>Ga0206941_10271_pt1 | contig 13125 bp, 11 predicted proteins | sample Alteio_BWOrgHeat_9_FD_153251 | JGI IMG/M metagenome (GOLD analysis project Ga0206941, IMG submission 153251) | Enriched cells from forest soil in Barre Woods Harvard Forest LTER site, Petersham, Massachusetts, United States -... | ecosystem: Environmental > Terrestrial > Soil > Temperate forest >...
AGTCCTATAAGACAATAGAAGATGTAGAAGAAGATTTGCGGATAGAAAAAGAGTCTATGCTTGAGCATAGTTTACAGGATCTTCGCTGGTTGAGTGAAAATTATTCTAAAGGAAGAGTACGCGTAGTTTTAAAACGTTTATTAAAGGAACTTGTCCAATGTCTTTAGATTTGATTAGGGCTAAACTTGATAGCTACAAAGCTTCGACAAGACAAGAAGAATGGAACGCTATAGCTGAAATTTCACAAGAACTCGCGCTAGCCGCTTTAGCAAAAAGTAATTTTTTTTCCAAAGCCGCCTTCCAAGGAGGAACTTGCTTAAGAATCATCTATGGTATTCAGCGCTTTTCAGAAGATTTGGACTTTATTGCAACAAGCAACAATGCATTCAGATGGGACAATTATTTAAAAGATGTAGAGGACCTGTTTGAAAGTTTTTCTTTGAAAGTTGAAATTAAAGACCGAAGTCAAACAGACGGTGCTGTAAAAAGAGCATTTCTAAAGCAAGATTCGTTTGGAAGAGTTTTAAATCTTCTGTTTCCTAGTAAAATTTCTGACAAGCAAAATATTCAAATCAAATTTGAAATTGATACGAATCCTCCTGGAGAATCTGCATTTCAAACTCATTATCTAAGCTTTCCCTATCCTCATTCAGTTTTGACTCAAGACCTTCCTTCTCTTTTTGCAGGCAAGTGTCTAGCAATTCTAGGCAGAAAATATGATAAAGGCAGAGATTGGTTTGACCTAACTTGGTATTTGTCCATGAAAAGTCAAATCAATTATGCATTTCTTTCCAGAGGGCTTGAGCAAATAGAGGGAAAGAAAGTAGGGAGCTTGAACTTAGATCCAAGCTGGTTGAGAACCGCTCTATTCAATAAAATTGATCAAATTCAATGGGAATCAACGCAAGAAGATATTGCAAGGTTTTTACGCGCTCAGGATCAACATATATTGAAAGTTTGGGGTAGGGAGTATTTTCAAAGTATAGTGGAACAGTATTTTAAGAGTGGTATTGCCTGAAAGCAAATCGGGGAAGTGAATTTTTAAAGTACTGGTGGAATAAAGACTGGAGCGGAAAACGGGACTCGAACCCGCGACCTTCGGCTTGGGAAGCCGACGCTCTACCAACTGAGCTATTTCCGCAAAAAAAACGATCTTAAATTCCTACCACAGTGAATTTAAGATCGTTATAAACGAAACAGGTCAATTCGGATGACAATTAGAAACTACCAGATTCTGTCGAGAAACCATGGCCTAAATCGTGGTTATGGATCTCAAGTTTAATCATGTTAGTTATGGGAAATCCTTTTTCGCTCTCTTCTTCACCACCTTCCGATTCCGCATGATTAGCTTCCTGACTTTGTTCTTCTTCGTTTTGGCTACTATCACTTTCGTTTCGAGATAACGCTACCAAACCCGTATGATTAGAATGGACTTGTTGCATGATTGGCTGGACAACAAGTTCAATTACGATATTCAGATTATTAACGTTAAGCATATTGTTATTTACGTTGTTATTTACGTTGTTATTTACGTTGTTATTCCCTGCTCTTCGTCTACTTCGACCGATGACTTGTTCCACAAAATCTTCACTAGCAAATTGTGCCGTTTCTTTTATTTTTGCCAGAATGACCCGTGTTTCTTCAAGTACTAAGCCCAAAGCTTCTCTAGCTTCCGTGTTTTCTTTTTTCTTCTTGGCGTTTTCTTTTGTATGAGCGAGCAAAAGCCAAAAAATTGCTCCAAGTTCGACTTTTTTCAAATATTGATAATTGAATTTTTTCGATTTATTGGCAGTTTGAACATGCGTTACTATATCGAAGGAGCTTAGTCCTGAATTGGTAAGCACATTAAAATCGAGAGTATAAAATTGATCATGAAGAGTTTGCAGTCGTTGCCAATATCCTAGAGCTGCAAGTAAGTGAATCACTCGGATGCCTTCTGCTTCATCCACGATTGTTAGAGCGCATTCTCTAGTGGTGGTTGTTTCAAGGAGATTGATCAGTTCGGAATAGGACTGTGATTGATAAGCAGATTTAATTTTGTATTCGAAACTTTCTGCTCCGAATGCGCTAAAGCTTACAAAGCACACGAATAAAAATACAAGTCGGTTAAACATATATATTTCCTGTTATAGTTGTTTTTGAGAAGGAGATTTTAGCAGAAAATTCTGCGCTTGTCACCGCGACGGATCAGATAGGGCACAAGCCCTCGAGAATTAAGTCTATTTTGGACTCCTCCCCCTCTTTTTCCACTAAGGAAGCTGTGAATAACGCATGCCAGTCATTGTGTTTTTCAGAGTCACAAATGATCAATTCCACAGACACGGAATCTGGATTCTCAATACCTTTAACAAGGGTATTACGAGGGCTTCGCGCATCAGGACCAAGATCTATGTTTTGGTGATCTTCGTAGTATTTTTGCAAAATAGATTCGAACTCTGCTTCGTTCCAGATTTTTTCTCCGGGTTTGAGAAGTTCTCCTAATTTCTCATAGTCTCTACTCGCAAGACACTTAAGAACTTGGAACACGGCATTGCGGATCATCACAGTAAGTTTCTTCGCATTGATAACGACTTTTTCAACCACTGCTACGTCTTCTCGCTCTTCAGGAACAATACCTTCTTGAAGATCACTCAAACGTTTCCATTCCGCAACAAGACTAGAGTCCGTAGATTTCAACATCTCTTCGAAGAAAAGAATCATCTCATCCACGGCATCGTTTTTCAAAATATCAGGAACCGTTTGTGAAAGAACTTTATACGCATCGGATAGATAGCGAAGTAAAATACCCTCTCCACGTTCCAAACCATACTCACTGATGTATTCACCAAAGGTGCAGTAACGTTCGTAGATGTCCCGTGCAATCGATTTGGGCCGTATGTTCTCTTCACCAATCCAAGGGTGTTTTGCTGCAAATTTATTGAAGGTATCGTAGATAAAATCTGCCATAGGTTTAGGATGTTCCAAACCTTCGATTTCGTTCAGACGGTCGTGATAGTCCATGCCTTGAAGTTTGAGTTCCGCAATCTTATCTCTCTTCACCATATCCAATTGTCTGTTGAGAATAACTGCAGGACTTTCCAAAATCGATTCGACAACGGTCAGCAGATGATAGGGGTATTCGGGAATAAATGGATCAAGATGATTCAAAGCATCCAGTAGGTACAAAGACAATGCTTGGTTCAGAGAAAAATCTTCCTGAAGATCCACATTTACTCGAACTTTTCTTCCGTCAAACTGTTCGTCTTTGGGAATGATCTCTACAATCTTCTTGTCTACTAACGCACGAAACAATTGAAATGCACGTTTGCGATGGTGGATTTTTGCAGAGTCCGATTCATGCGAATTGCGTATAAGGTGTTTCATAGTTTCGCAACCGTCGGTTCTTTGACTGAGAACATTCAGTATCAAACCGTGGTTCAATTGAAAACTCGAACGCAGTTTTTCCGGTGGTGCTTTTACAAGATTGAAAAAAGTATCTTCGTTCCAGGGAATATAACCTTTTTCGGGTGGCTTTGCTTTTACGAATTTCTTCTTCGGATTGAGCTTTGCTTTTAATTCGAGTTTTCTATTCTCAATCACATGTTCGGGAGCCTGCGCTATGACGAAACCTTGAGTGTCAAATCCCTTTCGACCCGCTCGACCGCAGATTTGATGGAAATCTCTTGCAGTGAGTATTGCTGTTTTTTGCCCATCAAATTTGCATAATTTTGTAAGCAAAACAGTACGAATAGGAATGTTCACTCCTACTCCTAGTGTGTCCGTTCCACTGATAATTTTTAACAAACCTCTTTGTGCTAGAGATTCAATCAAAATACGGTATTTAGGCAAAAGACCCGCATGATGTATACCCACCCCATGACGTATCTGCTTGCGTATTTCTTTTCCGTAGGGGCTTGTGAACTTATAGTGAGCAATGGCTTCTGCAATTCTGTTTTTTTCTTCTTTGGTGCAGAAATCAATACTGAGCAAATTCTGTGCAACCTGTGCAGCTTCTCTCTGAGAGAAATTCACTACGTAAACAGGAGCTTTGTTTTGAGCAACCAGATCTGTAATCACCTGATCTAAACTCTCTTCACTGTACTTATAATCGAGAGGAACAGGACGCTGTTGGGATTCTACAGTGCTGGTGGGAATGCTGTTGAGTTTAGTCAGTTCCTTTTCAAAAAAATCAGTAGACCCGAACGTTGCAGACATGAGCAGAAAACGTGTTTTTTTTAAAAGCAATAAAGGAATCTGCCATGCAAATCCTCTTTCTCTATCCGAGTAGTAATGGAACTCATCGATAATAACATCATGCAGAAGAGATTCGGGTCCTTTGCGCAAAGCCATGTTTGCAAGAACTTCCGCAGTGCAACAGAGAATAGGTGCTTCTCTATTCACTGCAGCGTCTCCTGTTAACATTCCTACGTGTCGAGGTCCGAAATCTTTACACAAAGAAAAAAACTTTTCATTCACAAGTGCTTTCACAGGACTGGTGTAAATAGAACGTCTTCGTGTTGTGAGAGAAAGATAGTGAAGCGCTGTTGCTACAAGAGATTTTCCAGAGCCTGTGGGTGTATTCAATATAACGTTGTTGCCATTGTAGAGAGCGAGTATGGCTTCTTCTTGTGCAGGATAGAGTTCCACCCCTTTTTCAGAAACATATTGTAGGAAGCGATCGAAAGCTTTTTCGCTTGTATAGACCTCCTCTCTAAAACTGTATTCAAGGGGGTATTGTTTCATGTTGGTTCCCATATGAGATTCCCGTTTGGAACTTGGTTCCTCTTATTATATCCTACTGAGGTTTTTCGTAATCCTTTTACATTGCGGAAGAAGCAAGGAGTAGCTGTGTATACCACAAAACAAAAGTCTCTGTGCAAGCTCTTAAATATAGAATTGCCGATTATTCAAGCAGGTATGGTTTGGACATCCGGCGCCAAATTGGCTGCGGCCTCTGCAAATGCCGGTGTTTTGGGTGTTGTAGGCGCTGCTTCGATGTCTCCAGAACTTCTTCGTGAACATATTCGCAAAGCAAAAACCCTTACAAAAAAGACTTTTGCAGTCAATATCCCCTTACTTTACAAATACACCAAAGATCAGATCGATGTGGCTCTTGAAGAGGGTGTTCGCACCTTTATCATTTCTGCAGGAAGTCCCAAGCAGTTTACACGTTTTTTAAAGGACGCTGGTTGTGTGGTCGCTCATGTGGTCTCAAGCCCCGTTCTTGCAAAAAAGTGTGAGGACGCAGGCGTAGATCTCGTTATAGCAGAGGGTTTCGAAGCGGGAGGACACAATGGAAGAGATGAAATCACTACGATGGTTCTTATTCCCGAAGTGATCAAAGCCGTTCGCCTTCCCGTCGTTGCAGCGGGAGGAATTGCTTCGGGCTCTGCGATTCTAGCAGCAATGGCATTAGGTGCACATGGAGCACAGCTCGGAAGCCGTTTCGCAATCACTCAGGAATCCAGTCTTCACTCTTCATTCAAACAGGCTGTTGTCGATTCTCAAGCCGATGCAACCGTTCTGTGCATGAAAAAGTTGGTTCCTGTGAGAATACTGAAAAATGAATTCTACAAACACATGAAGGAACTTGAAGACCGTGGAGCTTCGTCCGAGGAACTTCAAAACATGCTTGGTAAAGGACGCGCAAAGAAAGGCATGTTTGAAGGGGATCTGACCGAAGGAGAATTGGAAATTGGTCAGGTGAGTGGATTTATAGATGATATTCCGAGTGTTGCAGAATTGGTAGAACGTTTAAAGAAAGAATATGCGGAAGCACTGAAGGAGTTAAATACATGAGTCAAGAACTCGAACAACCAAAACGTCATAAACGTGGTTGGATGAAATTACGAATCAGCAAAATTATTCAAGAGACTCATGATACACGCACACTTTTTTTTGTAGATGATGAAGAAGGTGGTAGAGCGTTTGATTATACAGCAGGACAGTATCTAACCTTTCGTTTCGATGATCTCGGACCTAAACCCATGGCACGTTCTTACACAATGTCGAGTTCACCCTGTGAAACCAATCACATTGCCGTAACGGTTAAAGAACTTACTAAGGGTATAGTAAGTGAATATTTGTGTAGAAATGCAAAGGAAGGGGATATATTGCGGGCACGAGGTCCTATTGGAAAATTCTGTTATTTCAGAACAACAGATGCACCTCACCTCGCAATGATTGCTGCGGGAAGCGGAGTGACTCCTTTTACAAGTATGCTTCGAGAATATGCTCCGCATTTGGGAAAAGAAGATGCTCCTTCACGTATGACACTTCTTGTTTCTTACCGTTCGACTGAAGATCTGATCAATTGGGATACTCTGAATGAAGCTTCGAAAATTCCAGGTGTACGTGTTGTCACTACTTTATCGAGAGAAGATGCAAGAGATAAGGGCTTTCTCTTGGGTCGCATCAACGAAGAAATTTTAAAAAATGTTTTTACTGAAGATTTAAAAGACACAACTTACATGACATGTGGCCCTACAGAAATGATGAATGCCACCTGCAAGTTTTTACGAGACCATCATGTTTCTAATGATCATATTAAAGTGGAGTCTTATGAAAGCGACTCCAAACTTCCTTAGATAAAATGTATGACGGTCAAGAGTAAGCCTGGTATTGCAGATTCAATGCGGAAGCAACAGCTTCGTACGTAATTTTACCTTCGCAAACATTCAATCCTTTTCGAAGTGCATTGGAATCTTTTAATGCTTGGTGGAAACCTTTATTTGCAAGTTCCAAAGCATATCCAAGAGTCACATTAGTTAAAGCATAAGTACTAGTCTGAGGCACATTACCGGGAATATTGGTTACACCGTAGTGGATAATTCCTTCTTCGCAATAGGTTGGTTCATCGTGAGTTGTAGGTCGAATGGTTTCAATTGAACCACCTTGATCTATAGCAACATCTACAATTGCGGAACCTGGGTCCATTTGCTTCACCAATTCTCTACTGACTAAGCAAGGTGCTTTGGCTCCTGTGACGAGCACTCCTCCGATAAGCAAATCCGCTCGGGGAACTTCCTTTGCAATGTTTTCAGGATTAGACATCAGAGTTGAAATTCGAGATCCGAAAATATCATCCAGATAAGCGAGACGTCCTTGATTCACATCGAGAACTGTAACTTCTGCACCAAGTCCGACAGCCATTTTTGCGGAATTGATACCAACGACACCACCTCCGATGATGACAACACGTCCGCGGTTTACACCGGGAACACCACCGAGCAGAAGGCCTTTGCCTCCACTGTGTTTTTCCAAACAACGGGCACCAACTTGCACGGCAGCTCGTCCTGCAACTTCACTCATAGGTTTCAGAAGAGGGAGAGATCCATCGGAGAGTTCTATAGTTTCATACGCAATTGCTCGAACACCTTTGTCCATTAATGCACGAGCAAGTTCGGGAACTGCAGCAAGATGCAAGTACGTGTAGAGAATCTGACCGGAACGCATGAGCGGGTATTCTTGTGCGATGGGTTCTTTCACCTTGATGATCATTTCAGAGCGTTGCCAAATATCTTCTGCACTAGGTACTATTTCCGCACCTGCTTTTCTGTAGGATTCATCGGGAATCCCTGCTCCTAGACCTGCATTTTTTTGAAAGAGAACTTTGTGACCTTGTTGAGTAAGAAGCTTGACTCCTCCGGGAACTATTGCAACTCGACATTCTCTTACTTTGACTTCTTTAGGTACACCAACGATCATATTCCGTTCTCCTCTCTATATGCGGAGGGTGAACTCCATTCCATCGTATGCAAATTCGACATGAGCAGGCAAACTTGCTTTATCCCGTTCGTGATCCACGCTATGCGAAATATGAGTGATGATTCCTTTTTTAACACCCAGTTTCTCGAACAGCTTTATAGTCTCAGGGATACTACTGTGGGTCGGATGTTCTTTAAAACCAACTCCGCTTGCAATGAGACATTCCACTTTACCTTTCCATCGTTCGAGAACATCATCAGGAAAATATTTGAAGTCCGTTGCGTACGCAAAAGATCCCATACGAAAAGCTGAAGTCAGATTATTCCCGTGAGGAAGTTCCACCATCTCGACTTCTAAATCACCAATCGTAAAACATTCCTTTGTAATTTCGTTCAGAACGATCTGAGGCTTGGTACCAATATACCCAGTATCATTAAAAACGTATGAGAAACGTGCTCGAAATTCGTTCAAATGTCGCGAAGCAACCCAGCAGTGTACGGGTTCCTTATGAAAAAAATAGAAAGCCCTCAGGTCGTCCAATCCGTGACAGTGATCTGCATGTGTGTGCGTATAAAGAACGTATTCAAGATGACGCACATGATGACGCAGTATCTGAGTTCGAAAATCGGGAGTTGTATCTATGACGAGATTTTTGCCCTTTTCGTCAGAGATGAGTATGGAAGAGCGTGTACGATTATTGAACGGATTGCTGCTTAAACACACCGCACATTGGCAAGCTATAACGGGCACGCCAGTTGAAGTTCCTGAACCTAAAACGGTGACTTTAATTGTAGTATTTTTCATCTATCACCTAGCGAAGTTTGGAGCTATTTTGTTCCTAACGCACAGTATCTTTCTTAATAGGCGCATCATGCAAGTTCTTGTGCAAAAATATGGCGGAACCTCGGTGGGAACTCTTGAACGGATTGCAGGGGTGGCACTGCATATAAAGAGTTCCTATGAAAAAACGCGGTATAAGTTGGTTATAGTCGTCAGTGCTATGGGAACCTTCACGGACGAACTTGTTCAAATGGGTTTAGGATTACACCCTTCGCCACCCAAACGAGAATTCGACATGTTACTAAGTGCAGGAGAACGCATCAGCGCTTCCCTCCTGAGTATTGCTTTGCATCGCGTCGGAGTTTCGTCCATATCGCTGACAGGATCTCAAAGTGGAATACTTACCGATGAAGTTCACGGGAATGCTCGGATTACAAAAATTCTCGGGAACCGCATACGTGATGAGCTTTCAACCCACGATGTTGTCATCATTGCTGGCTTCCAAGGTGTAAGTCCTCTTACAAAAGACGTCACAACCTTGGGCCGAGGTGGTTCCGACCTTACTGCAGTGGCACTTGCTATTGCTTTGGAATCAAAGGGCTGCGAGATTTACACCGATGTTCCCGGAGTGATGAGTGCCGACCCACGCGTTGTGGCCAATGCAAATACTATAAGTCATCTTTCATGGGAACTCATGAGTGATTTAGCAATTGCAGGAGCTGGTGTTGTACATTATCGCGCTGCTTTGGTTGCGCAAAAGTTTAATATGCCGTTTGAAATCCGATACAGTCAGAATCCTGAAATAACCGGGACAAAAATCGAAGGACACAAAATGGAAAGTCCACAAGTGATCGCAGTCACGAGCAAAAGCGATCAAGCCCATATTCGTTTTTCCTACAGTTCAGAAAAAATAGCAGGGCATCTTCTCACACAAGGGCTCCAATGGCTGTGGAAGAATGAACAGGCTCCTACGCTTTACCGTTCCTTTCATGAAAAAGATGTTGGAGTAGAAACAGTCATTGATAGCAGTTTTGCGAATTCCTTTCTTGAATATCAGGAAACACTTGCAAAAGAACATCACAGTGCACTGCAATCAAAAACAGTAGATGCAAATCTAGCAATACTTACTGTTGTGGGAGTTGGATTTCGTCACGCTCCTGAAATTGTAAGGCGCGTGCTCAGCTGTTTTGAAGTTATGCCAAGAATTTTTGAAATCAAAGATCATGCAATTGTGCTAAGCGTCGCTCCCGATCAAGAACAAATTTATCTCAATAAACTGCATAATTTGTTCTTTAATACCTAAATCAAAAGTTCCATAAAAATCTACTTTAAAAATTCAACTCTAAGCTTCTGTATTTCCTAGCTTTCAAAAATATTTTTAAGAAAACCCCATATTTACCGAAAGGATATATAGGCTGGATAGTGGGGTTTAAACGTGAAGTTCTTTGTTTTGAGGGTAGTTTTTTTCTTTTTGTTTTTTGCATGCACTCGGACTCCCGAGCCGGCAAAAGAGGCTTCATCTTCTTCTGCAAGTACCCCCGGATCTCAAAATGCAGGTAAACTTGATTTGTTATGTACGGAACTTGCGTCAATTGCTGCTTTGAAACCAAGTTATGCTCTGCTCAATAATCTATCGCTAACAGATAATAGTGAATTCGTACAGGATGCAGATCAATTCGTAGAAGAAAAGCTCAACCCACATATTGTTGCAACCCCTCACATTGTTCCTAATTTCCTTCAGGGAGATATACAGGTCCGAGATTACGATTTAAGTATTTCAGGTGTTCCCCTATGCTCTAATGAAGTGTCTGTATTCTCACGTCCGAATGTTCAGCAACTGTGGATGAAAGGTAGAGTACCAGAGCTTGATAACCTTGATTCATCTGCATACGACACCATTCCAACTTTAATATACCCAACTCAAGATTTTGCCGTTTCTTCCATCTACACGAGCTTGAAACTAGACGGCTCTATTCAATCTCCTAAAACAAGAGAGAAATGTATTATTTTCGAAAACAATCATTTCACACCTGCACTGAAAGTATCTTTTTCCGTTAACAACAAACCTTATATGGGCCTTGCAACAGAAAACAATGATTTTGCATTGTCTGGAGTTGAACCTGTACGTTCCGCTTCTCCTGCGTTCTTTGAAGAGGCTCAAACCGTAGAAGCTACCGCAAGTGTTTTAGTATCAGGTGTTTCGATTTCTACAAGTGGCTCCTCTTCAAATGTTTATCAAACAAAAACTGTAAAACTAACGGGAATGAGCGCAGGTGGTTCCTTATGCAGTCAGAATTTCGTAGCGATTAGCCTCACAGGAAACCCTAATTCACCGGTTATCAACAATCCACCTATTAGCACTACAGAAGATTTCACCTACGACCAAAGCAACAATAACTTTTACGCCGCAACAACCTTTTACAACGCAAGCACTCACGTCTCTTGGCTTCTTGAAAATAATTTCATACCAAACTGGCCCGGTCCTCAGGTTCAGATCGTTCTCAATGAGACCGATACAAATAACGATGGAGCCAATAACGGAAACAATAATATAGCTGTGTATTTACCCAATGGGAATTCCTACGATGATCCTCCTCAGATAGAACTGGGTAACGGAGATGGAAATCTATTGCAAAAACTGTGGACGGATCCGGATGCTATTCAACATGAAACGGGACACCATCTCATTTATACTCGCGTTACAGACATCAGTAATAGGATCTCTGTTGTGATTCACGAAGGGCTTGCAGATTCCCAAGTGCTGCTACAAAACCACAGCCCTTGTCTATGCCCAACGGTTTGTACCTCTACAACGTCAGTCTGCATTTCAACTAAGTGTCTTCGTACTGCTGCGAACAACTTTACCATGGCTGCTCCCAGCTGCACGTCAGACGGGCTTACAAATCCACCTCAATGCCTGCCCACAGAAGTACACCAACGCTCTCAAGTGATTTCAGGAATGTTATGGGACGTAGCCCAAGACATTGGTCCAAGCAATGATGGTTACAATAGCACTTTAAAACTGCTCACCCGGGCTATTACCTATCTCGTTGCAAGCAGTGAATATGGTGACCTTCTTGAAGCTCTGATAAAAGCGGATGAAGATCTCGGAAGCAAATACCAAAGCATACTCCTGAGCGAAATGTGTGCTCGTGGATTCGACGCTGCGGAAAACGATAGCAACACAGGATCATGGATGAGCCAAATCAGCGTGCCTTACACATGTCCACAAGGTAGCAGCGCTATTCCTACAGGTCCTTTGAATACAGCTCCTGCAACAAGCGGAGCTATCTCAATTCCCACCACCGCAACAGGCGGCAACTAGTTCACAAATTTCATGTTAACAAATTTTTTCCTCGGGAAGGTCTTGCTTCGGTCTGAATTCTTGAGAATGATCGAAAAGAGCAACTATAACTTTGCTGAGGAAAACTCATGCGCTTTTTGAAGTGTTTGATAGGTTTATTCGTATCCATGCCTGCTTTTTCTCAAGGAATCGTTACATGGAATTTTAATAACAAAGCGACAGGAGAAGGAAATGGTTGCGGTCCTGGAGAAGTTGCTTTTATTACGGCAGGGAATGAAATGTCTGTAGTATTTTCCGGACTCGTTATTGCGTTTAATGCAGGTGATGCTACAGGGGGTCTTAGCGAACAGAAAACCTGTCGCATTGTTGTTCCGACCAAAATACAAGCCGGGTACTATCTTTCAAAATTGAATCAGAAACTTTCCTATGGTTACATGCGTACAGATTCAACGATGGGAAATGTGGCTGCAGTTACGGAATTCTACAGTGAAGCAGCTGCTAATATTTCACAGGATATACCAACTCCTGGACAGGACCCCTATGCTGTTCCTCTTGTAGAAGAAGAAGTTTCCACTGAATGGAAGCAAACTCCAGAGAGGTGTGTGAATAGAGATTACATTAGCACCTTCAAATCAAGTCTCGTCGTTATAGGTAAAAGAGAAAATATTGCTCAAGATTTGAAAATAGCAATCGATGGTCATGACATTCGTTTTGATGTGGAAGGAGATACTCTTCTCTGCAGCCCATCTCATTAGAATATTTAAATTCTTTTAGTTTTTTTAAAAAAATCACACTTTTTTCAATCCCTAATCCATTAAGAAAACCTCGAAAACTCCGATCCTAAATTGGAATCATTAATTTTCCGAGGTCCTTTGTGAATACAATTCACGGTATCTTTTTCGTCGGATTTTTCAGCGCTCTATCAGGCCTAGTCCTTCTCCAATGCAAACAAGCAGCACCTCCTGCTACACAAGGACCCGATACGATTTGTGATCAGCTTGTGAGTGCACAAACAGGTGCAAATCTCGATCTAGCTTGGCAAGGACCTGCGTACTACGAAAAAGCTCAAGCAGTCATGAACAATGTTATTAAAAAACCTGTACAAGCCACAGTACATGACGGTTCATATAGAAATAGTGCAGATTGGGAACATGTTAATTTTGATTTTTCAATCAATGGAATTCCACTCTGTCAGTTCAATGCGAAAATAAGTGTTTCGGGAGACAGAGTTCTGGTCAAAGGTATTATTCCAGATAAACTTGATTACACTATTCCCGAACAATCCCAATGGGACGCGGGAGATGCTCTAACCAATGCACGACTTAATCAACTTGCCAGTAAACTTGCGTTGGGAA
>Ga0206941_10254_pt1 | contig 12820 bp, 14 predicted proteins | sample Alteio_BWOrgHeat_9_FD_153251 | JGI IMG/M metagenome (GOLD analysis project Ga0206941, IMG submission 153251) | Enriched cells from forest soil in Barre Woods Harvard Forest LTER site, Petersham, Massachusetts, United States -... | ecosystem: Environmental > Terrestrial > Soil > Temperate forest >...
TATTCCTGGCACCACACGCGACGTGTTACGCGATTATATTTCTATTGATGGCATTCCGTTACATATTGTTGATACCGCGGGTTTACGTGAGAGTAATGATGTTGTTGAGTTAGAAGGTATACGTCGTGCTCATGCGGAAGTTGAAAAAGCGGATTTGATTATTTTGGTTTCTAATTATAGTGATGAGTCGTCATTGCCGAGCCTCGCAATGATAGAGCGGCGTTCAAACATTATTTTCTTAAAAAACAAAATTGATTTAGCCAACGAAAAACCATCTATAAAATTAGAAAATGGTATAACAGAAATCGCACTCTCTGCTAAAACAGGTGAGGGACTGGATCTTCTTAAGCAGCACATTAAATCCACCATCGGTTTTGCAGGTGAGACAGATGGCATTTATCTAGCGCGCCGAAGACACTTAGACGCATTAAAACGCGCCGAAGAAAATATTAGTGTCGCCTTATCACAACTTTCTCATCCTAAACGCGCGGGTGAATTAGCCGCCGAAGATTTGCGCCAAGCGCATTTAGCTCTCTGTGAAATTACCGGCGAATTCACCGCCGATGATTTGCTCGGCAAGATTTTCTCAAGTTTCTGTATTGGCAAATAGTGCCAACCAAGTTAGCGCTTATATTTCGTCAGCGACGTAACGATTTTATCTTCCATAGCTTTATATTTCCAACCGAAGCCTTTGTAGCCATTAATCATAATGACAAACGCAATCGGTTCTTTATCTGCGGTGACGGTATAGCCAGTTAAGCTAAATACGCCAGAGCCTGCAAGCGAACCGGTTTTCGCGCGAACTTTGCGGGCAATGTTATACATGCGGTGTTTGAGTGTGCCATCCACACCGGCAATAGGGAGTGCCGAAATAAAATCGTAACTAATTTGATTATGATGGAAGGCATAATCTAATACTTGCATCATTTGTGCGGGCGTTGCCAAATTATCTGGCGATAAACCGGAGCCATCTAAAATACGCATACCGCTGGAATTAACACTCGCTTTACTGGCTAAAATTTGCGAAACAGCATAACTACTATTTTCCCAACTACCTGGTTGACGATTATAAAGTTGTCCCATTTTTTTGAACACGGCGCCGGCGATAACATTATCAGATTTTTTCAGCATATCGGTTAACAATTCACGTAACGGCTTAGAGCTGTGCGCGTTAATTAAGGCGGAGTTTTCTGGCGCAGAACCGAATGTTACAAAGCCATAGACTTTTACGCCCATGCCGCTGATTAAGCCTTTAAATAGCGTACGATTGTAATCAGGAACATCTGTTACAACCTGGCTGAAGCTGGAGGTAACTACTTGCTTACGTGCGCGAGATTTACGTGAATGTGATTTGCCGCTAAAATTTTTTGTCGTGGTTACTTTAACTTGCGGGCAATTATGATTGATGATGCTCGCGCTAATAGGCGCACCATAGCAGTATTGTTTATCACTCCAAATCCAACCCGGACCATAAAAGCGTTGATCATAAGCAGTGTTATCAATATAAACATTGCCAGAAATCGCCGTAATTTGTTGCGAGCGCAGTGAATCAAGTAAATCTGCTAAATCATCATGCGTAAGAGATGGGTCGCCGCTTAACACAATATAAAGATTTCCTTGCAGCACACCATTTTTTACCGATTTCGCATCGGTTAGTAATTGGGTAGAAAAGCGGTAGTCGGGGCCTAAATAAAGTAACGCAGCTTCTGCCGTCATAATTTTCATGGTGCTGGCGGGTGTGAATGATTCATGAATATTTCGCGAGTACATCGAGTCGCCATATTTCATGGATTTAATATATACGCCGATAGATGCGTTGCCACTACTGTTAGTGATGAGGGAATCAATCAGGCTAGATAATTGTGCATTGCCAGAAGCGGCAGGGACGAAAGTCGTTTGAGGCGCCTGGCTACTGCTAGTAGTGGCTTGCGCGTAATGACGATAATGATGGGTTCGACTTGATAGGGCGGGCATTGCAAATAGCAATAATGCCAACACGGTTAAATAATGAACAACCCTTTCCTTCATCCTAACTCCCATCAAACTTATCGCTAAACTGTATATAATCAAAGCTTCAATTATCCCGAATGACATCACAATATGCTATAATTTCTTGTAGAAAATAGAGGATTTTTAAATGTTTAGCCTAAAAAAGTTTTTTAACCTGAACTATTATACAAGCGAATTGGATGAATTTCTCGCAGAATATACAAAAATGCACCCAAATATGTCTGCCTCGCAACGCCAAGAATGGGACAACTATCAGCTAATAGCGAAAGGATTACGTTATGGCAACGACTTGGATGGACGAGCTAAAGAATAAGCTGCTCAAAAAGTACGGAAATAAACAAGGCACCGAGCTCGAACGCAAGTATCACGGTGCTTTTCCTGTCACCTATACCGATACCTTCGATGTAGCTGTCGCGGTTGAGGACATCAGCTTTTTTGAAAAGCTTTCTGCAGACAAACCCTTGGCGGTTAATTTCTATTTTGTTGACGATAATGCAGATTACCCATTACGTCTTCAACTATTTCAATGGCAGCGCCCCGCTCCGTTGTCCGATGTTTTACCCATGCTGGAAAACATGGATCTCAAAACATTCAGTGAAAGTTCTTATACGATTAAGTTGGCAAATAACCAAGAAATTTGGATAAGTGATTTATGCATGAAGTACAATCGCGCGTCGTTTGATTTGGACCGAACACGTGCATTGTTTGAAGACGCATTAATTAATATTTTTAGTGGTCTAGCAGAGGATGATGGTTTTAATCGACTTGTATTAGGTGCAGAATTAGGCTGGCGTGAAGTCACAATTTTCCGTGCGTATGCAAAATATTTACGTCAAGCGCGTTTTCGTTTTAGTCAACCCTATATCGAGAAAGCATTAATTAATAACCCAGTCATTACCCGCGATTTGTTGAATTTATTTTATTTGTTACATGATCCCGCTAAATTTAATAAAACTAAAAAGCTAATTGAAAAACAAGATGAAAAAATCTTACAAGCGCTTACCAATGTACCGAGTCTAGATGAAGATAAAATTCTTCGTCGCTTGATGGCCTTGTTCAAAGCAACCATGCGCACTAATTATTTTCAACGTGCTAAAAATGGTATGACTAAAGAATATTTATCTTTTAAATTAAGATCAGCAGACGTACCCGAATTGCCATTGCCGGTACCGTTATTTGAAATATTTGTTTATTCGCCTCGCTTCGAAGCTATTCATTTACGTAATGAAAAAGTCGCGCGTGGTGGTTTACGCTGGTCGGATCGCGCTGAAGATTTTCGCACCGAAGTATTGGGCTTAATGAAAGCACAAACGGTGAAAAATGCAGTGATTGTGCCATCGGGTGCAAAAGGCGGTTTTGTTGTTAAACATGCGTTTGAGTCTCGCCAAGAATTTCAAACAGAAGGTGTGAAATGTTATCAATCTTTTATTCGCGGCATGTTGGATATTACAGATAATATTAAAGGTAAATCGATTATTCATCCGCCCAAAGTCGTGTGTCATGATGAAGATGACCCATACTTGGTGGTAGCAGCAGATAAAGGCACTGCGTCGTTTTCAGATATTGCGAATGCGATTTCACAGGAATATCATTTTTGGTTAGATGATGCGTTTGCATCAGGTGGTTCTACAGGTTATGACCATAAAAAAATGGGTATTACCGCGCGCGGCGCCTGGGAATCGGTCAGACGTCATTTTATTGAATTAGGCGTGGATGTCATGACTACCGAGACTACTGTTATTGGTATCGGCGATATGAGTGGCGATGTATTCGGTAATGGCGCGCTTTATAGCAAAAAAATTAAATTAGTGGCGGCATTTGATCACCGTCATATTTTCTTTGATCCCACACCAAATCCAGAAGTTTCTTATAAAGAACGGCAGCGATTGTTTAATTTACCCACCTCATCGTGGGAAGATTACAATCCTAAATTAATTTCTAATGGCGGTGGGGTTTATAGCAGAAGTTTAAAAAGTATTCCGCTGAGTGCGCAAATTCGAAAAATATTAGATATCGAAGAAAAAGAATTACCACCGATGGAATTGATCAAATCAATATTAAAAGCGCCAGTCGATTTATTTTATAATGGCGGTATAGGTACGTATGTTAAATCGAGTACCGAAACAAATGCTGATGTAGGCGATCGCACCAATGATTACTGCCGTATTAATGGCGATGAATTACGCTGCAAAGTGGTGGCCGAAGGCGGTAATTTAGGTTTTACGCAACTTGGCCGTATAGAATATGCCTTAAAAGGCGGCTTAATTAATACCGATTTTATTGATAATTCCGCAGGTGTAGATTGCTCTGACCATGAAGTAAATTTAAAAATCTTGCTTGATCGCGAAGAAAAAGCCGGCCGCATGTCGCTTAAGCGACGCAACCAAATACTTGCTTCTCTGACAGATGAAGTGGCGGAATTAGTGTTAAAAGATAATCGCAATCAAGCATTGGTAATGAGTTTCTCTGCTTTTCGTGCAGAAAAAAATATTACGCTACATAAAAATTATTTAATGGAATTAGAGAGTGAAAAATTAATTAATCGACAAGTGGAATTTCTGCCAAATGAAAAAACGCTTATTGAGCGTCAAACAGAAAATGTAGGATTGACACGACCTGAGTTGGCCGTGTTACTTGCTTATACAAAAATAAATATTAAGCGTGAAATTTTGCAATCTAAATTGCCGGAAGATAGTTATTTATCACAAATTGTGACGACTGCCTTTCCACCCACCCTTACTAAACAATTTAAACAAGCTATGCTGGAGCATCCCCTTCATCGCGATATTATTGCTACTCAATTAAGTAATAAAGTAGTGAATGACATGGGTATTACTTTTGTTTATCGCATGGCGACAGAAACCGGTGCGTTTATTGCAGATGTGGTAAGAGCTTATACCATCGCATCAGAATCATTCAAATTCGCTGATTTGCGAAGTTTGGTGTTATCTTTAACATTTAAAGTTCCTGTGAACACACAATATGAAATGCTTTACAACATTCGTACCTTAATTGGTTTAGCAACGCGCTGGTTTTTATATAGCAGGCACATGAAAAGCGATCTTATGTTTGTTATTAAACACTTTTCTTCAAATATTGAAAAACTCGAAGAGACCATTCCAATTATTATGGGTGGTCACACAAAAGAATATATGGAGCAACTGATTCAAGAGTTTGCTGATAAAGGCTTACCAAAAGATGTTGCTCGAACATTAGCGACTTATCGAGCGATGTATACAGCACTAAATATTATTGAAGTGGCAACAGAATATAATTTTGACTTAATAAAAACTGCTAAAGTCTATTTCTCGGCAGGTGAGCGTGTTAGCTTACTTTGGTTTAGAGATCAAATTGCTCGAGATAATCGCGAAGGGCATTGGAATGTGGTGGCCCGACTTACATTACGTGACGAATTAGACTTGGCGCAACGCATGTTGGCGGTTGCAGTTATGCAAGCTGATAAGACAGAACGTGACCCCACTAAACTCATCGAAAAATGGATGACAAATAATCGAGAGGCAATTAATCGTTGGGAAAAAACCATCGGCTTACTGGTTGCAAGTAATACGGTAGATTACACCATGTTTTTTATTGCATTGCGTGAACTAACTGGTTTTATTGCGGCTAGTATGCGAACTTAGATAACAATAATACCTTTTTCAGTAATCACACTATTAAGATTAACATCCCATGGATCTTCTGGGAGTTCTTCGCATTGTTGCAAACTAAATGCGAGACCCACTCGTTGCGGTTTATCTTGTTTTAAGTGGGTAAAAGCTAATGAGCGGTCATAAAAGCCACCACCCATTCCTAATCTTCTACCATAATGGTCGAACGCCACTAATGGCATAATGATCATATCTAATTTTTCTGAAGGAATTTTTTTTGCGAAGTTTTTCGGTTCGGGAATAGAGTATTGATTAGCTGTTAGTTCATCACCTTGCTCATATTGGACAAAAGCCAATGTTTTTCCCTCGCATAAAACCGGCAAATAACATTTTTTGCCAAGACGCCAGAGGGTTTCAATAATGGGCATTGTTTCAAATTCTTTTTTATGCGCGAGATAACAGGCGATGTGCATGCTAGTGGCGAATGCAGGATGCGTGCTAAGAATGTCTACTACTTTAAGTGCCGCTTGTTGACGATCGCTTTCTGAGATGTCATTACGTAAACGCAGAAAATGCGCACGAATGTCATTTTTATGTTTCACAGCATGTCCGCTTGAGTAGGGAGGCTGGATAAATCCAATTTTTCTTGTAGCTTCAGAATGTATTGATTGATCTTATCAATAAACCCACTTTTTTGATGTCCGGCTTGTAACAATTCATAAGCCATATTGAGCGCGGTAATAATCGCGATGCGTTCAAGATTAATGGCTTTGCCAGAATCTCTTACTTCGCACATTTTTTGATCAAGATAATGCGCGGCTTGTTGCAAGGCAGTTAATTCATCTTCCGGGCAGCGAACAGGATAGGGTTTGCCCATAATTTCTACATTGGTGCTAATGATTTTTGTGCTCATGTGGGAGTCTCGATCGTTTTAAGTCGGGAAATGAGGGTTTCAATTTGTGAAATCGCTTTTTTTTGCTGTTGCATGAGCACGTCTTTTTCGCGAGAAAGCGTTTGTTTACCATGCTGCAATTGAGAATTGGCTTGTTTTAATTCCTGGCGTTGATAAACCAGGTCACGAATTTGTTTTTCTAACTGTGACAGCAGATCATCCATGGTTGAACCTCAAAACGGTCAATATATACCTAAGTTAGTTCATATCATATAATATACAGCGTTATTTCTCAAACAGGTCTGTACTTCCATGAGCTGGGAAGCGCTTGCTGAACATCAAAAAACAATTGCGGATAGTCACATGCGTGATTGGTTTGCCGCCGATAAACAGCGTTTTTCTCAATTTTCATTGCAGATTGATGATATTTTTTTAGATTATTCCCGTAATCGCATTACTGAAAAAACCATGCAATTATTGTGTGAGTTTGCAGATCAGCAACAATTATCCCAGCGCATTAACGCATTTTTTGGTGGTGAAGCGGTCAATACGACTGAAAAACGACCTGCGTTACATACCGCGCTACGAGCCTCAAAACATACGGTCGTAAAGGATGAGATTAGTAAAGAACGAGCGCGTTTATATGAATTTGTAACCCAAGTACAGCAAGGAAAGTATAAGCATATTGTTAATGTGGGTATTGGCGGCTCTTATCTTGGCCCACTGTTGACCACGCATGCGTTGAAGGAATTTGCTATTTCACCATTACAATTTCATTTTATTTCCTGCGTTGACAAAATGGCTTTGGATGAAGTATTAACGCAAATCGATCCCGAAACCACCTTATTTATTATTTCCTCCAAATCTTTTACGACTGCTGAAACGTTATTAAATACCGAAACGCTTATTCGGTGGATGTCAGAAAAACTCGGCAAAAAGGCAATCGCACATTTTGTTGCAGTAACAGCAAAACCTGAAAAAGCTCGCGCATTAAGCATTCCATCTGAACGAATATTTCCCGTTTGGGATTGGGTAGGTGGCCGCTATTCTATTTGGTCAGCGATTGGTTTGCCATTAATGTTGATGATCGGTAGCAAGAATTTCGATGCGTTTTTAGCGGGCGCGCAGGCGATGGATGAACATTTTTGTCATGCCGATTTTAATAAAAATATGCCAGTGATCATGGCATTGTTAGGCATATGGTACATCAATTTTTTTGATGCTAAAGCGCAGGTGATTGCGCCTTATTCGCAACGCTTGCGTTATCTTATTCCTTATTTGCAACAAGCGGATATGGAAAGTAATGGCAAAAGTGTGAATCATCAAAATGAGCAATTATCTTATCATACGGCCCCCGTGATTTTTGGTGAAGCAGGGTGTAATGCACAACATACTTATCATCAGCATTTGCATCAAGGTACGCAGTTAATTCCAGTCGATTTTATTTTCGTTAAAAACAAACAGCGTAATGAACACGATGATATGTTATTTGCGAGTGCTTTAAGTCAAGCGCAAGCACTGATGCATGGAATGGCGCATGATCAAGCTTATCGCGAATTATCCGGTAATCGCCCGAGTAATATTATTTTGCTAAATCAATTAACGCCGCATAGTTTAGGTGCGTTGCTCGCGCTTTATGAGCATAAGATTTTTGTGCAAGGTGTATTGTGGAATGTTAACTCATTTGATCAATGGGGCGTTGAGCTAGGCAAGCAATTATTACCCGAGATTTTGCAACAATTGAATGGCACTATATCAGGTGATGCAAGTGTTGCTGGGTTGGTAAAAGAATATAGGAAATAAGATAAAGATGAATAAATTTTTTGTTATTATAATTGTTACACTTCTACTCACTGGCTGCGGTCAAACCGGCAGACTTTATCTACCTGATCACGTACCGAAGCAGGAGCAATCACAATGACACCTATTCATTTCGTTAAAATGCATGGCATTGGTAATGATTTCGTGGTGATTGATGCAATTAATCAAAAAATTAATTCTACACAATTACCTATCGCCAAATTAAGCAATCGCAATACAGGCATTGGTTTCGATCAATTATTAATGATCGAGCCCTCTAAAAATGCAGATTTTTTCTGTCGTATTTTTAACGCTGATGGCAGTGAAGCAGAGCAATGCGGAAACGGTTTACGTTGTGTTGCGCGGTTTTTACATGAAAATGGCTTAACAAAAAATAAATCATTTTCATTAGAAACCAAAGCTGGCGTATTTCCTGTAGAAATTAACGATTATAATCACGTGCGTGTGACGATGGGTGTGCCAGAAATAAAAGAACCGCTGGTGCAAATTAATGTTGATCATCTCACTATGCCGATTAGCGTGCTATCCATGGGCAACCCTCATGCCGTATTAAAAGTGGATGAGTTGAAAGAAATAAATGCTGCCAAGCTTGCGCCTGTTATCGCGTCACAAAAATATTTTCCTCACGGTGCGAATGTTGGTTTCATGCAAATTCTCAATAAAGACCACATCCGTTTACGTACCTTCGAGCGTGGCGCAGGCGAAACGCTTGCTTGTGGCAGCAATGCTTGTGCATCAGCAGTAGCGGGTATTAAAAATGGCTGGTTAGCACCGCAAGTGCAAGTCGAATTTAGCCAAGGCTCTGTTTGGGTAGAATGGCAGGGCGATGGACAAGTGGCTCATCTCACCGGTTCGGCTGAAATGGTGTTTACGGGTCAAATATAAATCTTTAGAAAGTAAATAATTATAAAATATATTTTATAATTTGCATGTGCATTACTTTAATATAAATTATATTTTATATTCCATTGAAATATTAAGCAGCTTTAGATTCAAGATGAACAACTTTCTTTATGCCAGATTTTTTTAGTAAGTCATTTAAGAACATTTCAACAAAAGCCTCATAAGGGTAACCTAAGGCACGAGCAATTTTAATGGCCATATCCAAGCTGACATTTGCCTTGTCTTTTTCAACCGCATTAACAAATTGACGAGAAACATGCATACGTTTAGCTAGGTCAGTTTGAGTGACTTCATCACATTCTCGGATATCTCTAACAAATTCGCCAAATGAAGATTTTAAAACGTTCTTAAGCGCTTCACGCGCAGATATGGTTTTTTTAATAGTCATGTGGTGTTACCTCTTCGATTAGTACAAACTCAATTTTGTTATTCATGATTCTGTAAATGGCTCTCCACTGTTTGTTAAGACGTATAGAGCGTTGACCATGTCTGCTACCTTTTAATGGCTCATCATGATAGCCCGGTATTTTTCTTATCTCGTTAAGGCCTCTTTCTTCAACCGCAGCTACCCAGGTAAAAAGCTTTTTCTTAATCGATAAACGAATTTTATGAAGACTTTTCTTTAAACCAATCGCAACTTCTACAATGTGAATCACTCAACTAACCCTCACTCCTAAGTTTCATTATGTGACATATATTGCATTATGTCAATAAAACATATTGACATAATGCAGAACATATTGATTTTTACGAAGAATTAATCAGATGGTTTTGTGATGCTTGTTTTGATATTAACCCTGCCGCTTACGCAGCAGGGTTGCTATTACGACGCATCAGAGAATCACACAGCCGGACCGCTTGTCATCTGCTGAGTGATGGTCTGGTTGCTGCTGCGTTCGCAGCATAAAAGTTCGTGTGTTCCACGATAGAACGCAGGCTAATAGGCTAACACTGGAAAAAATGGCCAAGTCCAGATGGTATAACATATTGATTTTAATTAAATAATCGGCACCAGCGAAACTGTCTTCACTACGCCGTCTTTTTGTAATTGCACGCCGTATTTGTTGATTCCAGAGACCTTGGAATTATCGCCTGGCAAAATATCGCCGATGTGTACGTTATATAATTTACCTTGTCCGCCGAGTACCGCGCTCCAGCGGCCTTGAATTTCAGAAACAGAAATAACGGTATAGGCAACCTCAATGGAAGGTTGTTGACCAGGGCCAGTCGGAACGCCTTGAGTGGGGTTTGTTAAGCGTTGACTATAATTTGCGGGTTGCTGCTCAGGTGCGAGTAAGCTGACAATATTCTTTTGTGCACTAACGGTATCTAATTTCGCACTTGCAATCGCTCTATTGGTTTCTGCGATGTCACGTTGAATTTTTAACATTTGCAGCTCATTAATTGCCGCAACATATTTGGCTTCGGTTTCTTGTTGCAATTGCATCAGTTGCATCTCGCGTTCTGTTAACGGCGCTGCTTTTACTAAATCAGCCGGTTTAGGTGCAGGCATAGGTGGCGGCGGTGGTGGTTGATTAGCAGCAATTTTATTAGCAGCAGCTGTTGTATCAGCAGAACTTCCACTGAACATACTTTTCATCTGCCAAGCAAGAAAACCGCCTACAACAACTAGAATGATGATAATGATTCTTTGACGCCCTTTACCATCCTGACTTTTATCTGCCATATGCTAGTTACCTAATATCATGAGGTTAATTGCACCGCTTAAACTACCATTGTTGACCGAAACGGTTATATTTTGCAACTTGATAGGATCATCATGGAGTTGTTGACCTATCATACGTATTAAATCCGGCGATACATTATCTAAATTGATCGTAACGTTCATATCATAATATACATTGTGGTCGTTGGTGTCGCCTAAAGTTAGGTGATTACCTGGATAAATGGTCGCCAGATTATCAATTAATTTCACTAAAACCGCCTTTAAATGATAAATGTTTTGCGGTTTAGGTCGATTTTCCATCGTTCTTACAATCGTTACGCCCACGCTATCTTTTCTGACGATGACAAGCGCATTATTTAACTGCGCCCAGGCATATAAATTTTGCAACTTACTACCTTGCGATTGGACGGTGCTAGTTAAGGTACCGTTATTGAAAATAGCATCTTTTGGATTCCAGCCCGGTAAGCTGAATAGCATTTGGTATTCATCTAAAAATTGGTTAATCAAAACATCCGGCGCGGGTGAGTTTAGATTATCGTAAAAGGCTTGGTAAGGATTTACTCGTGGTGGCGGAGGCGGAGGCGCTTCTACTACCGCTGAGGGAGCGGTAAAGTATGACCACATCATCCAAATAACACCGATAACAACCAGAATGCTGACTACCTGTTTAGCAGGAAAAACGCCTATGCCTTGTGACTTTAAGACTGCATTAACCAAATCAAATTGATAGGATTTTATTAAGGGCAAAGTGGGAAAAATGGGCTTGTCTAAAATAGTAAATGACTTAATGGAGTTCGCATCAAAACTAAATTTACCATCTTCCGGCGTTTGTCCGATTGGAACATCACCATATACGTATATTTCGAAATTATTTTGTTCAGTTAAGAACACAACTAATTCTTCAGGAATAGTGTCAGTAGGGAATCTACCATCTAAATACACACTGCCGGATTTGACGATTACTAAAATGGCTTCGGTAGTACCTGGAACGACTTCGCAATAAACCATATCGGTCGGAGATTTGAAATAATTCCAGATGGATTCACCTAAGAGATATCCTCTGTCCGGTGAGAAGGCGACTTCGTAACGCGTTGCCGATTTACGCTGTAAGGTGATGTACTCACCATAGTTTTTGCTAAGCGAAACAATTTCGTTTTTAAGCGAAGTTTTATTCTTCGTGGTTAATACATCGCGATAAGACGGGATAACAAAATTTATGCCATCCTCGCGAGTAATATAAGTCATTAGATACTTCCATTCAGGATGAACGGTGTAATTAATACAATGGTTTCAATACTGGCTTGTGCCGATCCTTTACCACCTAATGCTTGTGAATCTAGGAATTGATTAGCATTAGCTTTATTTGTTAGCTGACGGAAGCCAGATAGAATTAACGTGTCGCCTGATTTAATCATGCTGCGTTGGTTAAAATGTTTTTCAGTGACATCAGGAAGCTGAATATTACTTTGACCAGTAAATTGCGTGAAGCCTTTGTTAGTGGACAAATCCGCATTGACCTGCAAGAAAATAGTATGCCCCATGATTTTGGGTAAAATATACAGCGTTAACCCAGTTACCAGTGTACCCGGCGTTACCTGCGAGGTGACGGTATTTTGTTGCGCGGTCAAGGTGCTGGAACCACCGACAGAGGTTTGTTGCACGCTAGCCACATAACCTAAGGATTCCACAATGCGAATGACTGATACTTGGTTGTTTAAACATACCACGCGAGGTTCTGTCACGATGGAGGTTTTGCCTTGTTGGTTTAAGGCGTTAAACAAAATGGTATAACCCGGAACAATGCCCGCATTAGCAATTTGCGAGCCTAATTCCGGCATAGATTGGCCATTAGCCTGCGGCGTTAAAGCCGTAATAGCAACCGGTGTTATTTGGATGATG
>Ga0206941_10274_pt2 | contig 12799 bp, 10 predicted proteins | sample Alteio_BWOrgHeat_9_FD_153251 | JGI IMG/M metagenome (GOLD analysis project Ga0206941, IMG submission 153251) | Enriched cells from forest soil in Barre Woods Harvard Forest LTER site, Petersham, Massachusetts, United States -... | ecosystem: Environmental > Terrestrial > Soil > Temperate forest >...
CCTCCAAGGAGGCCAAGGCTAACGCGTCTAGGCGGTCTGAAACCACAACCGCGTTCTGATTCTGATTCGACGACGTTGCATCTCGTTTCGGAATCTCCTAACGTTGATCCAGCGACACCAGCAAAGCGGACAGGAAAGAGCATGTCACGCAGAACTGGTCAAACGGGCCACATCGAAAAGAGTGGCAAGTGGTGCCCGGAAATCAGCGACGAGGCCTCGTAGTGGGCCGACAGCTTGGAAACGCCCGTTTCCTCACCTAATCTTGCCCTGGTCTGCAATGTCCCGAGAACGAAAAAGTCCACTCCGCGTCTTCAAACGAGGCGAATTCCTTTGCACCAATTGGAATGAATTGGAATGAAAACGCGGAATGAGCTGTCCGTAAGTGCATTGAAACAATGGTGGCCAGGGACGGGATTGAACCGCCGACGCCGGCCTTTTCAGGGCCGCCTAGCAAGGGCACTAGCTAGTCTGGAATCAGCGGATATCATTGAGATGATTAGCGTTGCGGCGTTACCAATTTAGGATGGCTTAGGACCATTTGGGCTGGTTTTGACCGTACGATGGTCGTGTATTGGTCGCGGCAGTCAAAACCCGACTCATGGTCGCGAACGATCTCGCGTCCCACACTCAATCCGGCCACATCTAGTCTGTCGTCCGTACGAATAGCCATCCCCGTGAGTGCAGACTTCGCCGATCTACTTTACCCACATGATAAAGACTGAACCGAGCTTTGGAACAGGCTAAGTTCCGGATCACCTATCCTGCCGCTCTCCGATATTTGGCTGATCGCCTGTCTTGGTGGTGGACGCTTCAAAGATGCTCTGAATAGACTCATCCAGCAGGGCGTTGTACTCGGTATCGGATTGCTGGGCCGACAACCCCTCCACCAATGCGCGTGAGAAGCTGGCCACGATGCCCTGATTCCTTCGCAAACGGTTGTTGCCTTCTTCCCGAGAATAGCCGCCCGGTAGCGCAAGCACCCTCACGACCTTGGGGTGGCTGACGCACTCGGCGTAGAAGTCGTCTTGTTCCGGAAGGGTGAGCTTCAGGAAGACCATTTGGTCCATTGGCAATTCGTCGAGCTTCTCGAGGATGGCCGCTTTAAGCAACCCTTCAGCCTTGGCTTTTTCCGGGCAGTGAATGTCGATTTCCGGCTCGATGATCGGCACGAGATCCGCCGCAATGATCTGCCGAGCTGCTTCGAACTGCTGATTCACGATCTCCCGAATGCCCTCTGGGTTGGCTTGTTTGACAAAGGAGCGCATCTTGGTTCCGAATATGCGCTTCGCTTTGGCCCTGGCGAGCAGCGCGGCGAGATTGGGCATCGGCCTCATCAACTGAACACCGCCCTTCTCCGCTTCAAGTCCCTGGTCCACCTTTAGAAAGGGCACGACACCTTTCACGTTCCACAGATAGTCCGCGCTCGGCTGCCCTTCGATGTCACTGTCCATGGTGTTCTCGAACAGGATGGCGCCAAGAATCCGCTCGCCCGTGAAGCTGGGACTGGTAATGATCCGCGTGCGCATTTGATGCACGAGCGCAAACATCTCAGCCTCAGTGGACCATGCATCTTCCTTGATTCCATAAGAACTGAGCGCCTTGGGCGTGCTGCCTCCACTTTGATCCAGCGCCGCAACGAAACCGGGTTTTGTCCTCATTTGTTCAAGTTGTACTGTGTCCATTCTCGGTCACCTCACGATTTCAGAGTTGGTGAGTGAAGAATCGGCAAACCACGAGTTATCGCGATACTCCCTTGAGTTTGCGGTAGCGACGGATCAGAGTACTCGAAGAGCTGTCGTGGCCGAGCTCAGGCTCTGTCTGGCTCTCTAATTCGGGAATTATGCGTTGAGCCAGTACCTTGCCGAGCTCAACTCCCCACTGATCGAATGAGTCGATGTTCCAAAGGACGCCCTGCGTAAAGACGGAGTGCTCGTAAAGAGCCACGAGCTTACCGAGTGCTTCTGGAGTAAGCCGCTCCCCGAGAATGGTGTTTGACGGACGGTTGCCTTCGAACACTCGATGCGGAACCAGCCAGTCCGGCGGGCCCTCCGCCTTCACTTGCTCGGGCGTTTTGCCGAAGGCAAGCGCTTCGGTCTGAGCGAATACATTGGCCAGTAACATGTCGTGATGCCGGCCCAATGAATTCAGCGACTTGGCAAACGCAATAAAGTCGCTACCGGTCCTGCATCCAGATGCTGCCGGCATTGATGGGCTTCTTCGCCCCCAAAAAAAGAATCGCACGACCGGTCGTGCGCATTTCTTAAGTGAGGGTTAATTACCGGCCTAATCCGATTTCTTTTCGGCCCATTCAACCAACTGAGGAGAGCACACATGCAGCAGAAAGTAGTTTTCAAGAGCAAAGGCCTGAATTGTTCGGGTCTCTTTTACCTTCCCGACAACTTCTACTCCGCGACAGATGATATGAAATTGCCTGCAATCGCTATGGCACACGGTATGGGCACCACCAAAGAGGTCGGCTTGCCCCAGTACGCGGAGCGGTTCGCGGCCGCCGGCTTCGCCGTTCTGCTCTTCGACTTCCGCAATCTCGGAGAAAGCGAAGGCACTCCGCGCGGACAAATCTTTGCGGAAGATCAGCAGGAGGACTATCGCAACGCCATCACATGGCTGCAACTGCAGCCGCAGATCGATCCGGAACGGATCGGCGTCTGGGGTTTCTCTTTCTCTGGGGGGCACGTGCTGCAGGTCGCCGCCTTCGACCGCCGTATTAAATGTGTCGTGGCCCAGGTTCCTGCGGTTAGTGGCTTCCTCACAGCGCAGCGGTCTAACACCCCATCAGATCTCTATGGAGTGGGGATGATGCTTAGTCAGGATAGAATCCGACGCTATGAGACGGGCGAAGTGAATTACATTCCTTTCGTGGCGCCCCCGGGACAGCCGTGTTTCTTCCCTTCTAGTGAAGAAGCACGCGAATTCTTTGCGGCTGCACAAGTCGCCAGTGAAGGACGTTTCGAAAACCGAATTACCTTAGAGTCTCTGGAGCGTCTCTCCCATTTCGAACCTGCGGTTCGTATCGATGCGATATCTCCTACACCGTTGCGCATGATCTTGGCAAAGAAAGATTTTTTGATCCCGGCGGATATCGCCCTGGCTGCATACGCACGAGCCCATGAACCGAAATCTCTTGTGTTTCTGGAAGGCGGGCACTTAGGCAAGTCTGAGGGTGAGGACTTTGAAACTGCTTCTTCCGCGGCACGAGACTGGTTCGTTCAATGGCTGAAGCCATGCAAAGTCGAAGCAGCCCATCCTCCGGTCGTCGACGGCATTCCGCAGATCTCCGTGCAGGAGCTGAAACGGAAGCTGGATGCGAAGGAAGACGTCTTCGTCCTCGACGTCCGCGAGCCGCATGAGCACAAGATCGCGAATCTCGGTGCGCCGTTGATTCCGGTTGGTAACATTGAGCGCCGCACCTCCGAGCTGGCAGACAAGAAGAACAGCGAGATCGTCGTCTACTGCAAAGCTGGCGTACGCAGCCAGAGGGCCGCGTTGGCCCTGAAGCAGGCTGGATTCACGAATATTTTGAACCTCGCCGGCGGCATTCTGGCCTGGGCGGAAAAGATCGATCCGTCGATGCCAACGTCCTGACGACAACCAACGGCGTTGCGATGAAAGTGTCCCTTCAGGGGCCTTGTTGCCCTTCCGCAGGTAATCGGCGAACACGATCCGCAGTCGATTTGGGGAAAGTGCCGTCCGACTTTGGGCGGTAACGCCGCAAATTGAATAATTCGTGGTCGCTCGTGTCAGGAGATAAGGTGGAACGATTTTCCGCAATCAAGTCCCCCGATGTGGGGGCTCACACATCTCATAGTCTCAACAATCGCCATCTACAGTTGATGGCGATTGGAGGCGCAATCGGGGCTGGCTTTTTTTTGGGCTCCGGAGCGGCTATCAGACAAGCCGGCCCCGCCCTTTTAATAGCCTATCTTCTAGCTGGTTGCTTGATCTATCTGATCCTGCGGGCGCTTGGCGAGTTGACGCTCGCATATCCTTCACCTGGATCGTTTGCCGCCTACACCACCCGCTTCATCGGCCCCCTCACGGGATTTGTGACCGGGTGGTCCTACTGGCTTGGATTTTTGCTGGGAGGTGTAGCGGAAATAACTGGTATCGGGCTGCTTTTACACCGTTACTACCCCAGTGTTCCGCAATGGGCTCCTGCGCTCTGCGCCACAGCGATGCTCTACGCCATCAACATGCGGACCGTGAAGTCTTTCGGCGAATCGGAATATTGGCTCTCAATGATCAAGGTCACAACGCTCATCGCTGTGCTTCTATGCGGTGTCGCCGTCCTAATCTTCAAGGTCGGCACGGTAGGCGCACATGCGCATATAGGGAATCTTTGGCAGCACGGAGGCATCTTGCCTACAGGTCTCCCGGGCCTACTTACTGCATTGCCGCTTGTCATTTTCTCTTTCGCTGGAACGGAGGTTATTGGTCTCGCAGCAGCAGAGACCGAACAACCGGAGCAAACTCTGCCTCGAGCCATCAACGGTGTCTTCCTTCGAATCATCTTGTGTTATGTCGGCTCTCTTGCCATTGTTATGATGCTGTATCCGTGGAACAGCATCGATCCGAACGATAGCCCCTTTGTGCTTGTCCTGAAGCAAGCAGGCTTTGCGGAAGCAGCAGGCGCTCTGACTTTCGTGGCAATTAGCGCGTTCTTCTCTTCAGGCAACACTGTTCTGTATGGAAGCAGTCGGATCCTTCACGCGTTAGCCTCTGCGGGAGATGCGCCCACACGATTGCGAGCTTTAGACAGACGAAAGATTCCATATCTCTCGGTCACGCTCTCTGGAGCTGTTTTGATGTTCGGGGTTGTGTGTAATTATTTCCTTCCCGACAAGATCTTTGGCTATTTACTTTCGGCGATTGCCTGGATCGTGCTTTGGGTCTGGACATGCATCATGCTATGCCACTTCAACTACTGGAAAACCCGTTCTGACGGCTCGAATCTAAAAGGAACCTTTAGATTGCCTGGCGCTCCTTATACAAACTGGGCAGTCATTCTGGTGATCGGAGTGATCGCAGTGCTGATCGCAGCGAATGCAACGACACGAATTACGTTCTACGCCATCATGTCCTGGTTGGTCATTTTAGTAGCGGCTTACTATGCTAAGCGCTCCAGGAAGCTTGCGACGATGGAAGGTGACTAAATGTTAACTACCTCAAAGACAAGAAATCCACTCGACCTCGCCGGCGAGGACTTCAGCGCAATGATGGCAGAAATCATCCCCGGTCTTGCTGCCTTTCTTGACCGCCTACCTGAGTCCGGAATCTCATTTCCATCGGGGACTACCAAGTTTCTCAACCAGCATGCAGCTGTGGTGCTTCAGCCTCCTGCAGAACGCGGACGGTCTCTGCGGGAGTTGCTCGATGTAATAGAGCAAGCGGCCGAGAATGATATAAACGCGCCGAGCGGTGGGGCGCTTGCGTTTATTCCTGGGAGCGGACTTGTCTCCTCTGCTGCCGCAGACCTCATAGGTGGCGTATTCAATCGCTTCACCGCTCTAAGCATAGCGGCGCCAGCAATGGTTGCCCTTGAAGCACAGGTTTTGAGATGGGTCGCTGCACTCATGGGATTCCCTGAGGCCTCAGGGGGCTTACTGACCTCCGGCGCCTCGATGGCCGTCTTCTCGGCAGTGATATGTGCGCGGAACGAACACATCCCGAAAGATTTTTTGAACGGCGCAGTTTACACCACGGACCAGACGCATCACTCTCTAGCTAAGGCGATGCGCCTCGCCGGATTCCCTTCCAATGCACTTCGTATCGTCCCTACAGACGACGAATTACGCATGAACCTGACGGCTTTGCGTGCCATGATCGCACAAGACTGCACGACAGGGCACATACCTTTCTGCATCGCAGCAAATGCGGGCACGACCAATACTGGGACAATCGACCCGCTGAAGGACCTTGCCATGGTGGCACAAGAGGAACAACTCTGGCTCCATGTAGACGCAGCGTATGGTGGATTCTTCCAACTCACCGAACGCGGAAGAGCACGCCTTGGTGGAATTGAGCACGCGGATTCCATAGTTCTCGATTTTCATAAGGGCTTGTTTCTACCTTTTGGCACTGGGTGTTTGCTGGTGCGTGATAGAGCAATACTCTCTAGCCTGCATTATTCGTGAGCGTCCGGCAAGTGGCGTTTTGGGTGGGGTCAGATCGTGGCAGACGCTTAAAGGAGCATGAGGTTGTTGTTGGAGAGGTGTCGGCAGGCATCGTGGTGACAGATAGTTATCGCGGTGACGATTTTTCGGGCAGGGGTTCCCTTGTCGTCGGTTGTGTCAGGCGAAAGTGGGTATTCTTCAGGGGAGCGAGTTCGTCCTACCCAAGCGATGCTCCCAATTCCAGGGCCATGTTCCGGAAGGTGGTCAGAAACGGAAATGATTGGGGCAGATGCACGACTATGCGCCGCACCGAGAGGATTACCCGTGCACCCAGTTTCAGGAAGCGTTCCCGCAGTGTCCAGACTTGCGCCCTTGCGCAATCGGTTGCCGCGGCAGACAGGCGCAGTTCCTGCATCAACACATAGGCTGCGGCAGTCAGCAGCACGCGGAACTGGTTGGCCCAGAAGCGGGTGCAACTGGTGCGGTCGATCTGCATGGCATGCAACTCCTTGATCCGGTTCTCGATTTCGCCGCGTTGGCAGTACACCTCTTCGTAGAGCCATTGCGGAGTCTGCTTCATGTTGGTGATTACGAAACGCGGGTTATCCTTCGGCTCTTTATGGTCGGCACGCACAACTTCGGCTTTGATAATGATGCGCCGATCTTGCTTCCAACTGCCCGCCGCATAGCGCACTTCATCGTAGACATGCTCGGTTTGATCGGTGAGACCGGCCAGTAGGCGGGCAATCTCCATGGCCTCTTCCGCCTTGCGATTCAACACCGCATTGCTGGCCATGGCCACCACATATTCGACGCCCGCTTCGGCATCCAGAAACGCCAGCAGTTGGGGATTTGCAAAACCGCCGTCGAGACGAACGCGGATGCGCACCTTCGAAAATGAGCTGCGAATCAAGGCCATCAACCGGCGCAAAATCCCCACCGCTCCCGCGGCCGCCGTAACATTGCCGGGACGCAACACGGCGGCACACAAATACTGATCAGCCTCGTCGTTGAAGGTAACAAAGCCCATCATGGGCAGGTAACACGCGTTGTCATAGTGGCTATTGAAGAATGACAACTGCTGCGCGCCATGCGTGGGATCGTCGGTCGGATCAAGATCGATGGTGATCAGCCGGGCGTGATGGTGTAGCCGCTGCGCATGACGTTCGATTACGCTCTCAGCCAGCAATGCCCCCATGTGATAGAGCTGGCGTGAACCAACCGCATTTTCAAAACGCGACAGTGTCGGTTGTGAAGCCATATCCAGACCCGTAACCGGATCGCGGTCGAGCAGAATCTTGTGCATGGGATCGGCAGCCAATCGAGCGGAGTCGTTGGCGTCCGCATAACCACAGGCAATGGAGAAGACGCGTTGGGCGAAAAGATCCCGCAGCGAATGGTCGACCTTCCCCGCCTGCCGGGAATCAAGTAAACAACCAGACATGCCGGCGATCAATCCGTAGCGGGTCTCGGCGGCTTTCAACAGCACCGCACCACCATCGGAACTGCCCTGCCTCTGGTCGAATTCCAATATCACTGGCTTGGCAAAAATCTCTGGAAACAACAAACGCTCTGTCGCGCTAGAATCGTTCAAGCGAAAGCCTCTCAATGTGCCTTAAACACTTGTTTCGTTAACATGTTTGTAGCACAAAAAAGGCTTTCGCTAACTCATTAACTCAGGCTTCACGAATAATGCGGGCTAGGGCTCGCTCTGGTGGCGATGCGTCGTATCTTCGCGATCTTCAAGGTTACGATTCGAATGATGTGCACTTACCGGATTTTGGTAACACGAGCCCGGAGTTCACACGGCCCAACCGCGGACTACGGGTGTGGTTGCCGCTTCACCTTCACGGTATTGCAGCATTTCGTGACGCGCTCGACGAAAAGCTTGAACTTGCGCAGCACGCTTATCATGCCTTGCAGCAACTGGCACAGATCCGGGTTTTCCCCGAACCTGATCTGTCAATAATTGCGTTTTACTGCCGCAGTGCAAACGGTAACTCTGCAGAAGAGGACATCGCGACAGAAGAGCTGGTGAGATACGTTAATGGGTCTGGGCATGTCTTCCTTGCCACGACGCGCATTCATGAAAGAACAGTTGCACGCATTGCAATCCTGAATGTCAGAACTACTGCAGCGGTTATCGAAGACACACTCAGTATGATTGGCGCCTTTGTCACAGAGAAGGCGTCAGCCGCGCAGGGAAAGTTCGCGTGACCGCCAGTCTCCTGCGCCTCACGGTTCACTTTCATCCTCGATCCAGAGTTCCTTGGTCTATACCCATCGTCTGGGTCTAACTAAATTCAGTGAAACTACTAGCTTTTCAGGAGAAACTTCCGACATGTCGCTACTAAGAATCAACGACGAAGCCCCCGACTTTACTGCTGACACCACCCACGGCACCATCCAGTTCCACCAGTGGATCGGCGATAACTGGGCAGTCCTGTTCTCCCACCCCAAGGACTTTACTCCCGTCTGCACCACCGAGCTCGGCGCCATGGCTGGCCTCGAAGGCGAGTTCGCCAAGCGCGGAGCCAAGATCATCGGCCTCTCGGTCGATCCCATCGAGAACCACGCCAAGTGGGCCGTCGACATCGAGGACGTCACCGGCAACGCCGTCAATTACCCCATGATCGGCGACGTCGATCTCAAGATCTCCAAGCTTTACAACATGCTCCCCGCCGACGAGACCGGCACCTCCGAAGGCCGCACCCCGGCCACGAACGCTGCCGTCCGTACCGTTTTCGTCATCGGTCCCGACAAGAAGATCAAGCTGCAGCTCAGCTATCCCATGACCACCGGCCGGAACTTCGACGAGATCCTCCGCGTCCTCGACTCCATGCAGCTCACTGCGAAACACAAGGTCGCCACCCCCGCCAACTGGAAGCAGGGCGACGACGTCATCATCACCGGAGCCGTCTCCAATGAGGAAGCCGAGAAGAGGTTCCCAGGCTACAAGACCGTCAAGCCCTACCTCCGCACCACCACCAACCCAAATAACCCCACGACAAGTACCCAAACAAACGCGTTCGATGACGGGAGAGTATGGGAAATTTAGTGATCGCGAAGATGACAGGGACGCTGCCGCCTGGCACACCGGAGGAGCTAGCTGGTCCTGCAGAGGCACCCGTGCGCCAAAAGATGCGGTTCGCAAGTTTGGACGTTTTACGTGGGTTTGCCTTGTTGGGCATTCTCATCCTCAATATCGAGAACTTTGCCGGGTATGAAGCACTAATGGACTTTCCAGTAGGCTTAATCAAGCCGGCGTTTGTTGGCTGGCATGCGCATCTTGATTTCGCCATTGTGATTCTGAAGTGGGTCTTTGCCGAGGGCAAGATGCGTGGCCTGTTCTCCCTGCTGTTTGGGGCCGGGGCGGTTCTACTTACCGAGCGTATTGAAAGACGTGGCGAAACAGGCCGCGCCGCGGTCGTCTTTTACAGGCGCAATTTTTGGCTCTTGCTTTTCGGTATCTGCCATGGGTTCCTGATCTGGTTTGGCGACATTCTCTTCCCTTACGCCGTCCTGGGCCTGATCTTTCTCTATCCGCTGCGACGGCTTGCTGCGAGAAAACTGATCATCGTAGGTTTGACCATCTGGCTGGTGGGCGGCACCTTCGTAGCCTACGCTTCTTTCACGTTGCTGACGTGCTCCGCAGCGATGCCCACCTTACCGCGGCCCGGGCCGCGGGATCGGCGGCGACTCCAGCGCAGTTGGCAGTCATTGGCGCCGCCGAAAGCGAGCGAAAGGCTGAGTCGGCAAGCGCCGTCGAAGCGATTCGAGAGGGCCGTCTCGACTATGTCGCCGGATGGCGTTACGGCGTGGCCCATGCGCAGAGCTTAGACAAGCGTGCGTTCCGCTCGTTGATAGTTTTAGAAATTCTAGGAGCCATGATTACCGGGATGGGGCTGTATAAGGCCGGGTTCCTGACCAACCAGAGGCCAGTCATTGAGTACGTGCGGCTGGCGCTTGGCGGCTACGCGGTTTCTACCCCACTTGTGTTGATCAGTCTTTGGCATATGTATCGAGACGGATTTTCGGCCGCGGCGGATGCTCGGTGGATGAGTATCCCTTATACGACCGAGGTGGTGGGGGCGGTGCTCGCCAATGCATCGGTTCTGCTGCTGCTGGTCAGAAGCGGGCGGCTCCGATGGGTATTCCACCCGCTTTCTGCAGTGGGCCGCACAGCCTTCAGCAACTACATTTTGACCAGCCTGATCTGTAAAGTTGTCTTTTCATGGGGACCGTGGAAGCTTTACGGTAAGTTGGAGTTCTACCAGTGGTACCTCTTCGTGGCTGGCATATGGACAGTTAATCTGATCATCAGTCCGCTCTGGTTGCGCGTCTTTGCCTTTGGTCCTTTGGAATGGTTGTGGCGCTCGCTGACTTACTGGAAGCGCCAGCCACTCCTTCGCTTCGAATGAATGTGCGTCATCCCAGCCCTTCCACGCTGTTTGAAAAGGACTTCCTCGCCAATTCTCTCAGTGATGCGTGCTGTGAAGACAGAAAGAGATTCTTCTTATGATCCTGAAACAGTACTACCTGAGCTGCCTGGCCCATGCCTCCTACCTACTAGGCGACGAGGCGAGCTCGACCGCGATTATTGTTGATCCACAGCGCGATATCCACCAGTACCTGGTCGACGCTGAGAAATTCGGCCTCGAAATCTGCCACGTTTTTCTGACTCACTTTCATGCTGACTTCGTTGCAGGGCATCTGGAGCTGCGCGACCGTTGCGGCGCTACTATCCGTCTTGGTGCCCGCGCAAAGGCGGAATACGCATTTGTATCGATGGAGGACGGAGATACGCTCGAGTTCCCAGGGCTCCGTGTACAGGTTCTCGAGACACCTGGACACACCATTGAGTCCATCTCGATCCTGGTGTTCGATCTGAAGAAGGACTCTGCAAAACCGCACGCCGTCCTCACTGGCGATACCTTGTTTATTGGGGACGTCGGCCGACCTGACTTGGGGGCTTCACTGGGTTGGACAGCCAACGATCTCGGCGCGCATCTTTACGAATCGCTCCGCGACAAATTATTGAAGCTTCCCGACGAAACCCTAGTTTACCCGGCCCATGGCGCAGGATCGCTTTGCGGCAGGCAGCTGGCCGCCGGCACTGTTTCTTCGCTTGGGGATCAGCGCCGTTTCAACTATGCACTGCAGCCAATGTCAAAGGAGGCGTTCATTCGTATTGTCACGACTGACCAGCCTGACGCTCCGCCATACTTTACTTACGATGCCATCCTGAACACTCGCGAGCATGCCATGCTGGACAAGAATCTGGAAGAGGTTCTTCACCCTGTTGAGCTCGACGAAGTGATCCGGCTGGGAGACGCCGGCGCCCAGATCCTCGACGTGCGGGATGCGGTCGAATACGCCCAGGGGCACCTCGCCGGAAGCATCAACATTGGATTGGATGGACAATACGCAACCTGGGCCGGAACGGTGCTCGATCGCGCCAAGTCAATCGTGATCGTTGCCGAGCCGGGACACGAACTGGAAGCCGCCTTGCGCCTGGGCCGTATCGGATTTGATCACATGAGAGGCTATCTACGAGGAGGCATGCTAGCACTCGCAGATAGACCGGATCTCGTGTGCCCGACAGAACGCGTCAGCCCGCAAATGGTTGCGGACGAGTTAGCGAGTGCAGAGCCGCCTCTGGTGCTGGATATCAGGAATCCATCCGAGTGGGCAACCAAGCATATCGCTGGAAGTATCAACATCCCGCTCAGCCATTTGCAGGCGCGTATCGCTGAAGTCCCCCGCGACCGCCGCATTGCCGTTCATTGCGCGAGCGGATACCGGTCGTCCATAGCGGCCAGCATCCTGCAGCGTTGTGGGATCAACAATCTCGCCGACATAGCCGGCGGTCTGACCACCTGGGACGCCTCTAAACTGTTTCTAGTTTCGGAAGCCTAGCCGCGACTAAGTCGAACCCCGGCCGGCATATTCCTGATCCGGAGCCGCGGGAGCTTTGTACTCTCACGGGCCTAGCGCGCCTTGGCAGTTCGTTTGGCGCCTATGGATCTCGACCTGTCAATCAATCCCTGAAAAGCCTGCTTTGCACGTTTGTTTGCATCACGATCGCGCATGAACCTACGACTGGCGTGGTGGTTTAGGTAGAATCCCATCAACTCCCAGATAAACTGATCGATATCGAGATCTTTACGAAGCTCTCCAGTAGCAATCGCCTCGGCGATAAATTGCTTGAGAATCTCGTTCCATTGTTTCTCCAGCTCAAGCAATTTCTCTCGTACCGGTCCTTCCACATCATCGAGTTCGAACATCCCAGCCGCAGCCGGACACCCCCCGACAAGACCAGCCTTTGTAGACCAGCCTAACCAGTTCTCTACGAGCGCCGTCAAACGTGGCAATCCCTCCTGAGCACGCATTGCCGGAACGACGACGGTTTTCTGGCCAACCTCTGCCATCTGCTCCAGCAGTGCGATATCAATCTCGTCTTTGGATTTGAAATGGGCGAAGAGACCGCTCTTGGACATACCAACCTGGCTGGCTAATAGACCGATGGTCACTCCGGCAAAACCTGAAGTACTTAAAAGGTTCAGGCCTGCGTCCAGAATACGGTCTCGCGTAGCTCGTCCTGTTTGACTCATCATCAGATAGTATAGCACGATCGGTCATTCCCTTTGAGTTCGATTTTAACTCGG
>Ga0206941_10272_pt2 | contig 12730 bp, 12 predicted proteins | sample Alteio_BWOrgHeat_9_FD_153251 | JGI IMG/M metagenome (GOLD analysis project Ga0206941, IMG submission 153251) | Enriched cells from forest soil in Barre Woods Harvard Forest LTER site, Petersham, Massachusetts, United States -... | ecosystem: Environmental > Terrestrial > Soil > Temperate forest >...
ACCTTGATGCGCTTGCCGTTAACTGAATTAAGACGGGCGTTTTTCTTAGGCGAAATAACTATAGTTTGTGTTTAGTTCGTCATAACGAAGTTTGATAGTTTCTTCATCATATTTTTTTCTTAATTTCTCTAATTGATTAGGTGTTAAAAATCTTTTATTGAATGGCAAACTTACATTACATCACCTAGATTTGCTCTATCAGAATAATCTATTAAATAAAGAAATAATAAATATTATATTAAATATTGATACTGAATCGATAAAAGACTATATCACTACCATTTCTATTCTGGCCAGAAAAGATGCGGCATTAATCAATGCTCCTAATTTAACATTATTAGCTGGAAAGGCAGCTCATGCATCAGATATTAAATCAGCATTAGAAGTGCTATATGAAAATAAACCTGAACTAATTACAAATGAGAACTTAAACTTATTAATAAGCAAATCCGAGTATGCTTATAAAATTTATAGTGGCTTATATCACTTAGATCAAGTAGATGTTGAAAATGAAGCGGAAAATCCACTTATTACGGAAGAAATGTTAAAAACTCTACTACTACATGCAGAATTTGCAAATAAATTAGGATCTGGCATTTCCGCTTTATTTACATTGGATCCCAAGCTACTAACAGATTATCAAGATATATTGATTAATCATGCAGAGCATGCAAAGAAAATTGCTGAAGGGGTTACCTCACTACATAAAATTGGATCTTTAACTACTGAGTATAAAGATATACTAATTGCTCATGCAGAGCACGCAGAAAGCCTGGCAAATGGACTCGCTACATTAATTAAAAATTATATGCTAGACGATGAGAATAAAAAAATATTGATTGAAAATACTGAGCATGCGGACGCATTGGCGTATGGATTTGCATATTTAAGTACTTATAACATGCTAAGTGATAAATATAAAAAAATATTAATTGAAAATGCTCCGCATGCTTCTGTTCTTGCTCAAGCTATAATTTATATTCACACAAATTGTTTCCGCTTATTATTAATGGACAAACATATTGATTTGTTAATTAAACATGCTGAAAATGCGGATAAAATAGCGCGTGCATTTGTTACATTAGAAAAAAATAGACTGTTAACAGATGAGAATAGAAATATTTTGACTGAGAATGCTAAGCATGCAAATAATATTGCAGAAGGGTTTATAGTACTAAAGAAATTAACACCGAATCAATTAACAGATGAGTATAAAAAAATATTGATTGAACATGCTGAATATGCGGATGCATTGGCAAATGCTATCGCTTCACTCCATAGAGCAGATCCAGAGCTTTTGACAAAATGCCAAAATAAATTAATAGAACATGCTCCGAATTCATCTCATATTAAAAACGCTATTGATACTCTACAAGATGCAAATCTATTAAATTTCAAAAATATGAATATTTTGTTAGATCACCCTAGCCATGCAGATAGTTTGGCTATAGGAATGTTCGCGTTAAATCAAAAAAACCCAGATTTACTGACAGAAAACAATATAAATATATTATTAGCGCAATCTGAAGAATGTTATGATAGAGAGGAGCAGTTTCAACCGCTTGTGATGCTGTTAGCCGGTATGCTTGCAGAATACGGCCTAGATTTAGAGGAACTTGACTTCAACGGTGTTAATTTATGTGGTGCAGACTTTAGCGCTCTCGATCTCAATCATTTAGATTTAACTGGAGCTATTGTACTAAATGATAATGATTTATCTTCCAATAAAACGATATATGACTATCTGACGAACTTAGCGAATATGAACTCCCCAAACGAAGAGAGCCGGTTAAACTTACAAGAAGCTGTCCTATATAATCTTTTAACTAGAGCAACGCAGAAAGAAGTGCTAATAGCTGCTTATAATCATCCGTATTTTAGTACAGATGGCCAAATTAACGCATTGAAAGCTTCTACTTCTCGATTATTTCCCGCTGCCGAACAAACAGAGACTGAGACTGCGTGCCAAAAGAAATTGAAGGAGAAAATAAAAATACTTGGTGATTTATCTCCAAACCAAGAAGCACGACCTCCTACATATGAGAGATAATCACAAATAACGTCTGGAGAATCTACCCCTCAAGCTGTTGTTATTGTTCTTTGTTGGTGAGTTTTTTGGGACTCACGATGGCATTATGTCGAGTGTGTACAGCTCGAGTTTGGCTACACTCTTAATGCAGGGAATGCATTTTCCAATGTAAATGCAGTTGCTAACACTTGCAGCTCAATATCATCTGAATTAATCAACATCGAATAAATTTCTTCACGCTCTGGGATGGTGATATCAACGGAAGAAGTCGCTTCATACGCAACTGTTCGTAACACACCAATAGCTTTTTCATCTAAATGATATTGCTGTGGGTTACACATCGCGCGTGTAACGAACGCAAAGAAATGACGGATGGAAAGTTTTGCTGCTTCCATCCAATATCCTGCTGCTTCGTTAAAGCTTCTTGAAGCACAATTTTGTAAGCCTTGAAAAATTTGGCGGTGCGAGTTAATGAGATTTTGATTTAAAAGTTTACTCTCGCGTAAAATAATATCCTCGCCCAATATTTGCAATAAAAACGTTCTCGCAACGGGGATGCTAGCCCTGCTTGCATCACCGCACGTACCAGGATATGGCTCTTTACCAAACTCATTCATCAAGCGGGGAATAATATCAATAATACCACTAGTAATCGCAAACCGAAGCGCTTGACGAGTCGGTTCAAGTTCATAGGTTAGACGCAATTCTTCAAACAAAGCGATATTCCCACCCTTAATAGCATAGGCAAGCGCTTCGCGAGTTGGGCGAAGATTAAATTTGCTCATTAAATATCGAAATAATGACTCATCCGCCGCCGACACATTTAAGAGCTGCTGCAATAGCAACCGATCTGGCTTTAACTGATACGTTTCGATGAGATATAAAAGCGCTTCTTTGCTTTTACCTATTTCTTGGCTTGCTATTGAATAGACAGAGAGCTCATAGAGCATCGAATTAGGATTAATCTCATAATGTTCCAGAACAAAACGAATAGCTTCTAGATTTCCACTATTTGCGACTTTCAATAATTTTCTGCGGTTATCTGTGAAAAAATCTGGATCTAATTTGCATATTAATAGGTAAATTTCTTTATTAGAAATAATATTAGAATTTAAAAACCAATATTCTTTTGATTGCTTTAATAACTTTGGATATTTTTTTAGTAAATAGGAAAATATCTTTTCGTCAGAGCTAGCTACTGCTGCTGATAATGGATTTGATCCATCTTCAAATTTATCAAACTCACCAAATTGCTTATCACAATGTTCAACAAATTTCTCATATAAAGTCAAACTACGACAACACGCCATTGCAAACATCAAAAATCCCCGAATTTTGCGTGCATACTGGGGAAATTGTTCAAACCAATAAAAGAGTTTTTCTAAATAAGGGTGATGATCTGCAACAATACGAACCGTATAATTAATAATAAATTCTGGTTTAGATAAGTATTTCTGTAAATGCTCTAACATCTCTGTATTAGCTGATGCAACAGTAGACTCAATTAATTCATTTAATATATGCCTCTCTAACACATGAGGAAATAATTTAATAAGTAATTTTGCGACTTGATTAGCATGCATTTTAATTGATGCTATTGACCACACATGGGCTTCATCAACTGGTACCAGTTTTTTTAAAAAAATTTCTGCACCTTGATGATTAACGCAACAGGCTAGCAAGGTTAAATGATATTCCGGTGATTGCAGCGGATAGCCTGCTTTGTGAAACACGTGCAAACGTTGATAAATTTTTGCAAAGGAAATGGCAATAGTTGGAATAATAGCATTTGCGTAATCAGCAAATCGTGCAAGTGTCTCGATTTGAATGCCAAAATCACGTGCGATTAACTTTTTCCAAAGTGCTTCGTTCGAGGTAAAAAAACCCCGCCATTGAGTGGTTGTCTGGCTGAGGCTGTTAATAGTAGCTGGCGGCAAATGTTGCGCCACTTCTTCTTTCAGCTCATATAATAATGTGTCGAGTGCTGTTCTATGCATATATTTATTTACATTATGTGTATGTAGCCCGTACATGTTTTTTATGTACGGGAAATCATGTTTCCTAGAGATTCCGCTCCCCGTACACAGCTATATATTGCCTAGGGCGTGTACAGGCTACTTACCCTCAAGTTCCTGCCAGCGTTTATAAGCAACCTCTAATTCTTGTGGAATGGCATTAAGACGCGCAGTTGCTTTGGTAATTTCATCCGGTGGTTGTTTGTAAAACTCGGGGTTTGCCATGCGTAGTTGTAATTCGCTTAATTCTGTTTCAAGCTGCTCGATTTTTTTGGGGAGGTTTTTTAATTCTTGTTGTTCTTTGTTGGTGAGTTTTTTTGTACTCTGTCGTAGCCCGGACACGCTTTTTGTGTCCGGGGCGTCTTGCTTCGACAAGGCATCGTTTCCCGTACACACAATACGTGTACGGGCTACATCCACATCAGCAACCGCACGCGATGACATATGCGCATCATACCCACCCACATATTCCTGAATCTTTCCACCACCCTCAAATACCAACGTACTCGTCACGACATTATTTAAAAATTCTCGATCATGACTAACTAATAAAATCGTACCGTTAAATTCCGCTAATACAGATTCCAACAATTCCAATGTTTCAATATCTAAATCATTCGTCGGCTCATCCATCACTAACAAATTCGCTGGCTTACTAAATAATTTTGCTAACAATAAACGATTACATTCACCACCTGATAACGCTTTCACAGGTGTGCGGGCACGTTGCGGGGTAAATAAGAAATCCCCCAGATAACTAATGATATGACGCTTCTGACCATTTATTTCTATCGTATCACTGCCTTCCGTCACATTTTCCGCAACGGTTTTTTCTAATTTTAATGCAGCACGCATTTGATCGAAATAAGCGATTTCTAATCGCGAGCCTAATTTTAAATTGCCTTGCTGCGCTTGCAATTTACCTAATAAAATATTTAATAAAGTGCTTTTACCTACACCATTAGGACCAATTAAACCAATGCGATCACCGCGCATCACGCGTAATGAAAAATTATTAATAATGTTTTTATCTTCAAATGAATGGGAAATATTTTCCGCTTCAACTACTAATTGACCGGATCTCACCGCATCATCTACAGCGAAATTAACCTTGCCCTGCTGCTCACGACGCAAGCTGCGTTCATGGCGCATTTTTTCTAATGCACGCACGCGTCCTTCATTACGTGTGCGGCGCGCTTTAACACCTTGCCGAATCCATACTTCTTCTTGCGCTAATCTTTTATCGAAATCTGCATTTTGTTTGTCTTCTGCATGTAACATTTCTTCTTTACGCAGTAAAAAATTATCGTAATCACCCGGCCAAGAAGTTAAATTGCCGCGATCTAATTCGATAATGCGCGTAGCTAAACGCTGTAATAACGAACGATCGTGGGTAATAAACACGATGCCAATATTACAACTTAGTAAAAATTCTTCTAACCATTGAATCGCTTCGATATCTAAGTGATTAGTTGGCTCATCAAGTAACAATAATTCTGGCTCGATAACTAAGGCTTGAGCTAATGCTGCGCGACGTTGCCAGCCACCGGATAATTCCGCAACTTTTGCGTCAGGGTTTAATTCGAGGCGCGTCAGGATGGTGCTGATTTGCCGATCGAAATGCCAGGCGTTGCTAACTTCGATTTCGTGTTGGATTTTTTCTAATTTATGGAGTGCTTCGTCACAAAAGTCGTTCTTCGAGATGAGGGCGTGATATTCTTTTAATAACTTTCCAATTTCCGCCAAGCCTTCCGCGACAAAATCAAACACAGTAAGTGTGGAATCGCGCGGCAATTCTTGTGCAAGCCGCGCCATACGTAATTGCGGTTTGCGCCAAACGGTGCCACTGTCGGGAAGAATGGAACCATCAAGCATTTTTAATAACGAAGATTTACCAGCGCCGTTGCGACCGATTAAACAAACGCGCTCGCCAGATTCGATTTGCAATGAGGATTTGTCGAGAAGCGCATCGAGGCCGTACGCGAGAGATACGTTAGTGAGATTAATTAAATTCGTCATCACTGACGCCCTGACCTTGCAAATAATACATCGCTTGCTGTGCCAGATCTTCAAGGCCACGTTGCGCGACACCAGAAACAATGAACACTCTACCTTTCCAGTTTAATCGTTTCACAATATTATCGCAGTGCGCCTGCACTTCTTCTTCGGGTAACAAATCTGTTTTATTGAGCACGAGCCAACGCTCTTTTTGCAATAATTCAGGATTATATTTTTCTAATTCGTGCGTAATAGCGTTTACATTTTCGACCGGATCACTTTCATCAACCGGCATAATATCGACGACATGAAATAATAATCGGGTACGGGAGACATGCTTCAAAAATTGAATACCTAACCCTGCACCTTCTGCTGCCCCTTCAATTAAGCCAGGCAAATCAGCAATCACAAAACTGTTATAACGAGCAACGCTCACTACACCCAAATTAGGGTAAAGAGTGGTAAATGGGTAATCAGCGATTTTTGGCCGAGCCGCAGACATCGCGCTAATGAGCGTCGATTTACCTGCATTCGGCAAGCCTACCAACCCAACATCGGCTAATACTTTAAGTTCGAGGCGTAAATTACGATTTTCGCCTTCCCCACCAGGCACAGTACGGCGCGGAGAGCGATTTACGCTGCTTTTAAAGCGTGCATTTCCCACCCCGCCTCTACCGCCCTGGGCGACGCATGCAATGTCACCAGGGGCGGTTAAATCGGCTATAAGTTCGTTTGTATCTTCATCGTAAATCATAGTGCCAACAGGGACGCGTAAAGTGAGGTCTGAACCGCCTTTGCCGCTAGAATCTCGTCCCATGCCCTTTTCACCATCGTCCGCCTTATAGATGCGCACATAGCGATAATCGACTAAGGTATTGATGCTTTCATCAGCGCGTAGAAATACGCTACCGCCGCTGCCGCCATCGCCGCCGTCTGGGCCGCCGAAGGGCATAAATTTTAAACGTAAGAAGCTACAGGCACCATTGCCGCCTTTGCCTGCCCCTACTGATATTGTGGCTTCGTCGATGAATTTCATGATTAATAATGTCTAATGAAAATGGTGGATTACGCGTCTATCGACGCTAATCCACCCTACGGTATGTCTCTGTCGTAGGGTGGATTAGAAGCGCGACAGCGCTTCGTAATCCACCATAATGTTTATTTTTATACCTTTTTACGCTGCAGTTTCAGGAACGATTGTCACAAACTGCTTGCTCATTGGACCTTTGATGCCAAACTTAACGCGACCAGCAACTAAGGCAAACAAGGTATGATCTCTACCTAAACCCACATGCATACCCGCGTGATATTTGGTGCCACGTTGACGAACAATAATTTCGCCCGCTTTAACCAATTGACCACCATAACGCTTTACACCAAGATATTTTGGTTTAGAGTCGCGACCGTTGCGTGTACTACCACCAGCTTTTTTATGTGCCATTGCGAAAACCTCTTAATCTTTGATCTTGGTAATTTGAACTTCCGTATAGTTTTGTCGATGACCTTGCCATTTTTCATGGTGCTTACGACGACGGAACTTGATAATACGAATTTTTGGGTGACGGCCTTGTGACAATATTTTCGCTGTCACTTTGCAACCATCCAAGAAAGGACGACCAGATTTAATTTTACCATCTGTGCCTACCATTAAAATTTTTTCGAAGTCGTAAGATGCGCCTACTTCAACTGCTAATGATTCCAGCTTAAGTATATCGCCTTCTTGAACTCGGTATTGTTTACCGCCACTTTGTATTACTGCGTACATTTTAAAACACTCCACATTTATGCTGCTGCTTCTTCACGATCGACTAGTTGCACGATCGCCATTGGGGCATTATCGCCTTTGCGAGATTCAATCTTCAAAATACGTAAATAACCGCCTGGACGCGTCTTGTAGAATGGTCCGATATCGCCAAATAACTTTTGCACGATATCTCTATCACGTAAACGATTAAATGCAAGACGACGACGATGCAAGTTATCTTCTTTTGAAAGTGTAATCATCGGCTCCATAAATCTTCTCAATTCTTTAGCCTTTGGCACTGTTGTTTTGATCGTTTCATGCTTAAGCAAAGACACCATCATGTTTTGAAACATCGCCTTACGGTGACTGCTTGTTCTACTTAAGTTACGACCACTATTACCATGACGCATAATTAAAACCTCTTTTTACTGTTTTTTATCATCAATTGCGTTGGGTGATTTCCAGCCATCAAGCTTAATACCCAAACTTAACCCGTGTGCTGCTAGCACGTTTTTGATTTCAGTCAGTGACTTCTTGCCAAGATTTGGTGTCTTGAGAAGATCGGATTCACTGCGTTGCACGAGATCGCCAATAAAGAATATATTTTCTGCTTTTAAGCAGTTGGCAGATCTAACCGTTAACTCTAAATCATCAACAGGTCGATGATAAATGGGGTTAACTGATTCTTCACGTGACAATTTTTCTTGAACTAATGGCGCTGCCTGAAGATCAACGAATGCCGCTAACTGTTGTTGCAAGATAGTTGCTGAACGTCTGATAGCTTCTTCTGGATCAACGGTGCCATTGGTTTCTAAATCAATAATTAATTTATCCAAGTCAGTACGCTGTTCAACACGCGCGTTTTCAACTGAATAAGACACGCGACGCACTGGGCTGAAGCTCGCATCAATCTGTAAAGAACCGATAGTCGCTTTACCTTCTGCTTTTCTAACGCGAGTAACGGCTGGTTGATAACCTCTACCAAGAGATACTTTCATTGTCATATTCAATGCGCCACTTTCGTTCAAGTGTGCAATAACATGATTTGGATTAACCACTTCAACATCGTGTTCTTGTTCAATATCACCAGCAGTGACAGGGCCTGGTGTTGATTTGTTGAGTTTCAATGTTACTTCCTGACGACCGTGCATTCTGATAGAAACACCTTTCAGGTTTAACAAAATTTCAACTACATCTTCTTGCACGCCAGATATAGCGCCATATTCGTGGAGCACACCATCAATCTTTACTTCGGTGACAGCTGCACCGGGCATAGATGATAATAATATTCTACGCAGTGTATTGCCGAGCGTATGACCAAAGCCACGTTCTAATGGTTCTAACGTGATCTTCGCATGAAACGGAGAAATGGTCTCGACAGCAATTTCACGAGGTGTTAAAAAATCAAACGGATTATTTTGCATGTAACAACCTCTCTATCCCAGTAAAGTCTATTTAGAGTAAAGCTCAACAATTAACTGTTCATTAATGTCGGACGGTAATCTGTCTCTGTCCGGCGCATTTTTAAACGTACCCGAAAAGTTAGCTGCGTCTACGTCTAACCAATCACAAGCAGGTCTTGCCAGTGCTAATGTTAGTGCAGATTGAACTCGTAATTGTGTTTTAGCACGCTCGCGCAACGCTACCACATCACCCGCTTTTAATAAGTATGAAGGTATGTTAACTGTTTTACCGTTAACCAAAATAGCTTTATGGCTAACTAACTGTCTAGCTTCCGCACGTGTCGCTGCGAAACCCATACGATAAACAACGTTGTCTAAACGACGTTCTAACAGCTTCATCAAATTGTCGCCGGTTGAACCTTTCAGACGCGTTGCTTTCTTAAAGTAATTCTCGAACTGACGCTCTAAAATACCATACATCCAACGCACGACCTGCTTTTCACGCATCTGCGTACCATGGCCTGTTTCTCTGCCACGTCGCGCACCGTGTTGTCCTGGCGCAGTTTCAAATTTACATTTTGAATCAAGCGGTCTCACGCCACTAGTTAAAGATAAATCCATCTTTACCCTACGTGAACGTTTTAAGCGCGGACCTATATATCTTGCCATCTTTCTATTCTCCTGTTACACGCGACGTCGTTTTGGATCACGGCAGCCATTAAACGGCACGCCTGTCACATCGGTAATTGATAAAATTTTCAAGCCTATCGCGTTTAGTGCACGAATAGCAGATTCTCTACCTGGGCCTGGGCCTCTAACGCGCGCTTGCACGTTCTTCATGCCATAGTTATCAACTGCTAATTGACCAGCTTTCTGTGCTGCTTCACTTGCTGCGAATGGGGTCGATTTTCTGGAACCCTTGTATCCGCAATTAGCCGAGCTTGCCCATGAAAGCGCATTACCCTGAACATCAGTAATGGTAACAATGGTGTTATTAAACGATGAGTAAATATGAACAATACCATCGCTAATTTGGCGTTTCGTCTTTTTACGTGACTTACCAGCCGCGCCAGCTGCTTTGCCGCCTGCAGCGCTTTTAGCACCTGAGCCGCCTTTTGAGCCGGTTGAACCAGTTTTGCCGCCTGTGCCTTCTTCTTCAGAAGTTGCCTTACTATTTGGAGCGTCTGCCATATTTACTTACCTTTTCTCTTACCTTTACGGGTTCTTGCATTCGTTCTCGTACGTTGGCCTCTAACTGGCAAACCGCGCTTGTGTCTTGCACCGCGGTAAGTACCTAATTCGACTAAACGTTTAATGTTCATAGCAACTTCACGTCGGAGGTCACCCTCTACGCGAACTTTGCCAACTTCAGCACGAAGCATGTCTAATTCTGCTTCGGTTAGATCCTTAACCTTTTTGGTCGGATCAATTTTCGCATCATTACAAATTGTCCTGGCACGGTTTCTACCAACGCCAAATATAGCTGTTAAACCTATAACTATATGTTTTTGCATTGGAATTATTACGCCTGAAATACGGGCAGCCATTCAAACACTCCTAAAACTTATCAATTAACATAAACAAACGTATAAAAAGGGTATGAGTTTAATAGTCGAGCCAAAAAAAATCAACCTTGCTTTTGCTTATGGCGTTTTTCTTTGCAAATGACCCTAACAACATTCTTTCTACGCACAATTTTACAATTTCTACATATTTTCTTTACTGAAGCACCAACTTTCATAAATCACTCCAATCTCAATTTCCACCACGAAGGTTCGCTTTCTTTAACAGAGACTCATACTGGAAAGACATCATATGAGCCTGAATCTGCGCCATAAAGTCCATTACGACTACGACGATAATCAGCAATGAGGTACCCCCAAAATAGAAAGGTACATTCCAAGCCAAAATCATAAACTCTGGTAAAAGGCATACGAGTGTAACATAAACCGCGCCAATTAGAGTAAGTCTAGTCATTACCGTATCAATATATCGAGCGGTTTGATCGCCCGGTCTGATACCAGGAATAAATGCTCCTGATTTCTTCAAATTATCAGCTGTTTCTTTTGGATTAAAGACTAATGCCGTGTAAAAGAAGCAAAAGAATATAATCCCAGCGCCAAACAATAACATATGCAATGGCTGACCCTGCTGCAAAGAGACGCTTAAGGTCGTTAACCAAGACATCCCATTGCTGTTACCAAACCATTGTGCAATTGTCGCTGGAAACAAAATCAAGCTCGATGCAAAAATGGGCGGTATGACACCTGCCATATTAATCTTCAATGGTAAATGTGTGCTTTGCGCGGAGTAAATCTTTCCGCCTTGCATGCGACGTGCGTATTCAATTTTAATACGACGTTGCGCTCTTTCCACAAACACCACAAATGCTACTACACCTACTACTACTGCAAGAATGAGTAACAGCACGATAACTTGTAACTGTCCTTCTCTCACTTGCTCCAATGTTTTACCCAGTGCAGACGGTAAACCCGCGACGATACCTGCAAAGATGATCATCGATATACCGTTACCAATTCCGCGCTCTGTTACTTGCTCACCTAACCACATTAAAAACAGCGTTCCTGTTACCAATGTTAAGGTGGTCGTAAAGTAATACGACATACCAGGAGCAATCGCCACGCCATGTGCCGCTAACATTTTCGCAATACCGACCGCTTGAAAGGTGGCTAACACTAATGTTGCGTAGCGCGTGTACTTGTTAATTTTACGCTGCCCTGATTCGCCTTCTTTTCTCAACTCTGCTAGTGATGGTGATAACACCGTCATCAACTGCAAAATAATCGACGCTGAAATATAAGGCATAATGCCTAATGCAAAAATACTAAACCGCATTAAGGCACCACCAGAAAACATATTGAATAAACCAACAATGTTGTTCTGTTGTGCATGAAACAAATCCTGCAATCGAAGCGGATTCAACCCTGGAACTGGAATATACGATCCAATTCTAAATATCAATATCGCCAGCAACACAAACAGCAAACGATATTTTAAGTCGGTAAATCCGCTCGACTTCAATCCTGCGCCCAAATTGTTAACGGCCATTATGGTGCCCCAACGTTATTGTGCTTCAACTTTTCCCTTTGCAGCTTCAATCGCTTTGCGTGCACCGGCTGTAATTGCAATACCTTTTACGGTTAATGCTTTTTTAATCTCACCATTTACGATGATTTTAACATCAACTGTGCTAGCGCGAATTAAACCTGATTCGCGTAAGCTAGACATATCAACAACATCGCCTTCGATTGAGTTCAAATCAGAAAGATAAATTTCTTCTCTGAGCAATGCTTGTTGTGAACGAAAACCAGACTTAGGTATACGACGTTGCAATGGCATTTGACCGCCTTCGAAACCTACTTTGTGATAACCACCAGCACGAGCACGTTGACCTTTATGGCCGCGTCCGCATGTCTTACCTTTACCTGAGCCGATGCCTCTACCCAAGCGCTTAGATTTCTTTTTTGAACCCGGTGCCGGGTGTAATGTGTTTAAATACATTTTAGTTTCTCTCACATTT
>Ga0206941_10276_pt1 | contig 12722 bp, 12 predicted proteins | sample Alteio_BWOrgHeat_9_FD_153251 | JGI IMG/M metagenome (GOLD analysis project Ga0206941, IMG submission 153251) | Enriched cells from forest soil in Barre Woods Harvard Forest LTER site, Petersham, Massachusetts, United States -... | ecosystem: Environmental > Terrestrial > Soil > Temperate forest >...
ATATTACCAATATTAGCAGATTCTAAAGGTTGTTCTGATTTAATAGAGGCGTGTGTCGTTACGCATTTCCGAAGATTTTTCCCCACGTATTATATTAAAGCAGAAGGCGAGGTAGATGTCGCTTATGTTCATCAACATAAATTCTGGCCGGTGGAAGTGAAATGGACGGAACAGTTGCGATCAAATGATTTGAAACAAATTTGTAAATATAAAAATGGGAATATTTATGCTAAGAGTTATGAAATGACCAGATATCAGAATATTCCTGTTTTGCCATTGCCTGTAGCTTTGATGCAAATAGATTTACTTGCAGAATAAATCCCCGAGCAATAGGCTATCCAATTTGCTATGATTAAAAGCATGAATAATATCCCCAAGCTACTCAGCAAAACCAAACTCATGCGCGGCTATCGCTGCTCGAAATGCATCTATCTAACCATTCATCAACCTGAGCTTGAAGCGCCTATAACGCCGGCGACACAAGCATTATTTGATCAGGGAAATATGGTAGGCGCAAAAGCACGTGAATATTTTCCTGGCGGTGTGCTAATTGATAATAAACCTTGGGATTTTTATGGCGCGCTCAACACGACGCGTGAATTATTAGCATCACAAACGCCTATCATTTACGAAGCAGCGTTTGAATACATGGGCTGCTATGCTCGCGCCGATATTATTCAATTCTCCCCTGCCACGCAGCGTTGGCGCATTTATGAAGTAAAATCCTCTACCAAAGTTAAACCAGAACATTATGACGATGTGGGCTTGCAAGCATGGATCATGGCAAAAAGCGGCTTATTATTAGAGCAAATTAATATCGTGCACATAAATTCCGACTGCCGTTATCCGGATTTAAGCAATTTATTTAAGACCGTAGATGTCACACAAGAAATTCGCGATCGCTATTTAAGCGTACAGCCTAAAATTAAAGACATTTTAACAACCATCAAACAACCCAATATCCCCGATATTAATATAGGCGAATATTGCTTAGCACCAACTGAATGCGGTTTTACACAACATTGTTGGCAAGAAAAAAATATTCCTGAACTAAGCGTATTAAACTTACCAAAAATTAAAAATAAAAAATGGGAATTATACAATGATGGCATCATAGAATTAGATGATCCGCGATTAACTGACCTCAGTGAATTACAAGAACGTGTCATCCATTGTTACAAAACCGGCGAACGCTATGTCAATCCGCCAGCCATTAAGGCTGCCTTATCTACCTGGCAATTCCCGTTAGTCTTTTTAGATTTTGAAACCATCAACCCTGCTATTCCGCGTTATGATGGCACACGTCCGTTTGGACAAGTTCCTTTTCAATTTAGCGTGCATATTTGGCAATCGCCAGCGGCTGATTTAACTCATTACGAATTTTTACACGATAATATGGATGACCCACGCCCTGCGCTAATTGATGCTTTACTCAAAGCCTGCAGCACCGAAGGCTCCATTGTCGCTTATTACGGACGTTTTGAATCCGAGCGCATACAGGAATTAGCTGCTTATTCACCTGCACATCAAGAACCATTAATGCAGTTAGTCGGACGTATTGTTGATCCGCTCGATATTATTCGAGATGCGGTTTACGACAACCAATTTGGCGGTAGCTTCAGCTTAAAAAAAGTCGCGCCGGCGTTATTAGGGGATAACCATAGTTATGAAGGCATGCAAGTGGCAGATGGTGGCGCCGCTCAACGCGCTTTTGAAGAACTCATCTCGCCAAACACGCCTCTACTACGCAAAAATCGCATTAAAGACGCTTTGCTGGAATACTGCAAAAAAGATACGCTGGTGATGGTGGAGCTGGTGAAATGGTTATATCACCAGACTACACTTAATTAATACGCTAGGTTATGATGGGTTTACACTGGATGAAAGGCGGTGTAGCCCGTACACGTTTTTGGTGTACGGGAAATCATGTTTCTAGAGATTCCGCTCCCCGTACATAAAAAACATGTACGGGCTACACATTACGCGGCGATGAAAAGAAGGTAGCCCGTACACGTTCTTTGTGTACGGGGAAGATCATGTTTCGTTGTACGAGATAACAGGCGTTTCATATAGCACGGAGGCTGTAATTTAATGCGTAAGCATATTCTATATATCGTTGGTATCGTGTGTATTTTAATTATTGGTGTGGCATTTGTTTATAGGCCCCTTTTAAATTATCTACATTCCTCATCCCACCAAACACCTTATAACATCATTTTAGTAGTCAGCGATCAACAAGCTTTTCAATTGCGCCCCGCTGACAATTACCACTTAATAGGACACGAAGAATTACAACGTCGTGGCGTTACCTTTACTAATCACTACACGGCTGCCGCAATGTGCTCGCCTTCGCGCGCTGCCTTTTTAACTGGCACACCGCCTCAAGTAAATGGCGTAACAGATCAAATGGGATATTATTTTATCTCCTCACTTGATCCTAAACGCCCGAATATGGGTTCTGTGTTGAAAAGCTTAGGTTACCATACCGCCTATTTTGGTAAATTTGAAATGGATAAAACCGTATTGCTAAGTAAGGATAACAACAATACTAGCACTGCCATTCAGGCATACGGATTTGATGAGTTTAATCCAGATGGCGATACCAGCGGCAGCACTCGACAAGGTTACTATGGCGACCCCTATTATATGGGCGAAGCAATTCGTTGGTTACACAAAAACGTAGAAAGTAATTCGTCTACGCAAAAACCATTTTTTATGGTGGTCAGTTTGTTGAACCCGCACGATATCATGTATGCAGATGCAAATATTCCAGGCCGAGAAGCAGCGCAACAAGCTCAAATTCCTATTATCGCTCCTGCACCCAATGAAGCGCTTTATGCTAAACAATGGCATTTTAATTTGCCAAGCACGCTAAACGAAGCACTCACTGCGAATGGCATGCCTGAGGCATTGTTTGAATATTATAGCGGCTGGTCAACTACACTTGGTTTTATTCCGTCTGATCGCAAAGATATGTGGACGAATTATTATAATTATTACTTAAATGCTATTCGTGATAATGATCGCAAATTGCAACAACTCAATGATGCATTAACTGAAATGGATATGTGGAAAAATACGATTGTTATTTTTACCGCAGATCATGGTGATATGGGCGGCACTCATGGTGGTTTGCGTGGCAAAGGACCTTTCGCTTACGAAGAAAACGCACATATTCCATTAATTATTGCTCATCCTAAAGCACAACCTGGCTCCGTATGTCATGCACTCACTAGCCATCTTGATTTACTGCCTACTTTTATAGGATTTACTGGTTTATCGTCGTCTGTGTCTGCACAATTAGTGGGGCATGATTTTTCTGGATTGCTACCACATCCTGACCGAGCGGCAGTTAATGCTATCAGACCCGGCATTTTATTTAACTATGTAGGTATATCAACAGTTAATAGCGGTTTCTTAAGTAATGTTCTCGCTAGCTCCTTCACAAAGCAAACCCCACCTGCTCTTTCAACGATAAATCTTAGCAAGCGTGGCTTTTTAACCTTTGTGTTTGATGGTCGATATAAATTTGCTAGATACTATGCACCGAATGCATTTAACACGCCAACCACCTTAGAACAAATTATGCAAAATAACGATGTGCAATTATTTGATTTGAAAACTGATCCTTCCGAAGCACATAACTTGGCGTTAGAACCACAAAAATATGCGGCTATCATTTTGCATATGAATGAATTGTTAAATACGTTAATCGCCAAAGAAGTTGGCAATAATAACGGACAATTCCTATCTAAGCTAAATGGATCGGCTACATGAGACGAATAAAACAAGATGATGCTACGCTTAATCATGCGCCCAACATTACTAAAGGCTCTCTATTAGGTATTCTTGCCTTCTTTTGCATGGCAGTCTTTGGCATCTTCACAAAATTAGCTTGCCAACACGGCGATCCTATTTGGGTAAGCTTTATTACCTATTTTGTCGCTGCCACTTGTACCACTATCTTTATTCTCCCGAAGGGGTTAGCTGGTATTAAGTCGCAGCATTATCGCCTTTTATTCGCACGAGCGATTATTGGTACCATAGCCAGTTTTCTTTATATGATTTCTCTACGTTACATCCCCATTGTTAATGCAACATTGTTGTTTAATACTGCACCGATTTTCATTCCATTTTTAACTGTTTTTATATTAAAAGCCTATGTACCAAAGCATGTTTGGTTTGCAGTACTGCTTGGTTTTATCGGTATTTTAATTATTGTTAAACCGGGGAAAGATATTTTAACTGATCCTGGCAATCTTATCGGCTTAGCATCAGGTTGTGCACTTGCTATTGCCTATTTAATTATGAAATTAATGACTGCAACCGAAACAGGTTTGCGTATTATATTTTATTATTTTGGCATAGGTACCTTGATGCAGATTCCCTTATTATGGTTTGCTAGCAATCCTCCTCCAGCAGGCAATATACTTTACGCAATACTTGCAGGATTCATGCTAATAGCCGCTCAACTTAGTTTAATTCGCGCATACACTTATGCTACTGCGTCTCAAGTGGGCGTATACCAATATAGTTCGGTCGTTTTTGTCGCGCTAATTGACTGGTTATTTTGGTCGATTACCCCAGGAATAACGGACTTTATTGGTTTTGTGTTAGTTAGCATCGCCGGCATTTTTATTATCTTAAATAGATAATTCTTTAGTATATAACCCCTTGATTACACGAGATTAATTAAATTAACCTTGTTTCCATCTATAATTAAAATAATACTATTACATAATAAATAAACGAGGAATGATATGTTTCGTAAACCATCGTTAACTAGAGCGGGCGGTGAGTTATTTACTCACCTATCAAAACGCCATGTTGTAAACCTAGATATAACAGAAGAAGACTATCCATTTTCTTATGCAAACGTTGTTAACCATATTGGTCGTGACAAAATCACTAATAATTATCAGATCACCTGTATGGAAGGAAATTATTTACAATTTAATTATCTTAACCCTAAAAAAATAATTGCGACGCAAATAGTATCGCCAAGAATAAAAAACGAATTTGACGTTTTCAATAAACCAAATAATGAAACAACCGAAAAACAAGAACCCAAGCTACAAATTAGCCAATCGGAATTTGAAAAACGTAAACTTAGGTCGACAAAAAATCCACAACCAACAAATCAAGGAGGCGCGGATCTTGGAGCGCTTGTCACTTGCGGTTGGAAATTCCATATATCCGTTGCGCCAGATGATATAAAAGTTGCCTGGCGAATAGCGAGCCAAATTTTGATGAAGTATAGAGTCTCAGGCTTTAAAATGATACATCCTGATTTCTTACAAAGTAAAATGGACACCAAAGAATTGGATAAATTACAAGATAAACAAATTACGATTTATGCTTTTAAAAACCAATCTGTTTCAGTACAAAAATGGACAACCATTCTCAATGAAATAGAAGCAGCCTTTATTAAAAAAGGCATTAAACCTAAAATATCTAACACCCCACCTACAGCAGACAAGATGGTTAATCATTCTAACTATTTATCTTATCGTAATGATACTGGCATAAGCGGTAAACAAATTGATGGGGATGCTGCTGTTGCTTACGCAAAAGCAAATAATAAAGATGCGTACAATTTATTAAACAAAGAAGACCGATTTCAAGACATTTCTATAAATGAGAAGGCAACCGCATTACCTTCGCCAAAAGCTTAGCTATCTGCTATCTGATCAAGGGTGCTTTTGCATATAACCCAACAGTGACTGATACGCGCTAGGTTGTACAATATAGTCGCCTTCAAATGGCGTATCGAGCGTAATCAGCAAGAAAATAACGGAAGATGCCATAATAATTTCGGCTAATAATGCCACTAAATGTAATCGATAACTCATTCTGAAAAAGAAGTTAATAACAATAATTAAAAACGTGCCTATCATTACCACTTCCCATATTTCGATACTAAGCGAAGTTGAACTTAACTGTATTCGTTCTTCCCGCGAATTGTAGAGCGATTTAATATCGTTAATCAAATCATGTAGCGTCGCGCTATCAATCATTTTTTTATCTGCATAGCGGCTAATAGAATCAATCATATTGGCAATCAGATCATTATCATTAATCGGCTTACGTTTAGACATTAATGGCCATTCATCATTAATTACCACTTCCAAATAATGTCTAAGTTGTTGCTGAATATCACTTTGCACCGGTTCTTTCAAAAATTTCGTTAACTGATAAACGTTAGCGGCAGAGCTTGCTTCCTTCTGCACGACTTCATAAGAATAGCTAATATTATTCAGCAAATATAACGCGGATAAGCCTGCTAACACGCCATAGATGACACCAATAATAGAACTAATGTTGGCAATTACCGCATTATCTTCATAAGTCCCTTTCACCATGAAATAATGCTTAATGACCAATAAAGCGATAGCAGAAATAAGAATTAACATGGCGGCAACGATAACAAAAACCATCAAATCGCTTTGCTGATATAGAAAATCTAGCATACTACTTCCTTGTAACATTGAGTAACATCTCTTATAGTATTGAAAGATATTGCTTGATACAAGGAGAGATCATGCGCAATCGTCTTATTATGTGTACGTTGTTAGCCATAACCAATGTTGCTTTTGCAGCTACCAATCTTCCAGACCAAGCCAAAATGGTCGCACCAGCAAATACGCCCAAACCTAAAGCCACCAAATACATGATTCCTGCTAATCCAAACACCACTCAATGGGGTGTGTTTGATAACGCGCAAGCACCGGTATTAAACATCAACCCAGGCGATACGGTGGTATTTGAAACTGCTGCAGCCGCCAACAACCAAGTGGTTCCGGGCGCTACCATCGCCGAAGTCATTCATTATAATACTGCTGTCGAAGGTCGTGGCCCGCATACCTTAACTGGCCCAGTTTATGTTAATGGCGCTGAACCCGGCGATACTATCAGCATTCATATCAATAAAATTGTTCCACGCCCCTATGCCTCGAACGATACTACGCCAAATAAAGGTTTATTCCCTGAACTTTTCGGCAATATTCATCCTTATGTAAAATACTACTATCTTGATTTGCAAAAAAATCAGATGCAATTTGCACCGGGTATTATCGTGCCACTTGCACCCTTCCCTGGCGTTGTTGCGGTTGCGCGTTCTGAACCTGGCAAATATAGCTCCGGCCCGCCGGGTACTTTTGGTGGCAATATGGATTTGCGCGAATTAACTGAAGGCAGCACACTTTACTTACCCGTGTTTGTAAAAGGCGCGTTGGTTTGGACCGGTGATTCACACGCAGGACAAGGCAATGGCGAGATTGATTTAACTGCAATTGAAACGGCATTTGCAGAATTTAATGTGACGATAGATCTCATTAAAAATAAGACAATCACCTGGCCACGTGCTGAAACTAAATCAGACTGGATTGCGGTGGGTTACGATGAAGATTTGAATAAAGCATTTGATATTCTCAAAGAAGAAACCACCAAGCTCATCATGGAAAAACGTCAAGTCGGACGCAATCAAGCTAAACGTATCATGATGGAGACTTGGAATTGCCCAATCTCAGAAGTAGTCAATGTGGTGCAAGGTGTGTACTGCATGGTGCCTAAACAAATGGGCACACGACCTACTTTGCTTAAAGAAGATAATGCACAGTATTTTGTAACAACTGGCAAAGATACCGATTTAGAAAAAGCGATGAAAACTGCATCATTAGCGATGATAGATAAAGTTTCTAAAGCTAAAAGCCTATCACGTGATGATACCTATACACTGGCAAGTTTTACGATGGATTGTCGCATTGCACCGCCATTAGCCGGTGAAAAAGAAGTACATTGTACCTTGCCGAAAAACTTGTGGGTGCAATAATGAAAAAATGGGTGGCAATTTGCAGTGCGTTAATAAGCATTTCGTCACCCGTTTGTTTTGGAAGTAATACGCATCCTGTGGTTTTAAGAACTATTCAAACTACTATTGAAGTCGATGGCAAAAAAGCTAACGTGTACGACATCGTGCAAGAAAATGGCCACGAGGGTTATTTAGGTTTTTATGGTAAAAATTTCGATGTCATCATGAAAAATGAAACTAACGTGCCTATTTCAATTCATTGGCATGGTTTGATTTTGCCAAATAATCAAGATGGCGTCGCTTATGTTACTCAGCTACCCATTCCACCGGGCAAGTCGCAGCATTATCATTTTCCTTTAGTACAGCACGGCACATTTTGGATGCACTCGCATTACAAGTTATATGAACAACAATTGCAAGCTGCGCCCCTTATTATTGCTGATCCAAATAGCCCTTATGCTGATTACAAGAATATAGTGGTCATGCTGCAAGATTTTAGCTTCACCAATCCTGAAACCATTTACGAAAATTTAAAAAAAGCGGCGAAAAATAGTAAACCGATGAAAATGGACATTGCAATGAAGCCGGATCTAAACGATGTAACATATGATGCGTATTTAGCAAATCGTCATACCATTTCAGATCCTAAAGTTTTTCAAGTGACACCGGGTGAAAAAGTTAGATTGCGAATAATTAATGCCTCTGCTGCTACAAATTATTGGATTCATACGGGTGAGTTAACAGGTAAATTAATTGCAGCGGATGGTAATCATATTAAGCCTATAAAAGGCGATAATTTTCAAATTGCAATTGCGCAACGTTTAGATATATTAGTCACGATCCCTAATAAAAAAGGTACTTATCCTATTTTAGCGCAAGTTGAGGGTACGAAAAAAATCTCCGGTATTTTATTGGTGACGCCCGATACGAAAGTTACGTTGCCTGCTAAGTTAGCAGTAACCAATGCGCCGGCTATTAATGATGAACAAGAGAAACTGCTTCATGCTCTAAATCCACCTGCTACTAAAGCTGTCACTAGAACATTAAATTATTCGTTAGAAGGCGACATGCGAAATTACGTTTGGACAATTAACAAAGAAATATGGCCACATGTGACGCCGTTTAAAATTAAAAAAGGTGATCATGTCGCGATGGTATTTACGAATAATTCTGGTATGTCGCATCCTATGCATTTGCATGGTCATGTGTTTCAAGTCACGGCTGTTGATGGTATACCGCTACAAGATGGCCCGATGCGCGATACGATTTTAGTGATGCCGCATTCTACTAAAACTATTGAGTTTGACGCGAATAATCCTGGTATTTGGCCGATGCACTGCCACGTGCTTTATCATATGGAAGCTGGTATGATGACCACCACAAATTATGAAAATTATCCGGCACCGGATTTTTATACAAAATTAATAACTCATTGATTTAATATTATATGCACGCTGATATTATAACCCCGGCTCATTGATTTAATATTATATGCACGCTGATATTATAACCCCGGCTTAAATTTACAAGGCAAAATTTAATCCGGGCTACATCAAAGCAAAATTTAATCCGGGCTACATCAGGGCAAAATTTTTGGCTGAATTTATCTCTGACGTTGCCTGAATTTATCTCTGACGTTGCCTGAATTTACCTCTGACGTAGCCCGGATTAATGCTGCCCCCGGCGCAGCCGGAAAAAAATATATAGCGCATTAAGCCGGGGTTATAATATCAGCGTGCATTCAACATACATTAAAAAACATCGAGGACCCTATGACACCAGAACATTCCGAACTTGGCAAAAAAGCCCAATATGATGCGCAATATAATCCCGACAAACTTTTTCCCATTCCCAGAAAAAGCAAACGCGATGAAATTGGCATAACAGACGCACTACCCTTTTATGGTTACGACGTGTGGAATCATTACGAAGTTTCCTGGCTGAATGAAAAAGGCAAGCCTGTCGTAGCATTAGCAGTTATTTCCTATGACTGCACGACACCCCATATTATTGAATCCAAATCACTAAAACTATATTTTAACTCATTCAACAATACCAAGTTTAAAGATGCTGATGCAGTCACCGCAACCGCAAAAAAAGATTTAGAAGAACAACTACAAGGAACAGTGTCCGTCACCATTACACCGTTAGCACAAGTCAGCGAAGATAAATTGCATGATGATTTTATCGGTGAAAATATTGATGAATTAGATGTGGCTTGCACTACATACATGGTTGATCCGACTTTATTATCAACTGATAACGAACAAGTAACAGAAATATTGCAAACGAATTTGCTTAAATCCAATTGTCTTGTCACCAATCAACCTGATTGGGGCAGCGTGCAAATTGCTTATAAAGGCAAAAAAATTAATCGTGAAGCATTGTTGCGATATATTGTGTCGTTTAGAAATCACAATGAATTTCATGAGCAATGTGTGGAACGAATTTTTGTTGATATTATGAAGTATTGTCAGCCAGAAGAATTAACGGTGTATGGTCGTTATACGCGCCGCGGTGGGATTGATATTAACCCGTATCGTACGTCGAATAAAAATCCGTATAGTATCGAAAATTTTAGGTTGTGTAGGCAGTAAAGGCACCTGTAAGTGCGGGTGAGAACAAGCATTATACCATGAAAGCTTTTGACGGTGAAAATTGTGGGTTATTATTAGCCACATGGTGGATTACGGTGCAAAATACGCACCTAATCCACCCTACATTTTATTTTTCCCCGAGGTATTATATTCATATAGACATAAGGAAATGCTATGCCAGATCGCGCCCAGTACAAAAACTTCTACCTTCTGTTATTACTACTAAGTTATTTCATTGCAAATGCATGTCTTGCAGAAACAAATATAAATGGTTACTTTGCCACTGTCAGCATGGCATTCACTATTCTCGTTTGCGGCAATATGATTGAGCGTAGCAAATTTATAGCTTGCATCATCACACCTTTTGGTCTGTTAGCTATTTTGGGATTTGTGCTGGTTGCAACCTTAAAACCTTCCAATAACTTATACGTCGCGCATTTTACAGTAAATGGCATCTTCATGGTCGCTATTACCTTCTTTCAACTGAAATCTTGCGCACAGAGAAGTGAAATAACCGTTAACACCTTGTTAGGCGCGATTTGTGCTTATCTAATGATAGGATTAACGTGGACGTATTTTGATTTAGCGTTAGCGCATGCTATCCCTGGCGCATTTTACCCCGAACCCGCTACCGAAACATTTAGACATAATTTAGATTATTACACTTACTTTAGCTTCTGTACCTTAACCACCTTAGGCTTCGGTGATATCATACCAAAAAGCAGTCTCGCACGTACTTTTACCTGGGCAGAAGCCGTGATTGGGCAAATTTATTTAGCGGTATGGATATCTCAGTTAGTGGCTATTCACACCGTGCAAATTTTCCAGCGAAAAGAATAAGCTTATTGGCGGCCTAACATAAACATTTTTCTAGATTTGCTATTTGCTTTATCTGAAAGTTCAATCACCAACTTATTTGATGTTGATTTTTTAAGTGTTCTAAACATATTACAGAAAATACCAAAGGTTACTAAACCTTGTCCTGCCAAATTAGTTAAATCCTCACGTGCCTTTTTTAAGCTATTAATTTCGGAAGATCGATTATCACTTATTTTAAGCTGATTTAGTTCTTCCAAATTTTGCTGCTCATTTTTCTAATTTAGCGCAAAACTTATCAAGCGTTTTCTGCTTAACCGATAAGCCAAATTGCGCAACACTCATGCCAAACCATGGATTATCCAAACTGTAGTAGCATATTCCGTTTGCATTTAATGCGGCTTGAAGTACGAAATTTTTTCGTGCCGCCTTATTTAAAATGTAAATTGGCGTATAAATTCGAACTTTATTGGCCGCAAGCATATTCAAGCAGGAACGGATACTCATCCCCAGCTCAGCAGCATTATTATAGAGCACAAGAGAAGATAATACCGTTAATGCGTGCTTTTTTAGCCATTGCTGAATAGACAAATAATCACGAACCGACTTCTGATTTTCATCAACCAAGCAAATCATATCAAAATGTTTGAGCATATGAATAAATTCGCTTTGTTTATTGAAATCACTCTCATTCATCATTTCTTTTACTTGCTCTACTTCAATGCAACAAACTGAAATGACCTTAGACAAGTCATCTAGATTATCTCGAATGGATTGAAAAACATTAATTGTAGAGGAAAAATCAGGTCGATTAGCTTGATGCGGATCGATCATCGTTTTCAAATGATCGGCTATCTTTTGTTTAGTGAGCGATGGCATAAAGATACGAGCGCTGCCAAATTCATCGCCAGTTGAATTTGTTTTTTTACCATGGGAACGAAACAACAACTCCATAGCAAATTTGCCTGCGGAATAAATTTCGGTTTTTTCGTTATAGTGAGTTTTTTCATAATCCGTCTTATTGTCTTTTGCGCGTAATTCTGGCGCTGAATATTTAGGCGAGCCCGCACCCTTAGTGGAAAAATAGCTATTTTCACTACTCATCGCAACTGACAAATTAAAATCGATTAATACCACATTAGCATTTGCACGATCAAAAATAAAATTTGTGCCCTTAATATCTCGATGCAATATACGATGGTCATGTAGGTTTTTAATTGCCTTTAATGCATTTAAAATCACATCCACATATTCAACAAGGCTAAATACGATATCGTTTAATCGATAAAAATCAAAATCATAACCTTGCGCAAGCTGCATTAAAATTTCTGTCTGCAATTCTTCGGATTTATTCTTACGTTCGTAATATCCAATCAAATTGCCTAATGCATTTAACGCATTTATTTCGCGAGAATAGTGAATGCCATGCTGACAGTGGCAAAGTAACCATTTATATTTGTTTCTGCAAGACATGCATTTGCAATGAAATAACTTAGTAG
>Ga0206941_10278_pt1 | contig 12657 bp, 2 predicted proteins | sample Alteio_BWOrgHeat_9_FD_153251 | JGI IMG/M metagenome (GOLD analysis project Ga0206941, IMG submission 153251) | Enriched cells from forest soil in Barre Woods Harvard Forest LTER site, Petersham, Massachusetts, United States -... | ecosystem: Environmental > Terrestrial > Soil > Temperate forest > O...
CTCGCCGGCGTGGCGCAGGCTCCAGTTCCTCCAGTGATGATCGAGCCGTTACCGTTGGCCGTCGTGGCGTCGGCCTGCGGCTGGCTCGGTGCAGGAGTGGAAGTAAACGCGTTGTACAGAGCGACTACGTTCTGCTGGTTCACGGTTCCCCCGCCCAGAGCGCCTACCCCGATGTAAAACGCGCGGTTCTGCCAGAGCACGTTGTTATCGAGCAGCGGGTACGAGAACTTTCTGCAGGTTCCGTTGCTGGCTGTGGTTCCCGGGACGAAATGGCCTGCCGGGCAGGTAATCGTCGCGGGCAAATTCGCGTTCAGGATTGAGCTGTTCTGGACGCTTACCAGGCCTGCCGGCTGCGGGCACGAGGTTGTGGGTGCGCCGGGTTGGGTGCAACTGGTGCCCTCAGCGCTGGCCAACGGCGCACCAATTGTGTTGAAGAGGATTCCCGACGATGCTGTCGTATCGTTGGAAGCGATGGTGTTGTTGATGATGTCGGTGTTCAACGCATCCACCAGCGACAAACCAGCGCCATCCCAGCCGGCTACGTTGTTGCTGATGATGTTGTTGGTCAGGACTACATGGTTCCATCTCGATGGATTCGTGGGGAAGCTTATGACCTCGCCCCCATTGACATTCTGAAGAGCAATGCCACCACCGCTGCCGCTCTCGGCGGAGTTGCCCATGATGAGGTTGGCATCGATGGTGAGCAAAGGACCGATGCCGTCACTGGGTGTAACCGCATTCGGCGCGACCTGGCAATCCGTATCGGCCACGGCGGGGCAGGCAGGATCAGCATCGGGCGCGCCCATGACGATCAAGCCACCGCCATTGGCCTGGATGGTGGGGTTGGTGCTCTGGTTGAAGAGAAACGTGTTGTGCTGGACGAGGCCGTTGTAGCTGAAGCCGATGTGGCCGAATCCGCCGCCATCCCCGGTGCTCAGGTTTCCGCAGACCCAGTTGTACTGGAACTTGTAGAAGTCGGCGCCGGTGCAGAAGCTGATGCCACCCGCTCCCGCCGGAGTGGCAGAGAACAACTCGTCGCCCGTCGAGGAGTTCGAGGTGATCGAGTTGTGATGCACGTTCACGTTCAGGTTGTGGCAATACGGTAGCTGCAGGCCGGCGACACCGCTGGTCTGGCAGGAACCCGGATCGGCGTTGATCGCGCCGGCGCCACCGAGGTAAGCCGGCGGGAATTCACCCTGGCCCACGTTGATGCCGCCCGACAGCGTTCCGGAGTTGTTGTTGACGCGGTCGTTGGCGATCTGCAGGTTGTGTCCCCAGCCGTGGACGAAGATGCCGCCGCCGCCCTGCGAACTGTCACGGATGCCCAGGCCGTCGACGCTCGACGGGTTGCACAGGAAGTTGCTCGGGAACGGATTGTGGGCCGTCGCGGTGTTGAGTCCGCAACCTCTTGTCGCGTTGGTCGTGCCAAGCAGCAGGAGGGTGCCAACCGGGAAGGTGTCGGCCGTGAACGGGTCGGACGGGAATCGCACTCCCTTGCCGAGGACGGTGATCGCGGCGCCTTCAAGAGCGCCCATCAGGGTGGGCTCCTGCAGCAGTTGAGCCAGGTTGCCATTCAGCGTGGCATCCCATCCAACCACTGCTTCCAGAGGCAGCCGGTCCACTTGCGGGTTGTTGGCGGTGGCCGTAAAGCCAAACGCCGAGCTTCCAAACAATGCTGTTGCGCAACCGGCCGACCACTGGTTGTGGGTGCCGCTGATCCCCAGGCCAAAGAGGCAATTGACCTTCTGGCGCCAGGGATCCAGCTTCCCGGCTGGCTGCGTGTTGCCGTCGATGATGCTTGACGCAGCGCCCACGCCCTGTAACCGGACCGGCTTCCACATCAGGAGCAGTTCGGAGTGTACGGAGTTAGTGCGCGTTGTCCCTGCAGTGGTGCAGGCAACCGGCCCAGCGGCCGCAGTTGAGCACGTCGGGTCGATCATGAGCATGTCGCCCGGCTTGGCTGCGTCGATTGCGGCCTGAACGCTGTCCGAAGCGGTTATGTGGGTCGGAGCCTTCCCACCGATGGTGACCGTGACTGTGTCGATGGACTGTTTGCCGTTGGCCGCGGTTATAACCAACTGACCGCATTGCGCGGCTGAGCCGCCATACTGCACCTGCTGCTGAACGGGGCAGTTGGGAAGGCCCGTGGGTACAGCGCCGGTAATGGCAAGATCGCCCCAGCTCACACCCGTGAGGGGATGGGCGACGCCATCGGAACCGACCAGGGCGACGGTACCCGGGGTCGTTCCAAAGTGATAGTTGCGGCTTACGTACTTCTGATTGTAGGGAGGCGTTGTGGCCGAAGGTCCGGAGTATGCATTGTTGGGCACCTGCTGGACACCCAGCGCATTGATCGTGAGTGTATGACCAGCCGCGCTGACCCAGGGTCCAACTCCGTCGCCATCGACTTCGCTGATCGCGGGCGTGTCAGCAGGATAGGCGCAATCGGGGTTGTTGTAGCCGGCGCCGGCGAAGGCCGAGGTCGGCGTAACCGGTGTATCCATGTACTGGGTTTGCCCAGGCATGAACGGTATTTCGTAGCAGAAGTTGCTGTATTGCGGGTTGTACAGCGGATCGGGCGTCGGCCCGGTACCTGGGTCGTTCATGCACGTAACCATCATCTGAGGAGCGTACCCGGTCGGGTTCGGCGGGTTCACTTCCCACGTCGAATAGGTCAGCCCGTCGTATGCGCCCCAATGATCCGCATAGATGCGCGAGATTTCATTTCCGGCCCAGTCCTTGATCGAAACCGGCAGATCGGGCGGAGAGAACTTCTCACCGAATTGCGGCGCGAACGGGTCGAATTCAGACGTGAAGTCGTCCGTGATGACCCCGGTAAAGTGGGCGGCGGCATGCGCAGAAGTAAAGACCCAGAATTTGGCAAGCGCGGCGGTCTGATCTGTCAGCGTTACTTCCTTGCGATCGCAGAGAGGGCGCGTCGCTCCGGCGAACGGCGCCACTTCCTGGGACTGCGGGAAGAGGCTGATGAAATCAGGAACAACGCGCGCCTCTCCCACGCAGGGCCAGAGTTGTTCCACGCTGCCAGTGTCGGCCTCAGTACTCGGCAGGGTGGTCCTGCCCAGGTCGTTGGTCGGATTGTTCGGGTTGTTGGCGTTGTAGGCGGAGCCCACTTCGGCCTGGTCAGGCAGAATGAAGATGTTGCTGAGTCCGCCAAACTGCTGTGCGACCGGCGCAATGTAGTTGTCGCCGATCAGGATGTTTTTGTCCTCTTCCTTCACCAGTTCATAGCCGGGTGGCACAACCACTTCCACCACGTACTTGCCGGCGGGCAGCATCGGGGTGCCGAACCGGAAGGAATCTGTGGCGTCGGGATTCGTTGTGCACTGGGCGCAGTTGGTTCCGGTCGGCTTGCCCGTGCTCGGATCCATGCTGGTTACGCTCGGGAACGAGTACATGCCGTCGTATGGAGCCGGCTGCAACTGGTTCCAGTTGTGCATGCCGTCGTAGCACTTGAACTGCGAATCGTTCGGGAGCTGGGTGATGGCCGGGCCGCCGTGGAGCGAGTTGTACAGGTCGAGGTAATTCGGCTGGTCGAACAGAGAGAAGAAGAACAGGTCCGCGTTCGCGCCCGTATCTCTGCCCTGGCCGGGGCAATTCATGTTGGGGACAGTTGTACCGTCGGGAGCGGTATGGAATCCCTGCGCCCAATCGTCGAAGCTGCTGGTCTTTGTGGTGTCGAACAAGGTAAGCGACGTGGAGCCGTCGGGAGCCGTGTTCTCCTTGTAAAGGTTGATGGTCACGTTGGGCACGTCCGGCGTCCAACTGGTATGGATGAGGAGCGCGGGATCGTCGAACGGCCGCGTTGAGGCGTAGATCACTTCGCCGTGGATCCCGCCGTTCTCTCCCACCGCGAAGGGAGCCTTGCCGAACTCGAGGAAGCTGTTCTGCCCCGAGAATCCCTGCCAGCCTTCACTCGCGACCCACGGCGGATCGACGCGGGCCGTGCTGTTGTAAACTCCCGTGGCGGTCCTGGCGCCGGAGCAGTCCCCGTTGTCGCAATAGACCGCCCCAGGCACATGCAGATTGGCCGGAAGCGGGACAGCCTCGTAGCTGTTCGCCATGTTGCCGGCAATGGTGGAGCTTCCGCACGGAGCTGTTGTTGACGTGCACGTGCCGTCCGCAGGACCGCCGGCGTCATACACTACGTGGATTCCGGTGTTCTTGTAACGCGTGGAATCGGTTTCGATGACGTACCAACTGAACAGCGGGAAGACCTCGTTGAAGCCCGCGTTGCCGTCCAGATCGGTGTTGTTGAAGTTGGAGTAGCTGCCGTCCCGGAACCGGATGTTTGTCGCCGCCAGCGACAGGCCCGCTTCGCCGGGATCACGAACGCCGTTCTTGTTCGCGTCAAAGAAGGTGCTGGTATAGATGTTCGCCTGCCATTGGTTGGTGGCAATCTGCCCCATGTCGGTCGTCGCGCCGCCCCCCAGGCGAACCGGTGTGGAGAGACCGTCGACCAGCATGTCATTCCACTGGTCAAAGACCGTGACTCGCCAGTCGCCATCGGGCAGACCCGAAAGGGTGAAGCTTCCGTCACCATTGCACTTTGTGAACGCGAAATCCTCGCCGTCCGCATCGCCAAGGCTGACGTAGCACTGGGTAAATCCGAAGCTGCTGTTGTCACCGCTGCTGTAGAGCCGCTCATCCGGCGTGCGGCTCATGCGTTCCGTCGTAACAAGGCCGGTCACCTTGTTGGTGCAGTTGGCACCCGAAAGGCCGAAGATGGGGTCGCCGCCCGGGCTGCATATCGCAGCTTTGCGGTCATTGATGATCTTCGGGTTGGCAAAGCCGATCACCACGTGGTACGAAGCCGGTCCATATTCCTGGAAGAAGCTCGGCTCGCCGACCCGGAGGAATGAATCGTGTGCCTTCTGACCGTCGAGCGTATTGGTCTGAAGCCACTCCTCACCTCGTCCAATCCGGTCAGCTCCGGGTGTGGCGACGACGCCGTAGCGCCCTGGCATCATGTTCGCAACCACGGCTTGTCCGGCCAGCGGGGACTGGGTAACGCCGTCCGATTCGTATTTCGGGCAGGTCACGATCGTGCCCGTGATCCCGGATACGGGAGCCATTGTGGGATCGCTCCCCGGGGGCGCTGCCTTTGCAATCGGGCATGCGTTCTTACCAGTCGCCGGATCGATCGTCCCATCCAGGCTGTTCGACAACGGCATGTTAAACATGTCGTAGGTCATCTGCCCGGTCGCGTCGCCAGTGCCGCCGGCATCGTCAAAGAGGGTGATATTGAACCCGCCCAGACCCGGCTCCTGCGTTCCGAGCTGGTTATCGGCAACCTGCCCGCCTGCGTCGTTTTCGCCGTTCAGCGGGAAGTCATCCTCAAACACAAACACCGACAGTTTCGCCGTTTGAAACGGAGTCGGCTGCGTCAATATGGTCAAAGGCGAAAACGTAGGAGTCGCAGGACACGTCGGCACCACGCCCGTCGAGGATGTGGGCGGGCACGCGAACGGGATCGGAGCGCCTCCCATGCCGTGGCCGTTACCCGCAGCTTCAAACGGGTTGGCGGCATCACCTGGAAGAACGGTGATGTAGTAGCGCTTCTTCGGATCCAGGGCAACCTGGCCGGGATCGACAGCCGTCTGGGATGCTCCGGGACGGCAGACGCCATTGCCCACGTCGCACACGACCGATGAGCCGGCAATACTCTGGCCGGATTCGCAGGACAGGGGCCCTGTGCAGCCGGTCGCTACGATAGGCATGTAGCTGGTATGGAAATTGGTGCCGAAGGTAGGCACGAGAGGGGTTCCGGTTGTGGACGTCGCGGTCTGACAGCCTGCCGGCGGAGGATTTGTGGTGCAGTTGGGATCGACATAGAAGGTTCGATCCTCTTCAATGATCCAGCGATAATCTGTGATCTGTGTTTTCTTGTCATTGCCATCCAGAACCGTCACGCTGAGACCGCTTCCCGCTGGGAAGGTCACAGTCGCGGTCGCTGCGGTGGCACTGAGGGTTCCCTGCGAGTTTTGCGCCTTGAAGCTAAACGTATATTGGCATCCCGCCGGAGCGGTACATGCCGGAGTGGAGGACGCCGCAAATCCGCCGCTCGCATCTCCGAGTACCGTCATCCCCGCAGAAGCCGTGATTGTCGACGTCGCTAATGTCAGAGGGTATCCAGCCGCATCTTTGCAACCCGCCAGGACGCCGGGCGTCTTGACCGACAGATACGTTGACATCGTCGATGTAAAAGACTGATTCGAACAGGTAATCCCGCCCGCGGCCTCGACCGTCGCCGCTCCCAGTGTGACCTGCGCGCACGCAGCCCCAGAGGTCGCGCCGTTGCCACAGTAAGTAAAGGTCGTTGCGCCGCCCGTGTAGGTGAACGTTCCGTCGGCATTTAGAGTGAGTCCGGCTGGTGCTGTCCCCACGACTTTCACGCCATAGATATTCACATCGTTGGCGATCACACCCTTTGCCGGATCAGACACGGTGAGCGTCTTGCCCGGCACCACGGAATTGTAGGTATCGGGATTAGCTGTCGCCGCGCCAAACCCAGCGGCGGCTGGCGCCGTAGCTCCATTGACGCCGATATAGCCGAACATGCCGGTGTCGTGTCCGACCGCATTACCCGATAAGCTCAACTCACGGTCAAAGACAGGAAGTGCGTAGCCGGCGGCAGGCACATTCACCATGACGTCGTAAGTCTTGCCCGCGGCCATGAAGACTTCGTTCTGCACGCGCGCCAGGCCCGGAAGGGGATTGCCGTCTTCGGCGATCAGCGAGAAGCCGGGGGTTGCGGGGGTTCCCGTCTGCGCTCCGACGAGCGAAGGAACGTGCATCCGCAGGCCGGCATTCACGAGACGCACCAGAACCGTGCCGGTTACGCCCGTAGCGGGCGAAGTCGCAAATAGAGACGAAGACGCGCTGGTCTTGTTGAACGCGACGCCATTGATCATGTAGTACAACGGCGTGTAGTTCACTGCGGGTGGATAACATTGATGGAAGGTTGACGAACTCGGGTTGCCGCAACCGCCCGGCTGTCCCGACCAGACTGTCGTCTCGCTGAAGCCCAGTGTGTTGACGGCGGCGCTGACCGCATTGTTCTGCACGGGGTCGATTTCGCTCAGCAACAGCGGAAGTTCGGCGTTATACGTTACCGCCGTGCCAGTTCCTCCGACCGGATACGCGGTGCCTGCCGTGGCGCCATTCGGCGCCGTGGTCACAACCAGAATTCCGTAGAGTCCCATCGGTCCCTGGATCGACGGGTGCGTGCCCGATTCAATCAGATAGGTCCCGGGTTTGAGGTTTAGCCAGGTCAGCGCTGTCGGTGGCGTTGTCGATCCCGCGGGAACCGCCGCCACCTCCGTTCCGAACGACTGCACACGGGGTCCCTGTGTCGGAGCCGTCCCGCTCGTGGTTGGGTCGGCGATCGGCCATGTAACCGTTTGGGACTTCGAGTGGTCGGGAGGGTCTGTGAAACCGCCGGGGGTTCCGATGCCGCCGCCCAACTGACCCACGATTGCCAGCGATGTTGGGACGCTGTTGGTGCCGGTTGCCGCCGTAAACACGAGATTGTTGGTCAGGTTGATTGTCAGCGAAGTTGCACCGGTGGTATTGACTGGCACGGTGATCACCACCGGCGACCAACCGGTTGCGGCCGCATTCAGCTTCGCGCAGGTTACTGTGGACCCAGTGACGGCCGCGCCGCAACTGTAGCCCCACATCGGGACGGAGGATCCATCGGGAAGGATGGTAGCGCTCGACCCCGCAGTCAGGTTGACCTGCTGTTGCGCTGACGCCGCATCCGTCCCAAGAAGGAGAACAGCCGCTCCCAGCACCGCCGTCTTTGCTATCGCTTTGAGAGAGTTGAGTCGCATGTCTGTTCTCCTCGCTAGTTGGATTCGTCAATTACGAATTCCCGGGAATCGACCAGCATCATCATCAGCATTCCTCCCGGAAACGCATTGTTGGTAGTGATCTCGCGCTCGTTGTGCGAGTGCCACATGAACGCAAAGCCTGCCTCGCCGCTGGGGCTGTTGGCGATGGTGCCCGAAGGGGGAGTGCTACCCGTCGCGCCGCAGTTCGGCGCGTTAGTCTGGGCAGATCCGGAGCCCATGCAGCCCGTCGCGCGCAGAGTCGCGTCCGGACCAAGGTAAGGACTCCCTCCGTACCATGCGCCGTTCGTCAGAATGTTGGGATCCGGCAGCGTGGCCGGACCGCCGCCCGCCACATCGCCAAAGGGAGCCGCCTGGAGCGGCTTATTGTGATCCTGGCACCATTCGAAGTAGTTGATCTGGGTTTGCGCGGCTGTACTCGTGTTATATCCGTTTGCATCCGGCGCACACGGGACGGTTGCGTTTGAGTCCGCAGTCGAGCCAGGGTTGTGCCCGTACATGTCCCAGTTCAAGCCTCTGCCCGTGTAATAAAAGATCCCGTCCATGGCAAGGCCTGGCGTAGTGGTCGTCGTGAACAGCGCTGGACCCGCAAGTTGCGTCGAATCCGTAGCACTCAGAATCAGGTTGCCATCGCGGGCAAGAATGCGAACGTGATTCGCGTGCTCGTGAAACGGATGCTGCCACCGCCCCTGGCCGATAATGCGCAACAGCACCAACTCGCCAGGGTGCATGTGCGGATTGCCGTTATAGGGCTGATGCGGATACTCCGCCGCGTAGTTTGGGTCCATGTCGTCAGGCATGGACCGGCCGTTGATCATGAAATACGCAGGATGGTAAGGCTCCGTCGGAACATTCAGGCTGCATCCTGCGGCACCGGCCGTGCAGCCAGTCTTAGCCGCGACTTGGGTCTGAGCCTGGCTGTGGATCCGAGGGTCCATCTCGGAGAACTGGAATAGATATTCCCGGTCATAACAGGTCTTCGCATGGTCATAGGCCGACGCCGCGAGACGGAAGTCCCGCTCCGTTCCGATCCCGTTCGCGCTCGCGTAGTTGGGAATTCCGTACAGGTTCGTCCGGATCGCCGGAGTGGTGCACACCGTCGGAACACTGGAGGGCAGCACGATGATCGCGCCGTACAAACCCATCTCGACCTGCAAGTCGCTCTGTGTTCCGCTGTAATAGGAGCGCGTTCCCGGCGACCCGGCGACAAACGAGTAACTCACCGATCCGCCTGGGATTGCTTCCTTGGCCATCAATCCGGCTACCCCTCCCGTCGCAGTCACGTTGAACCCGGGAAACAGGATCGACGTGTTGCCCGCCGCCGTCGGAAGTCCATTGGTCAGGGTTATGGTGACGGTCTGGCCTTCCATGACGATCAACGTCGGGCCGGGCACCTGCATCGTGTTGCAGGTCTGATGCGGCATCGTCGGCGCGAAGGCGGTCGGCGCACTGCTACAGCCGTAGCCCCAGGAGTAGATCATCTGTCCATCGGGCTGGGTCAGGTAGGCCGGTTGCGCGGTCAGGTTGAAGGTGGGGCCAGTGATGCCGGGAGCGGCAGCATTTGCCGTTGGCGCGAGCGACACCACTGCGGCCATAAGGGCCAGGATCAGTCCTGTCTTCACAAACGCGTTGATCATGTTCGTCGGCCTCATCGTCGCTCTCCTAGTTCACGTGGACTTCTGTCATCAGGCCGCCAAAGTTCTCGGCGTCGTTCGACAGGTGGTCGAGGTTGGGGGTGTACAGGTAGTAAGTGCCCGTGGCCATCGGTGTTGTGCAGGTGCCGCTGGCTGCGCGTACAGCGCAGGAGTCGAGAATCACGTCGAGTGATTCTCCGCCGCCCAGCGTGATGGAGTTGGTTGTGTAGTACAGATTGTTACCTGCCTGGTCGCGCAGCAACTTCGCGTTGATGGCGATAACCTGCATGGGGATTCCGAGCGACGCCAGGGTCTGATATTCGGTTACGTCGAGATCGGAAATGCGCAACAGAGCCCTCTGTCCTGCCGTGATGTTGATGATCGAATTCAACGGCTGCGAGAAGTGATTGACGCCATCCACCGCCTCTGTCTGCATCGGACCGGGAGTCACGGTGTCGGGGTAACTGCGCCCGTTCAGCAGAAAGTATTTGTCTTTCATGTCCGCGAATCCCTCCGGATTGAAAGTCATGCCGACAAAGTGGAAGTTGGGATCGAAGCCGTGAATCTGGATGGGATACTCGACATCGTAGTAGGTCGATCCATCGCCGTCGTTGTAGGCGTAATTGCCGGCTGTCGCCCTAGTCACGCCGTTGTCGGGAGGCACAGGATTGGTGCAGAGGATATCTACCGCAGGGGTGCAGGCTGTCCGCAGGTCTCCTTGCTGGGCCAGGAGCGCAGCGTGCAGACTGTTTCCGGATGGTACGCGGTTCTGGCGAGGGCGCACGTAAATCTGGCCGACCATGCCCATCTGCAGGTGTTCGGGCGGCGTGATGTGGCAGTGCCAGAAATACGTTCCGGCATCGGGCGCGAGGTAGTAATAAGTGAAGCTGCCGCCGATGTTGATGGCCACGGACGCATCCGGCACGCCGTCGTAGAATGACGAAGCATTGGGATAGCCGTGGAAGTGGACCGTGTGCTGCTCGAACAGATCGGGGCGCATGATCATGCCCACGTTGGTAAGAGTGAGAAAGAACTCATCATCCTCATCAATTGCCATCAGGGGAGCAGGGATATTTCCGTTCATCACCCCGACGTCCATAATCTGCCGCGGATCCACGTGCCCATCGACCCCGTTTGCGGGGAGATTCGGGCAGGGAAGAGGCGTGCCGGCCGCAACCGCTGCGGCGTTATCGGCCACACAATCCGCGTCGATCACCTGGCCGATAGCGCCGTTGTAAGTGAAGCCGGGAAGGCCAGTAGTCGCCGGATCCCCTGGCTGCAGGCTCGCACCCGAATACGGCGTATTGAATACGCTGGGGTTCTGAGTCCCGGGCAGACCTTTTGCGATGTCGACCAGACCCGAAAGCGGCCCGAATGAGAAGAGGTACGTCTGGGTGCCGTCGCCCATCGTGGCATAGCCGTCGCCGCCCGATATTTGTTGGCACTTGATTGCCCCGTTTACATTCCCTGACGGTGCGAGATACCCGCCCGCGGTCGTCGCAAGGGTGGTCGGTCCGTTGTATGCGGGCTCAGCATTAACATTTGTCAGTGAGCTCGGGTGAGTGATCGTGCTGGTGGGGCATTGAACCCTGAAAGATTGTGAAGTTGCAGGTATCGCCGCAACAAGCATCAACACCGTCAGATACAGAAGTGTGCCTGCATTTCTGCTCGACATCAGTTTTCCTCCCGGCAAGTGGCAGTTCTCAGTCATTTCGAGACCCTGCGCCAATCTCCCGTGCCCGCCAACAATCAATTCGCAGAAAAAGGGCGTTTTTGCTCAAGCGCAAGGACGCTCGCAAAGTTCGACCCCGATTGCATCGATTTCATCGATTCTGAGCGCTTGCTGGAATGTGTTTTGGGATGCCCGGCTCTATTTGATAGCTTGCATTGATAGCTTGCGTTGGACGAATACTCGATAAATGAAACGAACATTGGTACTCGGAGTCGATCCCGGTCGCAGGGCTAACTTTCGGATCAAGGTGCGTCGACATTGCGCGCCGTGCCAAAACGCTCTGGTTCCGTAATTCGCCGCGGTAGTACTCGAAATACGAGCGCGGGTGCTTATGACGCTGAAAGTATTTGAGTTGAATGTGGGAAACCGATTGGTTTCGGCGTAGGAAATTGACTTTGAATTCGGCATCCATGTTGAATGAGAGTCAATCTACGCGGCAATCCCTGTGCTCCGAAACTGGTCCAGATATGTTCAAGCGGGGGCCACGTTGAAGTCTCTTGCCAACCGGCACGAAGGTGATGACATCAGCCATGGTTCGCTCTGGGCATCGGACTAGACTTCGGATCCTGTCCCGAGCGTGCCGTTCAGCAAGCACTCAAAAATATGACGGTCTAGTGACTTTTCGGCCACTTACGCCGCCTATTTGCGCTAGAACAAAGTTGCGGATCAATCACGAGCGGATCTTCAAGCCAACCCAACGGAAGCGGCCGCTGCTTCCCACGGAGATACCGCCAGCGGCCGTCAACGTCCAGTCCTGCTTCGTGCCGTGATCAAATCCCTGGGACAATACCCGAACTGACATATCCGTTTAGGTAGCTGAAGGAAAGAGTGCGAATATGGTCGATTGTTTTGGGCCGCAGCTCCTGGCCTGGCGGAACCTCGAGACAATGGGCCCGTCTCCTGTGGATCGCAACGCCAGTACTGAGCCGGCTTCCATAAGTCTTGCTGAATTTGTTGAACGCAGGTTCGCTACTGAATATGTTTCCGTCAAAAGGTCCAGCGGGCGGGCTCATTTTCGAGCAATCTTGAAGCACATCCTGACCCCGGAAGCAGTGGATCGGGCATTTGGGGTGAATGCAGAAACCTCGAAAGTCAGAATGAAGGCCATTCCCGGTTGGCCCTACCTGGATTCCTTGCGGCTTTGCGATGTGAGCGCAGAAAACGTTCAATCGCTCATCTCAACCGCCCTTCTACACGGCTATTCCGCACAGACCGTAACCCATATCCGGAGTGTCCTCCGTGCCATCTTCTCCTACGCCCAAATGTTGAATTGCTTCTCTGGAGGGAATCCAGCCACGCAGGTGGCACCCCCTGGGATGGCCCGCAAGGAAGCGCACGTTCTCACACCCGCCCAATTGAGGCAGGTATTGCAGCTCATGCGCTATCCGGAGAAAGAGATTGCTCTCTTTGCGATCCTTAC
>Ga0206941_10279_pt1 | contig 12550 bp, 17 predicted proteins | sample Alteio_BWOrgHeat_9_FD_153251 | JGI IMG/M metagenome (GOLD analysis project Ga0206941, IMG submission 153251) | Enriched cells from forest soil in Barre Woods Harvard Forest LTER site, Petersham, Massachusetts, United States -... | ecosystem: Environmental > Terrestrial > Soil > Temperate forest >...
CCTCATAAGCGATCCGCAGAAAGATGGGAAATCGACGGCTGCGCCAGTCTCCTGTCATGAGATCAGCACTGCCACTATGTAAAGCCTGGCTTGGCGTGAAACCTCGAGAGAGTCATCACGCCAGGATCGGTTCGTTCTACTTTTTCTCTTTGCTCAAAATTTGATCGATTGACAACGCCCCGGCGCCTTTGACGATGATCAGCAGGCAGATGGCAAGAACGAGCAGGTGGTATTCATAGCCCTCGCCCTTTTGCACACCGTACCAATTCATGAAGAAGCCCACCGCGAGGTGAACCTTAATCACGGCGACCAGCATGACGCAGGCTATGCCGAAAGCGGCGATGCGGCTGAGCAGACCGACAATCAGGCCTATTCCGCCGAGGAACTGCGCGACGATGGAAATCGCGGCGAAGATGGTGGGAATGCCCAGTTGCGCAGTCATGAAGTGCATAGTTCCGCTGAAACCGAAGCCGCCGAACCAGCCGAGGGTAATCTGCGCTCCATGGGCGAAGAAAATGATGCCGAGAACCAGCCGGCAGACTGCGAGAGATACATCATTTGTCGTTGCAACGATTGGCTTCATGCTGTTCTCCAGAAATCTCACTCTGCTGGCGGCGGCCAGTGTGGTTGGGGTCGGTGAATTCGAGCAGTTCGATGGGCGCGCCGTTTTCGACGATGAACGCGACGCGGACGCCGTCGGATGGGCTGTTAGGAGGAATCAGGATCTCGCGGCCAGCAAGCTCGGAGGCGAGATCAGCCACTTCAAACGCAACGTGCGGAACTTGCCGGACGAGATCAGGGACCGCCGCGTCCGCTTCAAAACGCATCCACTCCACGCCAAATTCGCTTTTCTCGTGGCTGACGACAAAGAGTTTCAGGTGTTTCAAGTGGTCTCGCCAGGCTTCGCTTCAGTAGTGGGAATTCCGATGTGATGGTACCGGCGCATTGTTTTTCGCTCTCCGTGGAATTGGCACAAATTCTACGGTGTCGTTACCGCGTTTGAAACCGCGCCCTCGTGACCGGACTTCTGAGGCACGAAGTCAAATTGTACATTACTGGTTTTGGCACAAGGCAGGTTCGGAATGCATGACGAGCCACCGGGAAATGATGCCCGAACAAAATTTCAACGACGCGGGCCAGAAGTCGGCTTCTCGGAGATGTGGCCGGGTTAGGATCGATAAACGCCCACGGGACCTCCAATCCGAGCGTACTCTGTGCGGCCGGAAGGATGATGCCATCCCGACTCTTCGGCTGAGTGAAATTGCGATTTGGCGGCAACTGATCTCGCGCCGCGATACCTTCTCTTTCTCTGGCCTATTGACTTGGCTTGTTAGGCGGTGTGGCGCCGCTTCAGGAGCGGGAGAGGTGTGACTAGGCTACTTACTGCGCTGAACTCGCAGTGAGCGTCGTATGAACAGCTCTGGAACGCACTCGCAGCTGCGCGGCGACGATCGCGTGTGTTAGCAAGTAGAAGGGCACAAGTACCGTGGGCACCAGGGACAGCGGCAGATACTGCATCGCCTGCGACCCCACACCGGCGTGGATCAGTTGCAGCGGGCTGCCCGCCGCCGAAGTAATGCCCAGCCCAACGGCCACAACGAGGTCAAGCGTTCCAAAGGCGTTCCATCCCGCAATCGTGCGCACCGAGGGCTCTTTGGAACGGGCAATGCTCAGCGCAAGCGGAATGGCCAGCGCGCCAGTGATCATATCGCCCAAACCTGCAAAGAATGGGAATGGTCCACTCAGGCTTCCTGCGATGAAGTCCAGCAGAAAGAGGACACCGAGGATGCGCATCGCATTCAAGCCGACGAGCAGTTGCGGCGGAATTCCGAGGAGGGTGGCGCGTACCTTTTCGCTGGTCAACGCCAGCACGCCGGCCGTCAGCAGCGGCACGGCGAACAGAACGCCGATTAGCGGCGCGGGAAGGTTTGGTGAGAACGCCAGCCGGCCGGATGCGCCGAGTAACACCGCCAAGCCTACCCATCCCCCGCCAACGGCCGCAATCACGAGGCGGCGGGCGAACGAGCCGGAAAGCGCCTGCGTCACCGCAACCAGATCAACCGCGATGACAGCCATTGTGACGATCGAGCCGGCGAGATCTAACGGAATCATTGAATCAGACATCGAAGTTCTCCTTTCAGACCATAGGATGATATGTGTCATCCTATGGATTCGGATTTTTACGGTCGCTGGAAAAAGTGGATTGAGCCGTGGGATGACTACCGGCATCCTATAATCAGTCATGCGTTACCGGTCTGAACACAAAGCGGAAATCCATCGGCAAATTGTGAAGGAGGCCTCCCGGCGCGTTCGCGCCGAAGGATTGCATGGTGCGGCCGTTTCAACCGTGATGCGGGACTCTGGTCTGACCCACGGCGGCTTTTACAAGCATTTCGGGAGCAAGGACGATCTACTCGTAGAGTCGTTGCGCGACGGCTTCGCGGAGATCGCCAGTATCCTCGCTCGCGCGGCCGAACAGGCGCGGCCAGGCCAGGAGTGGAAGGCCATTGTGAAAACCTATTTGCGCCCGGAAATGTGCGACTATCCCGAACGCGGCTGTCCGCTGCCGGCCCTCGCGCCCGAATTAGCGCGGGCAGATCCGGCGATGAAGGCTCAGATTGTCGGGGAACTTGTGAAGTACAGAGACCGCATGCTGCCGTTTATGCCTGGCCGGTGCTCCGCGGACAAAGAGCGGGCCTTCTTTGCCATCTTTTCAACCATGATCGGAGCAACGGCCCTCAGTCGCATCCTTCCTGCTCAGGCGCGGGCCCGGGTGCTTGCGAGCGCTCGTGATTTTCTTCTGGGCAGCTTTGATCATCCATGGTCAGCCTCATGAGCCTTCGCCCCAGCTTTCCCCTTACTGACTGATTACGAGCGGCTTGCACTGAGCGGGCAAAAATAGGTCCTCGTAAACGCGGTATGCAACGGCGATCCCCAAGCATGCTCTACGCCCGCTTCGTCAATGCCTCGATTCCGCATGCAAGAGTTCTTTCCATCGACACTTCGGCCGCAGAGAGAGAGTCACAGTCCGTGGCAGTCACAAGACTTCAACTTGAGGAATCGAGGTCTTGGTCACGCGGCAGCCGGTTTTTCCAGAAGGAATTCTCGGCGGCCTTCGACCATTCGACCGAGGTGTACGAGGCATTGCCCGTAATGGCTAAGATACTCTTAGCGGCAGTTAGCTTCCCATCTTGAGAACGGCGGCGACTTTAGTGATTAGCGACTTGCAGTTAAGACTTGAAGCCGGGATCAATCGATTTGGCGGAGAAGGCCTCTGGCAGAGACTAAATTACATCAATCTCGATATCCAAGCGATCAGCGGGCCCCTTCCCAAAATCAAAGGCATCGGTCGAACATTTCCCCATTTTGGACGAGTCCAAGTTTTTCCAAAGCAGTTTCGGGCAGTTTTTTTTGACCGCGCAGGATCGCTCTTAGGTGAATTCCAAGCGGGCACTATCCATCAGGAGGGTCACGGGCCTCTGAGCAATCATCGATCCAGCTTTTACGGTCTCTCAAAGCATCGAACCTGGAATGCTCAGGATGCAATGTATTTCTTCGGCTATGCCCTTACAGTTTACTTTAATATTCCATTCCTGCTGACCTCTCTTCCTGTCCGCTTGCGACCCTGGAAAAATGATGGGCTTCGAGTCGATGCAGTCTTTCCAAGCGAGATCCACTCACATTGCCGGCATCAACGTTTCTACTTTGACGGAGGGGCGTTGCTGGTTCGCCACGACTACACGGCGGATATTGTCAGTAGGTTCGCTTCGGGCGCTCACTTCACCTCCGATTATGTGGAATTAGGAGGACTACTTATAGCCCGTCAGCGTCGAGTCTTCACCCGGTTCGGGGGGCTAGTTTTACCATTTCCAGTGCTCTCCGCGAAAATCAGACCTGTCGAAGTCGGACTCCTATGAGACGAGCATTGGATAGAGGACGGTGCACGAATGGTCGCTTTTCGGCGTTTTGACTTGAGACGGCATGCCCTCGCTCCTGAATTGCCGCCAATGCGCTCAGCGAACGGTCCACAGGCAGCGTCAGAGAGTTGACCCCGAATCCGGGCGCACCGCCAGACGGTAGCTAATAGGTTGATAACCCCAGCGAGCGGACTCACAGGGTGCTGGTGCGGCGCCACAGGAACGAAACGCACTCGTCGCTTGGCACGAGCCGAGGTTTCCGGGGAGCGAAACTAAGATTCTTTGAGAAAGCTGCAAAATTCACTTGACCCTGTAGACACCTACAGGGTTTAGGCTGGGATCATGGAAGGACTGACGAGAGGTCAGCTCGCGCAGCGCGCCCAGATTAACCTGGAAACTATCCGTTTCTACGAGCAGGAAGGACTGCTTGCTCCGCCATCGAGGACCGCATGGCTACAGGAAATTCTCGGAAATGGCGATCGATCGCCTGACCTTTGTGAAACGCGCCAAAGCCCTGGGATTTTCTGTGGGAGAGATACGAGAGCTTATCGCCATCCAGGACGGGCACGCGGACGCGTGCGTGGAGGTGAGGGATCTCGTACAAAGCAAGTTGGCGATTGTCCGCAACAAGAAGGCGGAGCTCGAGAAACTCGAAGCTCAACTGAGCACTGCCCTTCGCAAGTGCAATCAAGCTTTGAAACGGAAGCGATCTCAAAACGCCGAGACCTGCCCTGTGCTCAAGCGGATGGGTGGATGAGCTTCGGGAATAGACGGGTATCCCATGAATCAGCAAAGTTGCAAATCGAGCGATCTGGTTCTCGTGTGGAATGCGATCTGGCTTTGGTGTCTCCCTGTGATTGCTTTGATCGTTGGTTCGTACTGGCAAAAGGCGAGGCTACTACTTTGGATTCCTGCTTTTTTGGTGATAGGGCGTGGCCTGTTTTGTTAATGCCGCACGATGCGGCAGAGTTCACTGTTACATCACTGGACCATTGTCATTACTTGCGATTGTCTATGTCCCGCTGGCCGATTTTCACCTTGTGCCGATGGACGCCGGATATTTCCTGGATTCAATTTTGGCAATTTCCATCCTCGCGTTTCTGGCGGAAATTCCTTTCGGCAAATACAGAGGGAGATTAGGAAAGATCAACTCATCAATAGAGGTCTCATCGACGATGAGAAGATCGCATTCAAGCGGATTCTCCTCGTTGCGGCTAAATCTTCCTGTGGCAGGGTCGATCTCCAACAGGCGATGAATGGTCTTAGCTTCAAGTCCAGTCGTCTCCGTGAGGCGCTTCGCTGCCCGACCGGTGGGTGCACACAGCAGGCACTTCACCTTCTTGGCACGCAGGATCAGCAAAATCGAGTTCACCAAGGTTGTCTTGCCCACGCCGGGGCCGCCGGTGATGATCGCGACTCGGTTGGTTAGGACGGTTTTCAGTGCGTCGCGTTGGCTGGGGGCGAGGGTCTTCCCAGTCTTCACTTCGCACCACGCCACAGCCCTGTCAAAATCGAGCTTGGGGTAGGTCAACCCGGCATCGGCGAGTCTTCTGACCTTGGCAGCGATGCCATCCTCGGCTCTCCTGAGATGGGGCAGGAAGATCAGCGGCTCGGCGTCAATCTCTTCGAGCAGAAGAGAACCGCCCGTCAGCATCTGTGACAACGCCTGCTCCACCGTTTCCGCGGATACCTCAAGCAGCTTGACCGCCGCCGCCTTCAGCTTTACCAGCGGCAGCGCACAATGTCCCTCGGAGGTAGCGCCCAGAAGAACATGGTCGATCCCCGCACCAGCGCGATTCTGTGAATCCCTGGGTACCCCAACACTCTGAGCGATCTGATCTGCCGTAGCGAAGCCAATACCGTGGATCTCTTTAGCCAAGGTGTACGGATTCTCTCTCACCGTTTGGATGGCGAGATTACCGTAGGTCTTGAAGATGCGGACCGCCCGTCCGGTACTGACTCCATGGCTATGGAGGAAGAGCATGATCTCACGGATTTGCAACCCCTCCTGCCATGCGGTCGCGATCCGCTCCCGGCGCTTTGGCCCGATACCATCGACGGCTTCCAGATTGGCGGGGTTGTTCCCGATGACTTCCAGTACAGTGGCGCCGAAGTGCCCTACCAACTTCTTCGCAAGGACCGGACCAACACCCTTGACGAAGCCGCCGCCAAGGTAGCGCTCGACGCCTTCGCTCGTGGTCGGCGGAGTGGCTTTTAGCACCTGGGCCTTGAACTGAAGGCCATGATCCTTATCGCGGACCCACCATCCTTTGGCGGTGAGCCACTCGCCGGCGCTGACAGATGGCACCGACCCGAGTACCGTGACAAGGTCTCTTTGTCCTCGTACCTTCACGCGCAGCACGGCGAATCCGCTATCCGCGTTAAAGAAAGTGACGCGCTCCACGAGGCCGGCGATCTCATCTGACGCGGCAAGGGGTTGTGGAGAGGAGTCGTTCATCCTGATCGAAGTGTATTCGGTCGGGGCTGACGTCATCAGTGCGAGTTGTCATCAATTGACACGCTCCGCACCAAGTACCAGGACCGAACGCACAGGTCGGCTGTTCTGGGGCAATGCGGGCAAACTTGTCCAGGTTCAGGCCCGCTTCTAAGCTCCTCAACCCATCCTTCTTTTCGCTCATACTCACCTCACGACTGAGTTACCACCTTCCCCTCCTCTTCATTTCCAGCCGCGTCCTTTCGTCCAGAACCTTCTGAAAGCCATGCTCCGTGAAGAACTCCTGCGCGTCGTCGTGTATAACGAATGGATAGGTCCTCCGCGGACTCAGAACGGTCCCCGCCTGATAAACAATACCTCGGCGCTCCAGATCCCTGATCGCCCCGCTATGCTCGCCAAACGGCAGAGACACGCGCCTGTCCCTTGCGTACTGCATGGCTATGTTCAGCTGGTCGTGAGGCATTCGGACCAGGTATCGCCATATCCGCCGACGCTTCAGGAACGCCCGATAGTCAACCGTAGCGAAAGTCGCAAACCACTGAATCAGGCTGGCAAGAAGAACCGACGCCGACAGCCAGAACAGCACCAGCATCCAGACTCGGTAATCATGCGAGAAATCAGCTAATTCAGGCGCCCACCACCAACCAGCCGGAACGAACACGAACGGACTGAGGAAGATTGCCGCAATCAGGGAACAGAATGCCGCCTTCGGACCAGTCGCCAAGTCGATGATTTTCGAGATCGAAATTGGCGGGGCGGGTGTCATGAGTTTACCGACATTGTAGCCGCCTGTCCGGCGCTCCTACCTCTCGCCCGACCAGCGAAATTGTCGAATGAGGCCCCAGAATGAAGCCCAATCCGAGGTATCAAGCTAGGCCTAATGTAGACTCGCGCTTCCGAAGCCAAATCTTAAAGAAACGGTCCACGATGAAGTAGCGCTTCGCGTCGCGCTCGATCACATCCCGCTCTTCCAGCCCTTCTGCTGCCCTCTGAATGCTCGAACCGGAGCCGAGCGAATACTTTGAGGCAAATGCGGAGCTGAAGGTGGCCACGGGAGAATTCTCCAGGCCGAGACCCCTGAGCAAGCGTCGCTGATTCAGTGGAAGAGACTCCCAGAGAATCGTGTAGGCGTAGCTCTCTCGCTGGAGGAGTTGCTGGGCCCCCATCTCAACGTCCGAATGCTTCACGGTTCGGCCCTCATCCACCCTCCCCCAAATTGCATGGCAAAGTTGTTGAGTGTACGAAGGGTGGCCCTCCGTATAAGCGCAAAGCTGGTCAACAAGCTGCGCCGAGATTTCTTTATCGGCCTGGGAAAATTTGTTACGGATGAACGTTTGCCAATGGCTCACGTCAATTGGACCAAGCGGATAGTGACCAGCCGAGCGGTATAGAGGCCGTGACTTGTTGAGGAACATGTCCCTGATGAGGTGCTTGCGGCTGCCCATAAAGATGTAGCCGACTTCCGGTTGGTTCTGAATGATGCTGCGTAGGGAGCGTTCGACCCGGTCGCCTGAGTCGTAGTCCATGATCCGCTGAAACTCGTCAAAAACCACGATCACTTTTCGCGACGTCTCGGCGGCGATCTTGGCCGGGGCGCGCAAGACCTCTTCAATGCTCTCCTTCACTTCGAGATTCCGGCTCATCCCTAGTGTGAGTTGTGGCTTCCCTTCCTCGTCGACGCTGAGGGACGGGGTGAAACGGCTGAACAAGCGCTTGGCAACAGTCAGAACACGGTCCGTTTTGCTTTCGAGAGCGTTGGTGAGGGCCTTGGCAGTAGCCGTAGCAAAGGACTCCTCACTCTCGGTGGCAAACAAATCCACATAGGCGAGGACGTAGCTTTTCTGGTCAAGGAGTTTGCGGAGATTCATGATGAGGGAGGTCTTGCCCATCCGGCGCTCCGAATAGACGAAGACTCTCTCGGCGCTATCCATCGAGTTTCGCAGATCCCGAATTTCCTTCTTGCGGTTACAGAAGGAGGCCCCTGTAACCGCGGTCCCGTACTCAAACGGATTGGACATGGGCATTAATACCCCGGTTTCTACGCAAGATGCATTACGCAAGTTGCGTTACGCAAGATGCGTAATTGCGAATATCATACCACCATCCCCTTCACAGGATCGCGGGGCATCCAGCCTGGAGCGCGGGCCAAAGATCATATCTCATATCTGTCGCTTCTCCGACACCGTTCGGAACCTGCGAGGGCGGCGACCAGTTCCCGCTTCCTGCTCATCCACCATGACGATATCGTTGCCCTCAAACCAGAGGTCATACCAGAGGGGGAATCAGGTGAAATCAGGTGAAATCAGGACGCTTACGGAGGGCTTGATGCGGGGAGCGGGTGTGGCTTCGGTTAGTTGTTGCTGATTTTGTCCGTCCGCGTTCCTACATGCCACCGATCCCGGAGTCCACGGACTATGCCGGTAGGTCCGTCTTCGGTGAATGGCGTCGGAGGCCAACCGACTTTCTTGGGTCTGCTCGGATAGATCTCGATAAATATAACCTGGGACCGGAGCCCTATCTGGAACACATTGCGAAGGCCAAGAAGAGCGTCGGAATCCCTATTATTGCCAGCGTGAACGGCGTTTCGACTGGCGGCTGGACCCGTTACGCCAAGATGCTGGGAAGTATGGCGAGGCGAGCCGTTCCCAATCCTTCCGGCTTCGAGCGGAGTAATTATTTGAAGGTACTGGGTTCCTATGCAATCGAAGATGCAGATTTTGTCGGAGATCTCGCAGTTAAGAGCTCGTTTTAGGCCCGGCGCGTCAGCCGCGAAAGCTCGTCAGCAGTGAGCAGGTCCATGGGTCAACTATGGCGCGGACTGCGCCAAAACTGCGCCCGGTGTTCCGGGCTGCGCCGCCTTCCTGTGGGCGGGGGAGGCGGACTGCGAGAATCGGCTCACGCTGGCTGTTAAGCCACCGCTCGCGCCGATTATCGTAGCGCCACGGTTCCTGTGCCCGGATCGGGCTGTTCATTTCATCAGCCGGTCCAGTTCGGTCTCGATGTAATTAAGTATTTTGGTTTGTTCGCGTTTGAGGATTGGCTCAGGGTTCCAGATGCGAGCTTCGCGCCTGTCCCCGGCCTCCTTTCTGCGGCGGGTGATTTCCTTGCGCAGATCAAGCAGCCCTCGGCGCAAAGCATCATTGCCGAGAAAGAAGCCAAACGTAGCGCCATGTTTCTGGGGACGAACTCCCTTGGCCAGAAGATCGCGCTCGCGCCGCAGCGCCTCCTCCTTGTCCTTCTTCCGCTGCCGGTAAGCTCGGCTGCGATCCGCATTGGTCTTATACTTCCGGGGTCGTGGCATGGGGTAATCCGAAGCGTCACAAACCTGAAGCCTGCGCAGGTGAAGGAACTACGCAGGCGCGCGGCGGCGGGAGAGGATAAGGCGCAGGTCGCACAGTCGTTCGGCATCAGCCGGGCGAGCGTGTACAACTACATGGCATAGGTCGTCACTCTTGCCGCTATGGACTGAGTGCAGACTCAAAAGGCACGGGAACCTCAATTGCCGTTCCACCGTTCGGCTTCGAATCAATGGTGAACGTCCCTTTCATCAGCCGAACCCGTTCGCGCATGCTGGTCAGACCCAGACCTCTACCGCGTGATGCTCCTTCGACATCGAAACCCTTGCCTGAGTCTGTGACGATCAAGTGAAGCGCTTCGGAGTCCTCTCGCAATTGCACTTCAACCCTTTTTGCGCCGCTGTGCTTGACGGTGTTTTGCAGCGCCTCCTGCAAAACTCTAAAGAGGCTGACACCGATTTCCGGCGGCAGTGGGCTGCGCACATCCGTTGTGAATTCGATCTCCAGCTTCTGGCGCTGTGCAAACTCCTTGGTCCAGCTTTTCATCCCTGCAACCGCACCCAGATATTCCAATTTTGAGGGGTGCAGATCGGTGGCCAACGCTTGCACGTCTATCGAAATTTCGCCGATCCGTTTTCGGAGTTCCTGCCCACGCAGCTCGATCTCGGAGGGGTTCACTTGCAGTTGTTCCACTTCCAACGACAACAAGGCGAGCCTCTGGTTGATATCGTCGTGTAGCTCTCTGGCTATGCGGGCGCGTTCTTTTTCCTGCGCCTCAACCAACGTTCGAGCCACATCGGAGAGTGCCTTTTCCATCTCCTTGCAATGGGTGATGTCCTCCGCAAAGATCAGAATCCCACCGCGTATCTTGTCGAGGTTCCACCAAGGACGAATCTCCCAGCGGACCCACTTAGTCCCGGCTTCCCGATCCCAGCGGTCTTCGTCGGCTCGCATTGTTTCTCCCTCAAGACCATGGCGATGCATCTCCTTCCACCGATGGGGCATGTCAGGAAAAAGTTCGTAGTGCGAACGTCCCAGAACCCGCGAGCTGTCGATGGAGTAGTCTGCGCACCAGCGGTCGCTCACTTGGAGATAGCGCATATCACGGTCGAACATCGCCACTCCCGCCGGTGCGTTCTTGACGAAGATGTCCAGCAATTCCTCGCGTGATTGCAGCAACGACGTCTGTTCTTTCAAAGCGTGATTCAGCGCAAGCAGCAAGCGTTCCGCCGTCTTTTGCTGGGTGATGTCTTCGACCATCGCAAGAACAAAGGGAGATGCAAGACCATCTAGCAGCGACAGGCTGAGTCGCCCCCATATCAACGAACCGTCCCTGCGAAAATATCGCTTTTCGAGTTGGTAGTGATGTATCGTGCCCGCTCGCAACTGTTGGAAAAGTGTCCAGTCCCTCTGCGAATCCTCGGGCGGAGAGACGTCCTGACAGTGCTTGCTTCGCAATTCGGCTTCGGTAAGACCAAGCATTGAGCACAGTGCAGGGTTGACAAAGATGGGCTGCCCTTCTAAGGTCTCCACGGCAATGCCGATGGGACTCGCGCTGAACGAGTTCTGGAGGAGTTCCCGGTCCGGAGCATTTGCCATCTCTGTCATAGGACTATGTGTATAGCACTAGTTTTGCCTATGAGCAACAGGTCTTTCAACTCGTCGACCAGGAGTCCCTGCATCGTCGCGACGCTCATATTTACCTCTCGGATGGAAGATACCCCAGCGCTCGATAGGATGAACATAGAATGATAAACGTTGCACGGCTGCAACTTACTTCGGCGACAAGACGCGCGCTTTCCGGTTTAGTGTGTGACTTGTCATCCGGGGTCTTTGGCCCGGTTACATCCAACTTGTCAGAAAAGAGGAGCGAACAATGGGGCATGGAATTATCGCCTGGATCATCATCGGTATCGTGGCAGGCTGGTTAACCGGTAAGCTCATGAAGGGCTCTGGCTTCGGAATCTTTGCGGATGGGAAAAGCGACTACCGTACCCGTCGAGTAACTTAAGGTTCTTTGCTAGCTTTAAGAAGTGATGGCAGCCCGACACGGACACCGGTGTGATTTAGATCACATCAAATAGTCCAAGCCCTTGAGATTTGCATCTGAATTATGGCTCTGAAACTCTTCGCCGCATCGGGGGATTTGTCAGGAACGCCCCCGCCGTGTTTCCTCACTGCCGCACTGGAATGGCATGACGAGACTTCAGCCTTCGGGATTGCCCCCGCCAGAGTGGGGCGGAGCATCACTGCGCTTCCCCTGAAAACAGGCGCTGCACAAGACCGGACGGCCCAGGTGCGGATGGAAAGGAACGGTCGTGGCAACGCCGCATTCCGAGCAGGTGACGCCGGTTTCTACGCGCCCACGCGCATTAGTATGCTTTGCCTTGCACGTTTTGCAGCGCCTCGGCTCATACTGCAACTGCTTTTCCCTGAAAAAGAGCTGCTCGCCGGCGCTGAAGACGAACTCCTCGCCGCAATCGACGCATTTCAACAACCTGTCGGTGAATTCCATCGTTCGACCTCACCGGAGAAGGAGGGCCACCACCCGGGATTTACGGGCAGGCGGCCATTATTTTCCTAGGTGTTTGGGGGAACCTGGCTTTTCGCTCTTACACGCCGTTCTCAGACTAGAAAGGCGCGCGGCCTGAAAGGTTGCTTCTGCTGAACTTCCGTTGGAAGAAACCGCGATAACGACATGGCCTACGGCGCTCTTTGAAAGCGCGGGTTTGGTTCGTTCTCTCATTTGCGGTGATTAAGTCAACGTAATTATTCTCCCTGTCCATTTCGCTTATGGCGCCCTTTCTCTGCCGGGCTTATGGTTCTCTCCGTGATCAATACTGGCTTTCCACAACGTGGCATCAGATAGCTACGGCATCCCC
>Ga0206941_10280_pt1 | contig 12499 bp, 14 predicted proteins | sample Alteio_BWOrgHeat_9_FD_153251 | JGI IMG/M metagenome (GOLD analysis project Ga0206941, IMG submission 153251) | Enriched cells from forest soil in Barre Woods Harvard Forest LTER site, Petersham, Massachusetts, United States -... | ecosystem: Environmental > Terrestrial > Soil > Temperate forest >...
CTTAGTGGCTACTCTAACTTCCGCGACATCACACCTTCGTTTTATTTGCCAAATTTCTTTCTGCATTCGTGGCATATCTCTTACTAATGCATCCCATGCCTGTCGATCAATCGCAACCACGCTTATCAAATCGTAATCACTTCCAAGCTGACGGAATTGTTTGCAAATTTCAGATACTCTCGTTTCATGCAATTGAAAAATGTTCTGTACTTTAACGTCATTGTTCAAGCTGGCGTAAAATTCATCCGCCTTATCTTTATCGAGCATTTCTGCTTTATCTTGAATCGTATCTAATAATCCTACGGTAGCATCATTTAAATCCTTCATTTGCTGAATCAATTCCTCAGCTTCGCTCATCTCTACTTCGGTTGATTCATCTGAGCTTGATTCCACTTCATCGCTCATTTTTCCCGCAATTCCAATAGCCACTTCATCGCTACTCTTTCTCTGCATATTATGCATCCTCCATTACTTTAAAAAAACGGTCCCGCACTTTGGCGGGCGCGGCTCTGTTCTATATATACGGAGCCGCGCGCGACAGCCCGGCGGGCGGGGTGTTGAACTTCCTACAACTGCGCAGTTACGCCAAAATCACAGCTGTTGTTTTGAACTTCTTCTAAATCAAGTGCTGTTTCATTGCGCTCTGCTCTAAGCTTCGCAAACATGCGATTGATATTGTTAACTGATTCTTCTTTCTTTGGAACCGAGGCCACATCCGCTGCTTCAAGATGCTTTGGAACAAAAGTCACGGTCGACTTAATTTCAGGATGTGCAATTTGTTGGACAAGCAATTTAGCTTCTGCGAGAGCAGCCTTTTGCTGAATTTGCGCAAAATTTTTGCTTATTTCTTTTGATTTGTTTATCAAAGCAATTACCTCTTCCTCATCCAGACCAAAGCTATTCACATCGTACTCTTGCATTAGACGCTGTACCCCCAAAAAACTACTCTCGATCGAAGTATATGACTGAAAAATTTTCTTCACTGAAGCGTTATTAACTAAATTAACATAAAATTCATCTTTCTTATTTTCGTCAGTTAATTTCTCAACTTCGTTCTGAATATTTTGCAATAAGATTTGAGCCACCTCATTTCCCCTCTTAACCTCCTCCATACCTTCTTGGAGCTTACTTCTTTCTACGTCGCTATCAGAATCGCTGCCATAGTCATCATCATGATAATTTCTTTGCATAATTTTTACCCTCTCTGTGCGTTAAAGTCGGGCAGATGTTATTACATTTTGCGTAATTTATCCAATACCGCCTGACTCCCGCGGCTATCCCTGCTTATTTGGTGATTATTTACTCCACTTCAAGTCTATCGGTAATTTATCCAAGTTTAGCGCCTTAGCAATCGCCAGTACCGTTGCCCGCCTTGGCATCGCATTTGAATTAAAAAATCGAGATAAAGAAGGTTGAGGAATCCCAGTTAATTCTGCTAATTTGCATATTCCGCCACGTTCCATCACTACTTGATACAAGCTATCTTTGAATCCTCTAATATTTTTAGCAATCTCTTCCAAATCATTAAATTTGACATACATTTCTTCAGATTTTTCTTTTTGCGCGGTAGACTCAATCATTTCTTGAATATCAGCAATAATTTCATCTCTTTCATTTTGATCTTTCTCATTAGTCCAAAGATTCATAAGATCTGAAACACCTTCATAATCCAATGCAGCACGCACAGCGGAAACAATAAAAAGCTCAGACAATCCAGCTCTTTTCATCTGAACTGCAATATTAAATAGCTTCATTTGTTCAGATGAGTCTACATTAGAATCCACATGTATGCGTGATTTGCCATGTGATTTATGCTGTTTAGGTTGCGCTTGAGCAGTCATTTTAATTCCCCTCTAGAAATATAACGTCCTTGTCGAATCAAATCCAAATGTACTTTAAATTTTGCCAACTTACGCTTATCTACTTTTTCGTCTGCTTTAACATAAGCCTCACATAGATAACTAACCGCGCCAATAATCCCCACAGGTAATCTAAGCTGAACTTTCCCATTACCCACTTGATGCCATTTCATTTTGTATCCATCTGGAATTATCTTTATAATTCCTTATAACATCTATAACTATTATAACATATATAACGTAAATAACGTAAATAACAAATGATAAGATGATAGGAAAACGCTGTATATTCAATATGAAGGTACTGGATCCCGCGCCAGAAGCCGCGCGGGATGACAGCTTTGTAACGCGGGATATGAATTATTATACCTGCGCTTTCAGATCAAAGTCGCAACCGTTATCTTGAGCCTCACCCAACTCCTTCTCCGCCCATTTTCCTTCCAGGCTTAATTGAGCAAACATGCGATTGATGTTATTAACCGATACTTCATTTTCCGGCAAATATCTTACACTCTGCTGAGCCTCTGGGTGCTCAATTTTAAAGGCTTGAACTGTCATTTCAGCAAGTGCTGATTTTTCTTTAAGCTTGGATAACTTTTTGGTAACTTCATCACATTCGCTATAAAATTTCAGTCGCTCACTCTTTTTAAAATCATATCCTCTTAAATCATGCTTGTTAGAAAATCGCATCATTTGAAATTTAAGGTTTTCTTTATCAGCTGGAGCGAATAATTTTAACATTCTTTGCACATTACTATCTTTAATAATGGTGGCCAAATAATAATTTTTTTTATGTTGATCACTTAAGTTTTTTTCTTCCCTCTCAATAGTTATCAGAAGGTTTTTAGCCAAATGACATTCTTGTTTTGCGTTTTCAATGTAGTCTGCTATGTTATTTTTATCATCCTCATTTGATTCCAAAAAAAGCGATTCGTCGTCACTATCGCTATTTTTGCGCTGAACCATTTTTTCTTTTCCTTTATCCTTATGTGAATCACTAGCGCTATGTTGACGTTGCATGTGTTTTTTATCCTCTCAGTGCGTTAAAGTCGGGCACATGTTATTACATTTTGCGTAATTTATCCAACACCGCTTGGTCTTCTTCGGTCAAATGCACGCCGGCTAGATCGGTGAAGGCAAATTCATGGCGATAAGTGAATTTATGCCGCATGTCGTCAAATACGCTACCGTCATCAACTACATCCAACAATCTTGTTTGCATCATGGTGGTCATTAACGCGGGATTAAAAATACCTAATACAATATCGCGCCAGCATAATTTCGCATCTGCAAAGGTTAATTGCTGACGCGGCATATAAACATTTGGCGCGCTGCTTGGCTCAATGAGTTTGCGTTCACATAACGCACGATAAATCATATCAACTCCGCGCACTTTGCTTTGCGCTGAATAACCCGCAATATGCGGTGTGGCGATTAAGGCATTTTCTAAAAAATATTTTTCGACTTTCGGCTCGTGTTCCCATACATCAAAACACCAGCGTAAATGCGCGCCATGTTGCGCTAAGCTTTCAAAATCAACCACGCTACCACGACTCGCGTTCAATAATACGCAACCGGGTTTTTGTCGTGATAAGAATTTTTCATCAATAAAATGATAAGTAGGATACTCACCTGTTTTAGTTAGCGGCACATGCAAGGAAATTAAGTCTACATCCGCAATATCATCTAATGCGACAGAATTAAAATCTTTTTCATTTTGTGCGCGGATGGGATCGCAGCAAATCACTTCAAAGCCTAACCATTGTAAACGCTGCACCACTAATCGTCCGACACTGCCTACGCCAATTACTGCCGCACGTTGTTTTACTTGGCGTAACATATGCTTCTTTTGCAACGCTGCAATCACACTTACTACATAATCTGCTACCGGCGGCGCATTAAAACCCGCCGCACATTGCCATGCAATACCCGCTTCATCCAACCAATTTGTATCTAAATGATCCGTACCAGCGGTAACACTACCGACAAACTTTACATTGGTCTGCGCCAATAAATTTTTATCAACCTGTGTTACGGTGCGCACTAATAAAATATCAGCGTCTTTAACATGCTGCGCATCAATTTCACGCCCAGCCACCAATTCTAACTCACCACATTTAGAAAAATACTCTTTAACAAAAGGAATATGCGAATCAGCAATAATTTTCATTTGATACTCAATACAATACTAAGAAAGATAATAAACCCAACCCAATTATTATTTAAAAATGCGGCGAAATAATTCGCCGGCTCGCGCGCTTTAATTAATTGTTGTTGATAAACAAATAATCCAGCGGCAATTGCCGTACCTACATTAAAAAATAATTTATCTAATTCAAATGTTTTTCCAACTATCATCAATAACGCGACAAACAATAATTGCAACACCGCAGTAATGATACGATCGAGACTCGCAAATAATATCGCGGTGGATTTTACGCCAATCTTAATATCATCATCCCGATCTGCCATCGCATAAAACGTATCGTAAATAACCGGCCATAAACATGCGGTGACAAATAACAGCCACGCTTCACTCGGCACTTGATTAGTTTGCGCAGCAAAAGCCATTGGCACGCTCCAACTAAATGCCAACCCTAATCCCAATTGTGGCAAATGCGTCACGCGCTTTAAAAACGGATAAATAGTCGCAAGCGCCGCACCCACAAACGCTAATTCAATGGTTAGCGCATTACATTGCAATACTAATAAAAATGCCAATAGCATTAAAATCGCAAATAAAATCAAAGCTTTTTTAACAGAAATTTCGCCACTCGCAAGGGGGCGCAGGGCGGTGCGACGTACATTGCCATCCATATGCCGGTCAGCAATATCATTAATAATGCAGCCCGCTGCGCGCATGATTACCACGCCTGTTATAAAAACGAATAAAACGGATTTGTCGGGATGCCCTGCGCCAGCCAACCATAGCGCCCATAAGGTGGGCCAAAGTAATAGCAAAATACCAATGGGTTTATCAAAGCGCATTAAACGCAAATAGGGGGGTAAATCCTTCATTAACTGCATAAAAACTGCCTATATATGACCTGTGATATACTGGTATATGTTACACTTACTTCGGAGTTATCGCTATGGATAGCCGATCTGAAGAAACGTGCAAACCGACTGATGAATTAAAACTATTACCACCCGAAACGCTACTGCATATTTTCAGTTTTCTCAACACCACTGAAGTACGCAAAATGCAGCAGACCGATTCGTTTTACAATACGTTTCTAGATGATAGTCTATTCTGGCACACCAAACATAATCAAGCCTATCCACAAACACCTTTTAACAACGACGCCAAAAACCAATATCACGCGGCTTTTTTATTTCATCATGCCAAAGCAACTACAACACCCGATAAACAACAAATTGGCATGTTAAAATTAAATCGCTTCATTAAAAATAATTATCAGCCGTGGACTAATTATTATAAAGGCTTAATGCATTTTCAAGGTTATGGCGCAAAACGAAATACTGAAACAGGTTTCATGCATTTAATGAATGGATTGGATAACGAAGATCATCGTGCGGCGATTAAAATTGCGCAGATATTAGTAGAAACAAGGTTTGAAGATAGGCAGCAATTTAATATTTACCTAAATCTACTGCATCCTGAACGTTTGAGCCTAATCCATCAACTATTGATGAATATTCATGATCCCAGAGTGGAAAACGTTCATAAATTGTTAGCGCGCCTATACGCACACGGTATTGGCGTAACAGCAGATTTTGCGCAAGCAGAAAAATATCATCTTACAACTTTGAAAAACCCTCCTCAAGATTTAGGCGAACTTGCACGTCTGAAATTCGACACCTTGTCTTACACGCTGGATTATGAACAAAAAGCAGAACGCGTAATTGAATATCTAGAATCGCTACGCTATAGAGTTCCAGGTGAACCGCTTGGCTGGATTATTAATTATTGGACTGCTTATTTAGAATTAACACGCGGCAACGAAGATGAGGCTATTAGATTATTACAAACAACACCTGGCTTTACCAATGCAACGCTGATGCTTAATGCTATTCTTGCTGAACATCAACAGAATATGATTATGCCATTAAGATTAGTTGATTTAATCGAATTACAATTAATAAATGAAGATACCACGAACGAATTATTCGATATGCTGCTGATATTTTCCGAGCCGCACGAGGCAGTGAAAAAAATACGTGATATAACTAACTGCGATATGATTGTGCTGGCGGAAAAAATGAGTTCTCTTTATCGTGATCAAATGACCCTGGCATCGTTAGCAGAACATTCCTATGCCGTATGGTGGGTGCAACTCGCTGCGCAAGCTGGGTGCATGGAATCACTTGAAGCGTTACAATCTTTGAACCCAGAAAATTATCCTTTTATTGCTATTGCGCTGGGTATTATTTATGAATTTGGCATTTTAAATTCAACTAACATTGAAGCAAATCATGACAAGGCGGAATACTATTTTAATCTTGCGCGTAATAGTAATTATTTAGGTGAATATAAAATTGCTGGTGTTGATAATAACTTTGCATGCCAAGATGTGGTGGATTTGTTGGAGAGTAAGTTGAATCCAAGCCCAAGCCCGCGACTTTAATTACTTTGGTGGATTACGACGCAAAATGCGCGTCTAATCCACCCTACGTCAGCCGCATATAAAATGTAGGGTGGATTAGGCGTGTCTTTTACGCCGTAATCCACCAAATGTGATACCCTTTTCCATTATGAGCATTTACATCGACTTCTTATCCGGAAAACTTGCCTATCGCGCGAAACACGCGGGGCGTCGCAATGAATTGCTAGCGAAAGCGATTAACATCAGCCCACGAGAAAATCCCGTCATCATAGATGCGACAGCAGGATTAGGGCGCGATAGTTTTATATTGGCGACATTGGGTTATCACGTGACTATGCTCGAACGTTCAGAAATATTATACCAAGCACTCACCGAGGCATTTGCCCGCGCGAAAACTGATCCAGACATTGCTCCGATTATTGAACGCATGACACTCATTCATACGGATGCCAAAGACTGGCTCGCCGCAAATCAAACTCAACCCGCCGTCATTTATCTCGACCCCATGTTCCCGGAACGAAAAAAATCCGCCGCTATTAAAAAAGACATGCTTGAGCTGCAACAGTTGCTTGGCGAAGATGATGATAGCAGCGAGCTGTTCGCGGTGGCGATGGATTGTGCTCAACGCCGGGTTGTGGTAAAACGCCCTCGGTTGGCAGAAAATATTACAACCTTAGAGCCGGACTATACGTTGAATGGCAAGAGTAGTCGGTTTGATGTGTATTTGGCTAAATGACTGGATTGCTTCGGCCAAAAGGCGGCCTCGCAATGACGAACGAAAATAAGAGGAAATAACGTGGATTTATTACAATATTTGCTACACATCGACACTTATTTAGTCGCCTTTGTTACTAATTATGGCGCGCTAACTTACGCGGTGTTATTCCTCATTATCTTTTGCGAAACGGGACTGGTCGTCACCCCCTTTCTACCTGGTGATTCGCTATTATTCGCCGCCGGCAGTATCGCTGCTAGAGCAAGCGATTCGCTCAACATCCAATTACTCATGATATTGCTTATCCTTGCCTCCATTCTCGGCAACAAAGTGAATTACTTAATAGGTCGCGCGATTGGCCCGCGCATCTTTTCCGCCCCCTCCTCTTGGTTCTTTAACAAAAAACACCTACAAGAAGCGCATCAATTCTACGAACGACACGGCGGCAAAACGATTATCTTAGCTCGCTTTATCCCCATCATCCGTACGTTTGCCCCCTTCGTAGCGGGCATTGGCTACATGAGCCTGCGCAAATTCTCTTTTTACAATATCCTGAGCGCCTTTTTATGGATTGGCACCCTGCTCAGCGCTGGTTATTATTTTGGCGGATTACCCATAATTAGAGATAATTTTTCCATCGTGGTATATGGAATTGTGCTATTATCCATCCTGCCGCCCGCCTTTGCTTTCTTTAAACGTAGGGCAACTGCTTAGAAAATTCAGTAACTTGCAGGCAACTTCCGGCATCTAGCAAGCATCTAGACAAAACATCTGTTATCATGCAGAATGCACCCTTATTAAATTTTCTGAAGGAGTGGCGTATGGCGGTCGATATGCGCAAGATCAAAAAGCTAATCGAACTCATTCAAAGCACGGGCGTCGCAGAAATTGAAATTAAAGAAGGCGAAGAATCCGTTCGCATTACCCGCGAATCCAAAGCCATGCCGGTTTATATGGCCTCTGCACCCATGCCCGCGGCTCCGGCGCAGCAAGCTCCAGCGCTAGAAGCTACACCAGCTGCCAAAGCACCAGCAGCTCCCGCAGAAAATAAACATACCGTTAAAGCACCGATGGTTGGCACCGTATATCTATCCGCCACCCCCGGCAGCAAACCCTTTGTTGAAATTGGCCAAACCGTGAAAGTAGGCGATGTTATTTGCCTCATCGAAGCCATGAAAATGTTCAACCAAATTGAAGCGGACAAAGGTGGCGTCATTGTCGCCCGCATGGTGGACAATGGTACCCCCGTCGAATTTAATCAGCCGTTATTTACTATCGAGTAATGACCCATGCGTGAATTAGATAAAATCCTGATCGCTAATCGCGGCGAAATCGCCCTTCGCGTACTGCGCGCGTGCAAAGAATTAGGCATTCGAACCGTTGCCGTGCATTCCACCGCTGATCGCGATTTATTACATGTACGCTTGGCCGACGAAACCGTTTGCATCGGCCCACACCCTGCCGCACAAAGTTATTTAAATATTCCGGCGATTATCAGCGCCGCTGAAATCACTGATTCCAGCGCCATTCACCCCGGCTATGGATTCTTATCAGAAAATGCAGATTTTGCTGAACAAGTCGAAAAAAGTGGCTTTATCTTTATTGGCCCAAGACCCGAAACCATTCGCCAAATGGGCGATAAAGTATCGGCGATTAATACCGTCAAAGCACTCGGCATTCCCTGCGTTCCTGGTTCCGGCGAACCGCTAGATGATGACGATGCTAAAACACTTAAGATTGCACGCAACATCGGTTACCCCGTCATTATCAAAGCAACGGGTGGTGGTGGTGGTCGCGGCATGCGCGTAGTACAGAATGAATCGCATTTAATTAATGCTGTAGCACTCACTCGCAGCGAAGCTAAAGCTGCATTTAACAACGATAACGTTTATTTAGAAAAATACCTACAAAACCCACGCCATATCGAAATTCAAGTACTAGGCGATGGACATGGCAATGCTATTTATTTAGGCGAACGTGACTGCTCCATGCAACGCCGCCATCAAAAAATTATTGAAGAAGCACCTGCACCCGGCATTACAGAAGCGCAACGCGTAGAAATCGGTGAATTATGCGCACAAGCTTGTCGCGATATGAAATACCGCGGCGCCGGCACCATGGAATTCTTATATGAAGAAGGCAAATTCTACTTCATTGAAATGAATACACGTATTCAAGTCGAACATCCCGTCACGGAAATGGTGACGGGCGTGGATTTAGTCGTTGAACAAATTCGCATCGCGGCAGGCAAACCACTCACACTTAAGCAAAGTGATATTAAAGTGGTTGGTCATGCGATTGAATGTCGCATTAATGCAGAAGACCCGCGCACATTCATACCCTCCCCCGGCACCGTCAGCTATTTTCATCAACCGGGTGGCCCAGGCATTCGCGTCGATTCACATATATATGGTAGCTATAAAGTGCCACCTTATTATGATTCGCTTATTGCCAAAGTTATTGCCTACGGTGAAACGCGCGAAATGGCACTTGCACGTATGCGCAATGCATTAGATGAAACCGTGATCGAAGGTATTCGCACCAATATTCCTTTACACCAAGATATTTTACGCGGCAACACTTTCCAGAAAGGCATGATCAATATTCATTACCTGGAGAAATGGATGAATATGTAAATGGAGCAATAACGCATGGATGCGCGCAATGACGAAATTGAAACAGTAAACTTGTCTAGCCTGCCAAATGAAATGATTAGTAACGAAATTTGTTTACAGCTAGATCTGGAAAGCATTCTATCTTTTCGACATACCAATAAACGTCACCACATTCTAGTGGATCGATTCTTCCAATTAACCATGCCTAATCTTCCGCTTAAACTCCTTCTAAACTGCCATATTAATCACTTCACCCATTTATATACGCTGTTTAAGCTGCAGCCTAATTTAATTGCCCCACTGACAAACCCCGATACGTTGCTTACCCTCTGCAGCAAATTAACTCCTTTAGGTATGCAACGACTCAGCATTCTATTTCCGCTTTTCGATAAAGAACTTTATCAACCCATTAAAACTATTGCGCATGCGGATGATGATGACAGATGGTTGCCGGCTTATGTTTGTTATGCACTGCTTACCACTGATATTAAGACCATTGACCTTGGTGTACTTGATCAAGTGCACATTGGCTTGCGGATGGATGCAACCCATCTAAAAATAAACGTGACGGAAATCAATAAATGTTTAGCGGCTATTAAAAGCGTACGACGAACTCAAACCTATGTTAGTCAAAACAACCTTCCCGATACCCCGTGTTATGTTAATTTACAGGGCGCATCATTGCGTCATGCAAAATTCCGCGATGTTAATTTACTTTATGCTAACTTGCAAAATGCTGATTTAAGCTTCACCGAATTACAACAACGTTCACTCTTCGGCATGTACCTCAAGAACGCAAAGGCAAATGAATGCTATTTATGGGATACGCAATTTTTTGATCTCAAAAGCTATATACCCCTAACTCAGCAACTCAACATGTGGCATTTTCAAATTACACCTTCCGACCAAACCATTAAACTGATTGAAGCCATGATTAAAGACTTAACCAAACAACTTTCATCTTTCCCCGACGCCCCAAATAAACTAAACATGCTCGAGATTATCACTCAGCATCCGCTATTCAAAAATGAGCAAAACCATCTTGATATTCAGATTGCTTTGAACAAACTTGGCGGTTCAGCCATGCATTCTGGCTCATTCTCCCGCTTCTTTCCCCTACCTCGGCGCAGCGCATATAGCCTAAACTTCCTACCTGCAGCAACCCCGACAACACGCCCCAAGTGATTGTAAACTATACATAAATAGGGAGGATGCACACCTTCTCCACCACCTCCTCGATTTCATCAAAAACAAAAATTCCTGACATGTCCAAAAAGTGTCAAAAAAGAGGTTGCTCTAACAAAGCACAATGGGTAGAATACCTGCTGCATCGTGAACAATCCCGATAAAAGAAGAGGGGCAATATGACTACGAACGTTTTAGAAAGAACACAGTCTGACTTTGAGCTGACACAAAAAAATCAGCCGCTGCATGACAGCGTGCGTCAATCGCTGGAAAATTACTTGTCCCAGCTTAAAGGACAAAGCCCCAGCAATTTGTACGAATTGATTTTAGCTGAAGTTGAAGAACCATTAATGAAAGCCGTGATGGAATATACCAAGAGTAACCAATCACGCGCCGCCATTATCCTCGGCTTAAGCCGTGGCACACTTCGCAAGAAGTTAAAAATGTACGGTATGTTAGACTAGTACACCGCTAACCACCGCGCTTTCGCGTGGTGGTTATCATTTAAGCCAGCAATGTGTATAATGATTGAAGCGCTCAGCAAAGGGAGACTAAGCGATGATTGCTACGCATACACAGGCGGCTCATAAAGGTGGTTTTTCATTTAATCTTACCAATGAAAACGATCTTCATCATCAACCCGAATTTAATACCTCCCTCGCTGCGATAACGAATCCCCAAACACCATCAGCATTATTATTACCAAGCCATATTGTTAAGCATCATCCCAAAGCGGGCTTGAACCCATTAGCTGATGCTGCGAGCTATTTATTTACTATTCTTGGCAAGCTCAAACAAATGCAAATTTATCGCCAACTAAATAGATTGCAGAAAAAGTTGGTACGCGAAATTAACGTTTTTCAAGAAACCGTTCAGCCCGGCTATGATCCTGAATATCTGATGGTGTGCCGCTATTTAGTCTGCGCAACCTTCGACGATATTATCAGCAGCACCACTTGGGGCGGACAAGGACAATGGAACCACTACAGCTTATTAGCTGAATTTAACCAAGACCCACATCATCATGATAAATTTTTCACCATCCTAGAACGCGCCATTAAAGACCCTATTACTTATATCGACATGATGGAATTCATTTATGTCTGTCTAAGCCTGGGTTACAAAGGGCAATATCGCGCGACCGAGCATAGTCAATTTCAGCTCGAACAAATTATGGATAATCTTCACAAACATATTCGCTTGTTTCGTGGTGGCTACAGTAGAGCACTCTCACCCATTCCTCTCAAAACACCCAAAATGACAGCGAAAGCCGCTGCACAACACAAACCTGTCGGGTATGGCATTGCCTACGTGACTGTTTGTATAGTGATGGCGATTTTTATCAGTTTAGGCTATCTAATGGATGTTATCTCGAATGACGTTTATAAAAACATTACGCAAATTGAAAAACCAGTTTCAAACGAAACTCAGCTGTAACGATATTTATGCACGCTTAACTTTCTACCTGGCCTTAACCGCCACGTCCGCATTAGTCATTTGGCTAACTGCTGCGCTGTTTTCATTGGAAGATAAAGTGCTATACGTTGTGGTTGGCAT
>Ga0206941_10281_pt1 | contig 12337 bp, 3 predicted proteins | sample Alteio_BWOrgHeat_9_FD_153251 | JGI IMG/M metagenome (GOLD analysis project Ga0206941, IMG submission 153251) | Enriched cells from forest soil in Barre Woods Harvard Forest LTER site, Petersham, Massachusetts, United States -... | ecosystem: Environmental > Terrestrial > Soil > Temperate forest > O...
CCGACACCCTGCAGACGGACGGGTTTCCACATCAGCACCATTTCGCTGTAGGTTCCGGGAGGAACAATGATCAGGTCGCCCGGCTTCGCACCGTCGATAGCCTGCTGGATCGATCCAAAGCCCGAGACGGACTGCGGAGTGCTCCCTGTTACATAAGTCGGAGCCTTACCGCCAACCGTGACCGTGACTGAATCGACGGATTGTTTTCCATTTGCCGCAGTGATCAAAAGCTGACCGCAAAGTGCCTTGGAGCCACCGAACTGCGCCTGTTGTTGTAGCGTGCAAGCGGGTACGCTGCCGGGAACCGTGCCACTGATGGTGTCAGCGCCCCATGAGACCGCAATCAGTGCCTGGCCGCCAACGGTGACGTACGGGCAGATCGAAGTCGCGGAGGAACTGTTGCAGGAGTATGTGTTGGGAGCGGTCAGGCTCGGGAACTTGGAGAAGTCAGTCGGAGCGGTGCCGAAGCCGTAGTGCCGCGCGGCCTTCATCTGGTTGAAGGACGCGTTGGCAAGCGGTCCGGAGTATCCATAGTTGTCCACCAGCTGATCGCCAAGTGCCTTGATGGTGATCGTTCCGTTAAGTTCGACCGACGCAGTAGCCGCGGCACCGCTGCCGCCACCACCGTTAAACGCGACTGTCGGAGCAGTTGTGTAACTCGAGCCGGCATTGGTGACCAATACGGCAACTACGGTTGCGTTTTCGACTGAGGTGCCCTGCGCGCGCGTTCCGCCAAAGGAAGGCGCCCCAAACGTGACCCCGGGAGCAGTTGCGTAGCCTGAACCACCGTTGGTTACGGTCACAGATGCAATGGAAAGGCCGGTTCTGACGGTAGCCGTGGCGCTGGGAGCTCCCGTCAGTGAGAATGTGATGGTTGGCGTGCTCGTGTAGCCCGTACCGGCATTGGTGATCGCAACGCCCGAAATTCTCCGGCGGCCTCCAGTGCCAGGCAGGACTGCCGTTTGCACATTCCCGGTAGCCGTCGTGCCTCCCCCCGTGGGTGCGGAGAAGGTGGCAGTGATTGTGCCGGTCGGCGCATAGGAGCCGCCGGTGTTGATCGTCACACCCGATACCGATCCGATCATGTTGGCCGTGGCTGCCGCACCGGTGCCACTGCTGCTAGTGAAGGTGATGGACGGCGCGCTTGTATAGCCACGGTTGGTGGTGGCGTTGGTGAGATTGACGGCTACAACCTTGCCGTCGATTACAGCCGTGGCAGTCGCACCCGATCCACCCGTACCCGTGTTGTTAAACGTCACTTGAGGAACGCCGTTGTAGCCGCTGCCACCGTTGGTTACAGCGATCGCGGTTACAGTGCCCTTGATGCCATCCAGCCATGGACCGACGCCGGTTCCGTCCACTTCGCTGACGGCCGGAGTGGCATCCGGGTAGGCGCAGTCCGGCGGATTGTAGCCGCCCGCGAAGGCCGATGTAGGCACGACAGGAGTGTCGAAGTAGCCGGTCTGCCCAGGCATGAACGGCAGTTCATAGCAGAACTGACTGTAGCCGCTCTGGAACAGAGGATCCGGGACCATCTGTCCGTTTGCGTCTTTCACCGGTCCAGCATCGTTCATGCAACCAACCATCATGGTCGGTCCGTAGCCCGTCGGGTTGGGCGGGTTCACTTCCCACGTGGAGTAGTTCAGGCCGTTATATGAGCCCCAGGCATCTGCGTAAACACGATTGATTTCATTTCCAGCCCAATCCTTAAACGACACCGGCAGATAGGGTGGCGCAAACTTCTCGCCGAACTGGGGTGAGTAAGGATCAAACTCAGCGCTGAAGTCATCGGTGATCACACCGGTGAAATGCGCCGCGGTGTGCGTGGGAGTGAAGAGATAGAACTTCGCAAGAGCCGAAGTCTGATCGGTCAACGTGACTTCCTTGCGGTCGCAAAGGTGACGCTTCGCACCGGCAAACGGCGCTACTTCCTGCGAACCAGGGAAGAGACTGATGAAATCAGGAACGACGCGCTCTTCTCCGGCGCAGGGCCAGAAGGTTTCTATCGAACCGGTATCGCCCTCATGACTGGGAAGGCCGGGATTTCTGCCCAGACTGGCAGTGGAATTCTGAGGGTTGTTGGCGTTTGCGATTTCCGCCTGGTCGGGCATGATGTAGATGGCGCCCAGGCCGCCGAACTGCTGCGTGACAGGCGCGATAAAGTTGTCGCCGATGAGGATATTCTTGTCCTCTTCCTTCACCAGTTCGTAGCCCGGTGGCGGAACGACCTCGACGATATATTTGCCATCCGGCAGCATGGGCTTGCCGGCGCGGTAGGGATCGTAGTTCGGGTCCGCGGGATTGGTGGTGCTCGGGTTCGGATTGTTAAGGCAGATCGAGCAGTTCGTTCCCGCCGGCTGTCCGGTGGCCGGGTTGATGCCGGTCATACTCGGAAAACTGTACATGCCGTCGTAAGGCGCCGGCTGTAACTGGTTCCAGTTGTGCATGCCGTCATAGCACTTGAATTGAGCATCGTGCGGCAAAGTATGAATCGGCGTACCGTTGTTGGTATAGAAATCAAGCCACTGCGGCTGACCCTTCAACGCATTCCAGAAGTAGACATCGGGCATTTCGCTCGTATCGGTGCCCTGGCCCGGGCAGTTCATATTGGGCACGCCATCAGAGCGGAAGCCCTGCGCCCAATCATCGAAGCTGCTGGTTTCGGTGTGATCGACCAGGATGAGAGTCGGCGTCACACCATCCGCAGCGAAGCCCTCCTGGTAGAGGTTGATCCTCACGTGTGGGATCATGGGTTCCCAGCTGAGTTGCAACAGGAGCGTCGGATCGTCGAACGGCCGGGTCGAAGCATAGACGACGTGTCCGTGGATGCCGCCGTTCTCGCCGGGTGCAAATGGCTTCTTGCCGAATTCGAGGAAGGAATTCTGGCCCGAGAAACCCTGCCATCCGTAAGAATTGACCCACGCCGGGTCGATGCGCCCGGTGGAATGATTGGTGGTGGAGCTGGCCACAGGCCCATTGGCGATGGAAGCTCCGGTGCAATCGGCGTCGGAGCAATAGACCGCGCCCGGGACCGACAGATCCGCCGGAAGTGGATTGGGCTCATAGGTGTTCGCCATCAATCCGGCGATCCCTGAGTCCCCGCAAGGCTTTGAAGTAGACCCGCCGGCTCCACCAACAGACGAACATGCGGTTCCTGCGGGTGAACTGCCGTCGGTCGGGCCGCCCGAGTCGTAGACCACGTGGGTGCCGGTGTTCTTGTAGCGCGTGGAATCGGTCTCTATCACGTACCAGTTGAACAGCGGAAACACTTCATTGAAGCCCGCAAAGCCATTCAGATCCGTGCTGTTGAAATTCGAGAAGCTGCCATCGCGGAATCGAACGTTGGTCGACACCAGCGCCAATCCAGGCTTGGAGTCGTTCGACACGCCGCTGTAATCGGTGTCGATGAACGACCGTGTATAGATGTTTGCCTGCCATTGGTGGACTGCAACCTCGCCCATATCCACAAGCGGCTTGCAATTCGCGGGCGTGGTCGGTGTTATCGACGATTGTGCGTCGCACATCCCAACCGGCGTTGTAATTCCGTCGACCACCTGGTCGTTCCACTGGTCAAAGGTCGTAATCTTCCAGTTGCCCGCGGGAACCTTTTTGAAGTCGAAGTTTCCGTCCGCATCGCACTTTGTGAAACCGAAATCCGCGCCATCCGGATCCCCGATGCTCACGTAGCACTGCGTGAAAGAGAACGAATCGTGGGAACCGCTGCCGTACAGCCGCTCATCCGGGATCCGGCTCATACGGGCCGTGGAGACATGCCCTTTGACTTCATGATTACAATCAGCGCCACCAGAGCACAGCACCACGCCGCGATCATTGATGATCTTGGGGTTCGCGAAGCCGATCGTAACGTGATATCCGGCCGGTCCAAATTCCTGGAAGTACGCCGGCTCGCCAATCCGCATGAACGAATCGTGGGCTTTCTGACCATCGAGCGTGTTGGTCTGCACCCATTCCTCGCCGCGGGCAAGGCGGTCGGCACCTGGGTTGGCGACAACGCCGTACCGCCCCTGCCAGAGGTTCTTCACGACCGCCTGTCCGGCCAGCGGCGACAGAGTCTTGCCATCAGACTCATACGTCGGGCAGGTAATGATCATGCCCACAATGCCATTCTGTGTATTGTCCCCTGATTGGGCGCCAGCCGTATCCTGCACCGAGATCGGGCATGCATCCATCTTTGAAACCGGATCGATGGTGCCGGCCAGGCTGTTGCTCAAAGGCATGTTGAACATGTCGTAGGTCGGGGTGCCGGTTGCGTCGCCAGTGCCGCCTGCGTCATCGGCAAGCGTGATCTGGAAGCCACCGAGGCCCGGTTCATCCGGAGACAGCACGTCGATGCCGCCGCCGGCGTCGTGCTCGCCGTTCAGCGGATGATCATCTTCGAAAACGAATACCGTCAATGTAGCCGGCGGATATGGACTCGGTTCCGTGAAGATCGTAATCGGCTGCGAAGAGTCGTGCGCGCCCTTGGCTATGGGCGCTCCGCCCATCCCGTGTCCGCAGCTGCCCGCGGCGACGCCGTCCAGGGAGCAGTCAGGCGCACCTGCATAGCCGTTGATGAAGGGTTGTGCAGCATCCCCGGGCAGGACCGAGATGTAATAGCGCTTGTTGGGATCGAGACAAGGCGTTCCGGCCGTCACCGCACTGCACAAGGCGACATCTCCCGGCATAATGAATGGCTGCGGGGCAACCAGCTGGCCCTGAACGGTCTGATTGTTAGCGCACGACACATCTCCGGTGCATCCGGATGCGATGACCGGCATGAAACTGGAATGGAAGTTGGTGCCAAAGTTCACAGGATTCGAAGGGCAGCCCGCGGGGAGCGGGGTTTTGGTGCACGCCGGATCGACATAGAATGTGCGATCTTCTTCAATGATCCATCGGTAGTCGCCTATCGTCGTCGATTTGTCGTTGCCGTCAAGAACGGTTACCGAAAGGTTGCTCCCTTGCGGGAATGTCAATGTGACGGTGGTCGGCGTAGCGGCTGATGTTCCCTGCGCGTTCTGCGCGGAGAAGGCGAACGTGTACGTTCCAGGACTCGGAACGGACGCGGTAAATCCGCCGTTTGCGTCGAGGGAAAGACTCAGGTTACTGGCAACACTCGAGGGTGCGGATGCCTTCAACGGAAAACCCTTGCCATCCAGGCAGTTCGCAAGAACCCCAGGAGCGCTGACCTTTAATGACTTGGCTACGCTGGCGTTGAACGCCAGGGTGGAGGGACAGGAAATGCCCGAAGCTGCCTCAAGAGCTGCAGCATTGAGCGAAACCAGTGCGCATGCTGCTCCACTCGTTGCGCCGTTGCCGCAGTAGGTAAACGAGGTGGCGACACCGCCGCTGTACGTGAAGGTTCCGTCTTCGTTCAGGACCAGCCCGTTGGGGGTTGTGCCCACAACCTTTACGCCATAGATGTTAACGTCGTTCGCAATCAAGCCCTTGCTGGGATCGGCGACCGTTACGGTCTGGCCGGTAACTACCGAGTCGTACTGATCAGGGTTAGCCTTGGCGGCGCCCAGAGCGCCGGCGCCGGGAACCCCGCCTCCATTGATGCCTATATAGGCCAGCATTCCGGCATCGCGGGAAGTTGCATTGCCCGACAAGCTGAGTTGGCGATCGAAAATCGGCAGCGCCGGCGGAGGCAACGCGATGGACGCACCGACCGGTGCAGTCATCATCACGTCATATGTCTTGCCTGCCGCCATGAACACTTCGCTCTGAACGCGCGGAGTTCCGGGCAAAACATTCCCATCCTCTGCGATCAGCGAGAACCCGCCTGCTGTTCCGATGGCCGAGCCGACGATCGACGGAACGTGCATGCGCACACCCGCATTTACCAGGCGGACAAGAACGTTTCCGGTGATCAGAGGCGCGCTGCTCCCACCCTTTTTCGCCGGGAACAACGAGCGCGAAGCATTGGTCTTGTCGAACGCAACGCCGGTTATTAGGTAGTAGCGAGGCGAGTAATTCACAACCGGCGGATAGCAGGCGGCCGCGCCGCCTCCGCAGCGAGTCATGGCCGCTCGCAGCTGGGGCGCGTCGAGATTTGCGGTTGCCGCGGCGCCGCTACCGGTGCCCGTGATCGTCACTGAAGGAGGACTGCTGTAGTTATTGCCCGCGTTGACAATGTTAATCGCAGTTATGTGGCCGGACCCATCGAGGACGGCGGTCGCGGTTGCGCCGCTTCCTCCGCCACCGGTGATCATCACGGTAGCGCTTGTGTAGCCCGTTCCTCCACTACTTAGGTCGATCAAGGCGACGGGTGCCCCAATATACGCGTTATAGGTCGAACTTTCACTGAAGCCCGCCGTGCTGGTTGCCTGGGCGACCGCCTTGTTCTGGATCGGATCGATCTCGCTGAACAGCAGCGAAACATCCGCGTTGTAGTTCACGCCCGGATAAGCAGCCCCCGCGGTTGACCCGGACGGCGCACTGGTCACAACAACAATGCCATACAGGCCCATTGGCCCTTGAATCGACGGATGCGTTCCGGATTCAAGGAGATATGTGCCTGGTTTGGGATTTGCCCAGCTGAGCGTTGAGGCAATGCCATGCGCTACTTCGGTCCCGAATGATTGCACCCTCGATCCCTGGGCAGGAGGCGTGCCTGTGGTAGTGGGATCCGGAATGGGCCACGATGTGCTCTGGGCCTGCGAATGATCGGGAGCAGGTGTGACACCGCCGGGAGTTCCGAGCCCGCCGCCGAGTTGACCCACAATTACGAGCGAGGTGGGAACGGAATCTCCCCCGGGCGCCGCAGGGAGGTTATTCATGAGCTGAATGTTGAGGGTGGCGCTCCCGCTTGGCACGGTGATGATCACCGGAGACCATGATGCGCCCGCATTCGGATTCAATGCCGCGCAGGTGGCGGTTGTGCTGGCCGGCTGGGTATTGTCGCAACTGTATCCCCACATGGGCACTGACGAGCCGTCCGGCAGAGTCGCACTGGTCGCCTTGGCAGTGATGTTTACTTGCTGGGCGCCGGCCACACCGGCTCCCAGGAGGAGAACAGTCGCTGCGCGCACACTGGTCTTGAGCATATCTTTCAGATGACTGATTCGCATGTCTGTTCTCCTTGCCTAGTTCGATTCGTCGATGACGAATTCCCGGGAGTCGACGAGCATCATCATCATCATTCCGCCGGGAAAGATATTGTTTGTGGTTATCTCGCGCTCGTTGTGCGAATGCCACATGAACGCAAAGCCCGCCTCGCCGGTTGGCGAGTTGCCGATTGTGCCGCTCGGAGGCGTTGTGCCCGTAGGTCCGACCGCGCGCCCGGTTGCATTCGGGCCCAGGTAGGGGCTTCCGCCATACCATGTGCCGTTCACCAGGATGTTTGGGTTCGGAAGCGTCGCAGGACCACCACCGGCAACGTCGCCGACTGGATGCGCTTCGAGAGGCTTGTTGTGATCCTGGCACCACTCGTAATAGTTGAGCGCCGTCGGGTCGCCGGTGTTATAGCCGTTGCCATCAGGAGTGCAGGGTAACTTGGCAGTCGCGTCGGAGGAACCAGGATTGTGTCCGTACATATCCCAGTTCAGGCCCCGCCCCGTGTAATAAAAGATTCCGTCCATCGCCAAGCCTGGCGTGGTTGTAGTCGTAAACAGAGCCGGACCTGCGAGACCACTCTTGTCGGGAGTCAGAATCAGGTTTCCATCGCGTGCCAGGATGCGCACATGATTGGCATGCTCATGGAACGGGTGTTGCCAGCGCCCCTGTCCGATGATCCGCAGAAGAACCTGCTCGCCGGGATGCATGTGCGGGTTTCCGTTGTAGGGCTGGTGGGGATATTGCACGGCGTAGTTCGGATCCATGTCGTCCGGCATGGACCGGCCGTTGATCATGAAATATGCCGGATGATAGGGCTCGGTCGCAACGTTCAAACTGCAGCCCGCGGCTCCTGCAACACAACCGGTCCGCGCTGAAACCTGGGCCTCGGCCTGCGTGTGAATCGAGGGGTCGATTTCCGAGAACTGGAACAGATACTCTCGGTCATAGCAGGTGTGAGGATCGTTGTAGGCCGATGTCGATAACCGATAATCGTTCTCAGTCCAGTGGCCCCGCGCCGTGTTGTTCTTGTCTTGAAGATCATTCGTACACGCGGTCCCTTGGACGGGAGTGGCCGGGAGTACGATGATCGCGCCGTAGAGGCCCATCTCGACCTGAAGATCGCCCTGGGTGCCGCTATAGTAGGCGCGCGTTCCGGGCGACGAGGCAATGAACGTGTAGGTCACCGAACCGCCATGCGCCGCTTCCTGGGTCAGGAGGCCTGTAACACCGCCTGTCGTGGTTACCTTAAAGCCGGGGAACAAGATCGATGTGTTCCCTGCTGCTGCAGGGAGCCCATTGGTCAAAGTCACGGTTACCGTCTGCCCTTCCGTAACGATCAACGTGGGACCGGGCACTTGCATTGTGTTGCAAAATGTTCCCTGTATCGCTGCCGGTGCATGGCCGGTGGGGTCGCCGTTGCAGCCGTAACCCCACGAATAAACCGCCTGTCCGTCGGGCTGAGTCATGTAAGCCGGCTGAGCAGTGAGGTTGAATGTCGGGCCGGTGATCCCGGGAGCAGCAGCATGAGCCGTTGCTCCGAGCGACGCCACTGCAACCATCAAGGGCAGGAGCAGTCTTGTCTTCGAAACTGCGTATTTCATGATCGGCTTCATCGTTGCTCTCCTATTGGCAATCCTTGGTTGTGGGATTCACCGTGCTGCAGATATTCACCTCGGTCATCAGGCCGCCGAAGTTCTCCGCGTCGTTCGCGAGGTGATCGAGGTTGGGCGTGTACAGGTAAAACTTCTGCCCGGCTTTGTACTTCCCGGTGTCGCTCGCGTCCAGGATCACGTCGAGCGACTCTCCACCCCCCAACGTGATTGAGTTGGTCAGGTAATTCGTATTGGCGCCTTCCTGATCGCGAAGGAGCTTCGCGTTGTAGCCCACCACATTCATGGGAATGCCAAGGGAGGCCAGCGTTTGATACTCGCTCACGTCCAGATCGGAAATGCGCAGCAGTGCCCTGCCCCCAACGGGGATGTTGATGACCGCGGGCAACGGTTGCGCAAAGTGATTGGTGCTGTCGGCCGACTGCGTGGCTATCGGGCCGCGAGTAACCGTATCGGGATAGCTGCGGCCATTCAAGAGGAAATACTTGTCCTTCATGTCGGCAAAACCTTCGGGGTTGAAGGTCATTCCCACAAAGTGGAAGTTTGGATCGAAACCATGGATTTGTATGGGGTATTCGACGTCATATTGCGTCGACCCGTCCCCATCGTTGTATGCGTACATCTTGGTCGCTGTGTGGGTAGTCGAATTGAATCCGCCGGTCTTGGTGTTGCCGCCGCCTGCCGGCAGGGGGTTGGTGCAGACGATATCGGCGGAGTTGCAGGCCGTGCGGGGATCGCTTTGCTGGCTGGCGAGCGCAGCGTAGAGGGTCACGTTGGTGGGAACGCGGTTCTGCCGCGGACGCACGTAGATCTGTCCCACCATACCCATCTGCAGGTGTTCCGGAGGCGTGATGTGGCAATGCCAGAAATAAGTGCCGGCGTCCGGCGCCAGGTAGTAGTAAGTGAAGCTTCCGCCAATGTTGATCGCAACCGAAGCATCGGGTACGCCGTCATAGAACGAAGAGGCATTGGGATAACCGTGGAAGTGAACCGTGTGCTGCTCGAACAGGTCCGGCCGCATGATCTGCCCGACGTTGCTGAGGGTAAGGAAAAACTCATCATCTTCATCAATTGCCATCAACGGTGCAGGAATATTCCCGTTCATCACCGCAACGTCCATGATCGATCGCACATCGACGTGCCCGTCGATCGCTCCGCCATTATCCAGGTTCGGCGTCAACCCCACCGCGCCGTTGAAAGTGAACGTTCCGCCGCCGGACACAGTCGTCGCAGGATCACCAGGAAGCAACGTTGCTCCGTCTACCGTGTTGAAGGTGTTGGGAAACTGGGTACCCGGCAGGCCGTTGGCGATGTCAGCCAGTCCCGACAGCGGTCCAAACGAAAACATGTAGGTCTGGGTGCCGTCCCCCATCGTGGCGTAGCCGTCACCACCCGAGATCTGTTGGCACTTGATCGCTCCGTTGACGGCATTGGGCGATACAAATCCGCCGCTTCCGGGAGTCCAGTTCGTCGGAGCAGAATATGCCGGTTCTGAATTGTTGTTGGCCGCATTGGGATGCGTGATTGTGCTTGTTGGGCATTGAACTTGGAAAGTCTGTGCGCTTGCAATCCCTGCCGTATACGCCGTCAGCGCCAGCACAACCGTGCTCACGATTCTTCTCGTCATGCACTCTCCTCCTCCGCGTTGCGCCACTATCCCTGGGGCATGCGCAGTTACGCGTGGTCCGTGATGGCAAGTATTGATTTGTGATTGCTGGATCGGTTTTGTTCTAGAGCAAAGCCACGTCATGTAAGCGCCGATTTACCCGAATATATTACAAACATTACAATTCGCCCAACGCCGTTACATCATATGTACTGACCAAAAAATGCAGCATGCTCCGCGCCAGATCGAATATAGGTTCCTATTGCGGCGCGGGCGGGCAACACCCTTCTCAGTTATCCCGTCCAGGACTGCTGAGTCATGACCCCGCGATGACATGTATGGGGCTGTACCGCTGGAATATCCGCGCTCGGTCTGCCGGCTCTTTAAGTGGGTCATGCAAAGAATTGTGTGCCATCTTTGCTTGCGAGCGCGCTGATGGACTTTGGAATTATCGTCTGTTTCGAGTGCACTTCGCTGAAAGACCCTGTCACGCGCCCGAGCGCCAGGCGCGACGCGCCTTCGTTCATTCAGATTGATACCAGGCACATTCCGGGCTCAGCTACGACCGGCCGGCCGGCCGTAGCTGACATACCGACCGCATTGCAGGCCGATGCAAACCGGCCGGGATCGCGAACCACGATCGCCTTTCTCAGAGGAATAATCAGGTTTTCGTCGCCCCATGAAGATACGATTCGGCTGGTAGTAAACATCGACATTCCTGATATTTTGGCTAGCTCCTCGCGTGTCACGGAGAGCAGAACGCCTTGACTGTGATATTTTCCTATCGAACTGACGAGGCGAAGAAGCATCCGCGCAAGTCGACTCTCAATTCCCTCTGTAGTCAACTCACGGAACCTCTGTTCCAGTTCGCCTAGCCGCTGCGACATGATGTTGTTGACATTGGCCCTGATTTGCGGATATTCCCTCATAACTTCGTGGAGTAACCTGGCTTCCCATCGCAGGACGCTGCATCTCTCAACCGCGTGAGCAGTGCAGGTGTACCGGGACTTGCCTTTTTCGAGCGGTATCTCCAGTATGTCGTTTCTTCCATTTATCCAGAGGATAACTTCCCCTTCAATGGATCTAACCTTACTCAGTTTTACTGAACCGCTTACGATCAGCATCACTTCGCGGATGAGCTTCCCCTCCATAAACAGGGGTTTGCCACTCTCAAATGTCTTTCGGCTGGCTGACAGCGCCAACATCCTGCATTCCTGTTGAGTCAACCCCGCGAACAATGCCGAATCGCGCATGGCGTCGACCTGCTCGCTGGCTTCGAAATCTTCCGGTCGTTTCCTTGCAGACGGCGAAACTTGAATTGAGTTGGTCCCGGCCATTCTGATCCTCGTAATTGCATCAATTCCCACCGGTCAGGCTCGCATCATTCCTCATGAAGTTGGATTGACGCACCGTGACCCAGAGGTCTACCAGACGTGGGAAGCTTATGGTTCGAGCATGTCTCAATTATTTGCGTCAGAGCAAGGAGAGAGTCAGATAGCTCTGTGTTTGCGAACAAATTACAAGACTTATTAAGAAAGGATGATCTAGTACAAGTTGTAAAGTCTCCTTACAAGCCGCGTTTGTCTCCTCGGTTCAAGGGAGTTACATACGTCATTAGGACTCTTGTAACCAATGGCCTTTGGAATGTCGCGGTCTTCTATACGACGAACCATGGAACTGTGCAGCGCGGCTGGCAGGTCGAATCGATCGGTGCTTCATGGCATGACCGGTCTAAGCTTCCCCGCTCCGCCTGGAAGAAACTCCCCTTGCCCTCTTTGGGTAGCGACTACCGCCAACGACCATGTTGTTTGCATTCGCCGATGTGCCTCTATTTAAGGAGTCGGGGACTAATATGGGGCGAAAAATTCTGGAAAGGCATCCGGAGCCTTTTCGAAGACGGTCGCATTCGATGATGCGGAGCGGGTAAAGCTAGGTGAAGTGGCACTGGCAAGTGCTGCCCCGATTTCGATTAGACTGTAAGAACGTTGGCTTCGAGTCCACGGAGGGATGGGTGAGTGGTTGATACCGGCGGTCTTGAAAACCGTTGTGCCTGAAAGGGTAC
>Ga0206941_10257_pt2 | contig 12231 bp, 8 predicted proteins | sample Alteio_BWOrgHeat_9_FD_153251 | JGI IMG/M metagenome (GOLD analysis project Ga0206941, IMG submission 153251) | Enriched cells from forest soil in Barre Woods Harvard Forest LTER site, Petersham, Massachusetts, United States -... | ecosystem: Environmental > Terrestrial > Soil > Temperate forest > O...
CTGTCAAACCAGCGGATCAGTTTCCAGAACATCCCATAGACACCCTTCTGCCTCTCACTGATTATTCGCATTCGCTTGCCCGTTTTCGTCCGCGTTCAGCTTTTCCGGACACCGATCCCGGCAGGGAGCTCACCGCCAGATTTAAAAGACGCTCAGAAAAGCTCAGAGAACAGATTTTATCGGCGGCATTTCAGCAGGCCGAAAAAGAAATCTGTTTTGCTGAAGACACGCTCGAAAAAAATCTTGCTCTCTCCGCTATGAGCGCCTCCCCAAAGACGGTTGCAGCGCTCTCTGAGCGGCTGAAAACAGTGGGTGAAAAACTCGCTGCACTTCAGGCGGGATCCGGCTCTTTCTGGCATAAAATATTTGGTTCGGGACGTCATCACTCTGAAAAACTGCGTCATCAGACGGCACTTCATGAAAATCTGCAGCGCCAGCTGAACGTGGAATCAGATCTTGCAGCTGCTGAGACAGTCATTTTTCCGGATGAGGCGGCGTCTGTTGGAGCGGTTTTGCAGGACGGTTACGACATGATCTGTGACACGCAGCTCACTGCTTTGCTGGGTAAGGTGCGATCGGAGGCGGATTTTGTCCGTTATGAAAAATATATTGCGTCATTGAAACAGCAGCGCAGACTGTTGCAGCAGCACAATGACCTGCTCCTCAGAATGCATCGTTTTGTCAGTGAGAGGCAGAAGGGTGTCTATGGGATGTTCTGGAAACTGATCCGCTGGTTTGACAGTGATTATCAGCAGCTCAGACAGGCGCTGGATGCCAAAGGGGATGAGATTTCACTGGTCTTTCAGCAGGATCTGAGTGTGGATGACAGAAAGGCGCTGCTGGCATCCGCTGGAAAGACGCAGGCGACCTGCCGGGCGCTGCTGGATCTGGCACGGCAGAAGGCACTTCATTTCTCTCCTGTCGGGCGTAAGGTGCAGGAGCCTGTGTTTTTCCGTGAAGAATCGCCGGCCTCAAGAGATTTTATACTGAGCACCGGGGGGCTTTCTCAGTTTGGCCTGTATCGCAGGGAGTCAGGGCCGGCGCTTTCCGCAGACTCCCCCACAGCTCAGAATACAAACGGAATAACCCGAAAATCCAGCTGACCTTTATCTGTTTTTTTCGGTGGGCTCAGCGTCTGAAGGTGCCCGGGTGCCTTCCGGGTTTTGTTCGAGGAAGGTCACCCATTCAGCGGCTTCTTTGGAGGTTTCATCCAGCGCCACTGCCTGTCTGAACTGTGTGAGTGCCGCCTCATTGCGTTTCTGATAATGCAGACACAGTGCCAGGTTGTAATGCAGGCCGAATTTTTCGGTGATGAAGGGTTCTGCCATTTCATAATAACGGACGGCCTGATCGTATTTTTTGAGGGTGTGGAAGAACACGGCAATTTCAAACAGTACGCACTGGGTTTTTGGCATGTCATAAAAATTGGCGGCGATTTTTTCCATGTTGTCACAGAGGAAACTGACGGTGTCCCGGTCAGCTTCAGGCGCGAGCTTGGTGACACGTCCTGCGATTTTCAGAAAAATATGCGGATCCCATCCGGAGAGTTCCAGATGCGAGGCAATGATATCGAGGGTGCATTCTCCGAAGGAATCACTCATCCGCCGGTGCAGGGCAAAGTAATCAGCGGGAGAGAAGCCCTCCACCCGGTCATTCAGTTCAAGCAGGGTCTGCGGCAGGTCTCTCAGGCGGAAGCCGGCTGAAAAGGCGGCAGTTTTGATGCCGCGGCGCGGGGTCTGGAGAAAACTGTCACCGCCGCCGTTTTCGAGAAAGCGGCCGATGGCATGAAAGTTCACCATGGCTGAGAAAAAAGAACCGTGGAAATAAATGGGCGGTTGCCCCGCGCCTTCCTGGGAGGGGAGTGCGCAGTAGCCTTTGTCGGTGGAGAGCATCAGCAGGCGGTTGTTCGCGATTTTATTCAGAAAGCGCAGCGCTTTGAAGGCGCCTGTTGGAAACATAAAAATGGTTTCTTTCAGGTTGCTGCGGTATTCAGTGAGAATGGGGTCGATCTGCGGGTCATTGTAGAGGGTGTCCCCCACTTTGTGTGCCTGATAGCTGACATCGACTTTTTCCATTTCAGCCGGCCAGTTGCCCTTCATATTGCTTTCTTCAGCGGCGAGGCTCACATACAGTTCGAACAGTTTTCCGTCGCGGATGGCAAACATATCATTCAGACAGGTGTCAAAAATATAATTGCCAAAGACGGTGAGGGGATTGGTCAGCGTCGCGGCATCGAGATGGGTGCCGCTTTTGATCAGGGTGATGGGACGTTCTGCATCCAGATCATACAGTGCAAAGTCAATCAGTCCCTGTTCCACGAGCGGCGCGATGGCGTGATGGGTTTCCCAGTAACGCATGTTGCTGCGGGTAAAGTCGCTCATGACATGAATCACCCGGACATCCCGGATGTCTGAGGCCTTCAGCATTTCATTGAGTGTTTTGACGAAGTAGTAACTGAAACGGCCGGAGCCGGTACCGATTTCCATGATATAAAACGGTGCCTGACGGGCTTCAGGGTGCAGGTTGATCCAGTCATGCAAAAATGCCAGCACGATGCGGGCATACGTTTTGGCGATGAAGGGATTGCTGGTGATATAAAATGGCACGGAGTTGACCCATGCATTGATGCCTTCACGGTCAAAATAATCACGCTGAATGCGCCAGAGAGAGGACTGGGAGAAACGCTTATCCTGTTCAATGACGATTTTTCGGGTGGTGGTTTCAGGCTTCACAGGTCGGATCTCCCAAGAATCATAGTTGGTTTATTAAATTTTAGCATGGAACACGGGGTCTTTTGTGTGTAAGGATGCGGTAAAATCTGGTAAAAATCATCTCGTTTAAATATACTTGCCTATAATTTGATCCGATTTGATGCGATGAGGTCTGGCCAGTGCACGAAATATCACCTTTTATACAAGATTTGGCCATTATGTTGGGCGTTGCGAGCTTAGTGACCTTGTTGTTTCAACGGATTCGTCAGCCTGTGGTACTCGGCTATCTGGTGGCCGGTATGCTGATTGGGCCTTTTACACCGCCCTATGATTTGATTACCCAATCCAGTGAAGTGACCGTGATTTCTGAACTGGGGGTGATTTTTTTGATGTTTTCCCTGGGGCTTGATTTTAGCTTTCATAAGCTGACGCGTGTGGGATTTTCAGGCAGCATCACTGGGTTGATCGAGGTGTCTTTGACGGTGTGTGCCGGTATTTTGACGGGACTTGCCCTGCACTGGTCTTTTTATGAAAGTCTGTTTCTGGGGGCGGCACTTTCTATTTCGTCAACCACCATTATTATCAAAGCCCTGGATGAACTGAATCTCAGGCGCAAACGGTTTGCCGAATATATTTTTGGTATTTTGGTCATGGAAGATTTACTGGCGATTTTGCTGCTGGTTGGGCTTTCAACCTTTGTGGCCACCAAAAATTTTCTGTCTGTGAATATGCTGTTTGCGGTGATTCAGCTGATTTTTGTCGTCGGCGGCTGGTTTTTGATCGGATATTTTCTGGTGCCTTCTTTTTTACGGGGCATTACCCGCTATGCGGGTGAGGAGACACTGACCATTGTGTCGGTTGCCCTCTGTCTGATTCTGGTGACGATTGCCACCCGATTTGGTTATTCGCCGGCACTGGGTGCTTTTATCATGGGATCTATTTTTGCAGAAACGCCGGTGTCGCACCGTATTGAAGAACTGATCCGTCCGGTGCGGGATATTTTTGCCGCCGTGTTTTTTGTCTCGGTTGGCATGTTGATTGATCCCAGAGTGATCTGGATGTCTTTTCCGACAATCCTTCTGATCACAGGCATCTATATCACGGCAAAAGTGGGATCGACTGTCATGGGGGCTTTGATCACAGGACAGAGTGTGGGGACCTCCGTGCGGATTGGTTTTGGTGTGGCGCAGATCGGTGAATTTTCCTTCATTATTGCAGGACTGGGGGCGGCGCTGCATGTCACCAGTGACAGACTTTATCCCATGGTTGTGGCCATTTCCGTCATGACCACCTTTACAACCCCTTATCTGCTGCGGTTTTCAGGTTTTTTAAGCCAGCGGCTGGAACACTGGCTGCCTGAAAATGTCCGTCATTTTTTGAATGATTATGCGGCCTGGGTGTACCGGGTGCTGGCGCGGCCTGAAAATCCGGCGGTTTCAAGGAATGCCGGGATGCGTCTCGTGCTGAACGGAATCGTCATTGCGATTGTTTTCTCCCTTGTGCAGCATCTGCTGCTGCCTGTTTATTACGGCTGGGTACACCGTCAGTGGGTGGGTCGTCTGATCGCCTGGCTGAGTGCACTTTTGGTGGCATCCCCCTTCATCTGGGGCATGCTGTTTTCAGTGAACGTCGCACCGCACCGGCGCGGCAAAGACAGAATCTTCCACATGGCACCTGTCATCATGTGCTGGCTTGCCACGGTGATTGAAATTACCGTCCTCAGCGTGACCTGGTTTCACAACTGGCTCACCACCTCCCTGCTGCTTGTGATTGTGGTTGCGTTTTTTATTTTTTCGTTCCGGATGCTGGACCGCTCCTATCACTGGTTTGAAAGACGCCTTGTCAGAAATGTCAGCCATAATGCAGGTCTGCAGGCGCGCTACCGGCAGCTTGCGCCCTGGGAAACACATTTCAGTGAGGTGGTTGTCAGTGCAGGATCGCCGCTTGCAGGAAGGACGCTGACGCAGTGCCAGCTGCGGGAACTGTATGGCATCAACATTGTTGCCCTTTATAGTCCCGGCAAAGTCATACTGGCCCCGCGCGGGGAAGCCCGGATTTCAGGACACGACCGTCTTGTGGTGCTGGGCAGTGATGATCAGATTGACGCCTTCCAGAAAGTGGCAACACAGGTGTCACGTGAGATGAAAAACGCGGATGAATCGGATACGCTCAACAACTTTTCGCTGAAGGCCATGGTGCTCCCGGCAGATTCTCCGTTTGTCGGCAAATCCATACGCAAATCCGGTATCCGTGAAAAGGTCAACGGCATTGTGGTCGGGCTTGAGCGGGAGGATAAACGCACCCTCAATCCCGATCCTTCAACCGTGCTGCATGCAGGTGATCTTGTGATGCTGGTCGGTGAAATGGAACAACTGCACAATGTTTTCTGATCCGGCGCCGGACGGATCTCAGCAGTTTTTTGTTGTATGACAGGGAAAATCTAGGTCGCCGGATTCAATCTGCAGTGTGGCATGGTCAATTCGAAACTGATGTTTCAGGATGTGGTTGATTTCATGCAGTTCAGCATCTGAAAGTTTTTTGTCCGGCATGATGAGATGCGCAGTCAGCGCCACTTCGCGTGTGCTGAGTCCCCAGATGTGGAGATCATGAACAGCGGTGACACCGGATGACGCCAGAAGATATGCCTGAATCCCCTCATGATCAATGTGACGGGGAATACCATCCAGAATCAGACGCACCGAATCACGCAGCAGACCGAAGGTGCCCCAGAGTACAATCAGCACAATCAGCAGACCTGCAACCGGGTCGATCCACATTTTTCCGGTGAAAAAAATCAGGATGCCTGCCACGACAACACCCAGTGAAATCACGGCATCTGCTGCCAGATGTAAAAATGCTCCCCTGATATTGAGGTCATTGTTGTTGCGCATAAAAAGCAGCGCGGTGCCGCCATTGATGAAAATGCCAATGACTGCAACGATGATGATGAATGTGGGCTGAATCTCTGTGATGTGACGCAGTTTTTGTATGGATTCAACGGCAATCACGGCAGAACCTGCCACCAGCATCAGGGCATTGATGAGAGCGGCAATGATGCTGGTTCGTTTAAAGCCATAGCTGTAACGGCGGCGTGAGGGGAGAGAGAGCAGCCAGTTGGCACCCCAGGCGAGTATCAGACCGAAGACATCCCCCGCGTTGTGAACGGCATCGGCAAGCAGTCCCATGGAATCGGCCCAGAGGGCTGCAATAATCTGACAAACAACAAAGGCAGAATTCAGGAAGACTGCGAGTGCAAATGCCAGATTGAATGAAGCGGGCGGTGTGTGATGTGCGTGGGAATCTGAATGGGAGTGTGAGTGTGCCATATCTGTTTCCTAATTCCGTCGCAGACGGTCGCTGGCCGCAAGGGGTGTGGGATAGCGCAGCACCACCAGATAACAGGAGACGATAAAAGTGAGTACCGTGGCGCCCTGAATGGTATAGGCGACAGCCGGGGTGATCAGTTCACCATGCAGAGCGAGCGCTGTGATCAGGAGTGAAAACTCACTGGCCTGACCAAGACGTATGCCAATTTCGGTGCCGACAGCACGGCTTTCACCGGATTGCACTAGAAGCTGGCTGAAAAGAAGTGGCTTCAGGATCAGCATGACCACAGCGATACAGACGGCAGGCATCCAGACGGTGGGGAGATAGGTAAAGTTAAAACTCGCACCAATGGAGAAAAAGAAAATCACCAGAAAAAAATCTCTGAGCGGCTTCAGGCTTTCTGCAATGTAAAGCGATACCGGGTGAGTGGCCAGAGAAACACCCGCAATAAAGGCCCCCGTCTCTTCGGTGAGCCCCATGTAATGACCAAATTCAGCCATGCACAGACACCAGCCAATCGAGAGAATAAAAATATATTCATGAATCCGGTCAAATAATCTAAGCAGCCGGGCGAGGACGAAACGTTGAAAAAGATACCCGGTCAGCAGAAGGAGCGGAAACGCGGTAAGAATGTAGCCGATATCTTTGAATGAAAATGCCCTGTCGCCAATGGCCTGCAGTGCGAGCAGCACGGCAATGGCGATGATGTCCTGCAGCAGCAGGATGCTGATCATCAGCTCGCCTGTGTGCTGGTGGTGCAGGATGGTGGTGGGCAGCAGTTTGAGTCCGATGATGGTGCTCGAAAAGAGCATGGCCACCCCAATCATCAGACTGCCTGACCAGGAAAATCCAAAGAAGAGACTGATGAGAAAACTGCTGGTGAAAAATCCCAGCGAACTTGTGAGGACGATCCAGTTCATTTTGCGCAGAGAGTGCAGGAGATTGCGGGGCTGAAGGTCGAGTCCCAGCAGAAAGAGCAGAAAGATAATGCCGATGTTGCCGGATTGATCGATCAGTGTGGAATCATTGATGAAACGAAGTCCCCATGGTCCAAGCAGCATGCCAAGCGCCATATAGGCGACCAGCAGGGACTGGCGGGTAAAAAGAGCAAGCGTGGCCAGAATGGCAGTTCCGCCAAAAATCAGGAAAATGACGTGGATAATGGTCTGGCTGTCTTGCATGGCTTAGTCCATTGTTTAATAGTTAATTTTATTGGATGGGGCGTTGGTTGGTAGATTGGACAAAAATCAGTGTTTGAATAAGTAGAGAGTATACCTGATTTGTTTAAAAAATTTGTTATATCGATGAAGTTAATAGAAAATTATGAGTGTGATGATGATCACTATCTGTTCATTCGCAATGCGAAAATGAAAATTTTATGGTATTTTAGCGCGCGCAAATTGCCCTGAATGGAGAGTGTGTCTTGAAGTTAAAGTCGATGGTGGCTGCATTTTTATTGGCCTGTTCTATTATTCCGGTCAGCTGGAGCAGTGAAGAAACACTGGTATTTGCCATCGATGTGATTCGTCATGGGGACAGGACCCCTGAGAAAGGTCTCTCTACGGTGCATCATCAGTGGGCAGAAGGTCTGGGTCAGCTGACCCCCGTGGGGATGCAGCAGGAATACCAGCTCGGTAAAAGCAAGCGGTCTCTTTATGTGGATCAATATCATCTGTTGCCGGCCAACTATACTGCCGGAACGGTGTTTGTACGCTCAACAGGGCTGGATCGCACATTAATGAGTGCGGAGTCTTTCATGATGGGGCTTTATCCCCCGGGTACAGGCCCGCATTTAAAGGCAGGATCAGCGCTGCCGGATGGCTATCAACCTGTTCCGATCCGTACGGTTCCAGGGGAAGAAGAAAAGCTGCTTTATCCCGATGGCCCTTTGTATCACTACGATCATCTGATGGAACAATATGTCTATCCGGCCAAAGACTGGCAGGCTAAAACGAGGACGGTTCGTCCAAATTTTACAGCCTGGAGTCAGGCAACGGGGGTCAAAATTACCAATATCCGTCAATTGTTTGATATTGGCGATGCGCTTTATATTGGAAGGCTTTATCACGTTCCGCCGCCGTCAGGGCTGAGTGAAAAAGATGTGGATCAGATTATTGAGACCGGGCAGTGGGCGTTTGTCCGGGGGTTTCAGGATAAGCATATTGGCAAAATTACCGGCCGTTTATTGCTGAAAACGATCACGGGGTATTTTGAAGCAGCCATTCATAACACGACGACGCTTAAGTACGTGCTCTTTTCAGCCCATGACAGTACGCTGCTCAGCCAGATGAGTGCGCTGGGGGTTCCTTTGAATCAGCGGCCGCACTATGCCTCGAACCTGAATTTTTCATTGTTTAAGCAGGGTGCATCAGAGTACCGGATTCGGATCAATTTCAATGGAGAGCCTGTCTTTGTACCCAAGTGTGGGGGGGCGAGCTGTACCCTTGGTCAGTTTATGTCTTTGGTGAAGTAGGGGATTTTGGTAAAATCCGTTATCATGTCTGGTTTCGCCTGGACTTTACGACAGAGCTTTCAATGAATTTAAATTTTCTTGATTTTGAACAAAAGATTGCAGAACTCGAGGCTAAAATCGAGGAGCTGCGCATGGTCGAAAAGGATTCCGATATCAATATTACTGAAGAGATTCAACGTCTTGAGGAAAAAAGCCGTCAGCTGACAGGCCAGATTTTTGCCCGGCTGACGCCCTGGCAGGTGACGCAGCTGGCACGGCATTCACAAAGGCCTCATACAGCTGACTATATCGAGCGTATTTTCACTGACTTTGATGAATTGTACGGGGACCGGATGACATCCTCCGGGCCTTCTATTATGGGGGGCCTTGCCCGTTTGAACGGCGAGCCTGTCATGGTCATTGGCCATGAGAAGGGCCGTAAAACCCAGGAAAAAGTCATCCGCAACTTTGGCATGCCGCAGCCGGAAGATTACCGCAAGGCATTAAGACTTTTTCATATGGCTGAAAAGTTTGGGTTGCCGATCATCACGCTGATTGACACGCCAGGGGCCTATCCTGGTATCGGTGCTGAAGAGCGCAGTCAAAGCGAAGCCATTGCCAGAAATCTGCTGGTGCTGGCCCGCTTAAAGACGCCTGTGATCTGTACGGTGATTGGTGAAGGCGGATCGGGCGGGGCGCTTGCCATTGGGGTCGGTGATTGCGTGATGATGCTGCAATATGCCATTTATTCAGTGATTTCACCGGAAGGCTGTGCCTCGATTCTCTGGAAAAGTGCCGACAAGGCCCCCCTTGCCGCAGAATCGATGGGTGTTTCGGCTGAGAGAAATCTGGAGCTGGGGCTGATTGACCGCGTTCTGCCGGAACCCCTTGGCGGTGCGCACCGTAATCCTGACCTGATGGCATCCACACTTCATCAGGCGCTGACGGAAGAACTGGTTCGTTTGCGCGGATTCTCCCCCGATCAACTGCTTGAAATGCGTTATCGGCGGTTAATGGCGTATGGAAAAGCTGACTGAGTCGTTTGCTCATTTCTCTGATCAACACTGCAGGAACCGTCAGGTCTGGATTGCCTGCAGTGGCGGTCTGGATTCTCTTGTCCTGCTGCATCTGGCTGCATCGGTTTCTCCGGCATTGTCACTTCAGGCGATTTATGTCGATCATGGCTGTCATCCTGAAGCCGGCCAATGGCGGATGCACTGTCAAAAAACAGCTGCATCTCTGGGTGTTCCTTTTCTTTGTGAATCGCTGCCATTAAACAAAACACCGGATACAGATCCTGAAAATGCACTGCGCAAGCTGCGTTACGCGGCTTTTTTAAAACATCTCGGTAAAAATGATATTTTGCTGACAGGGCATCATCGGGCGGACCAGGCTGAAACCGTTTTACTGCAGATGCTGCGCGGTGCGGGTCCCAAAGGGCTTGCAGCTATGTCTGTCATCAAATCATTTGGTGAGGGGCGTCACGGACGACCGTTGCTGGGTTTTTCAAAAAAAACCCTGCAGGCTTATGCTGTGTCTGTCGGGCTCACCTGGGTTGAAGACCCTTCCAACATAGACCGCCGTTTTATGCGTAATTACCTGCGACATGATGTGATGCCTTTGATACAGAGACGATGGCCGCAGATGGATGAGGTGCTCTCCAGAGTCGCTGAAAACTGCGCTGATCTGCAGGCCTGTCTGAATGATTTTCTGCAGGAAGAAATGAAGCAGTGTGCCGGCAGTGAGCGGGGAACATTGTCCGTCAGAAAATTGCAGGCTCTCTCAGACATCCGGCGGCGAGGTGTGGTGCGACACTGGATTGCTGCCTCCGGATTTATCCTGCCGCCGCGAAAAAAGCTGCTGCAACTGCTGCAGGATGCGGTGTTTGCACGTATGGATCGTATGCCGCATGTGACATGGCAGGGTGCTGATGTGCGTCGATATCGTGACGACCTTCATATCATGCGATCGCTTCTTCCCCATGATCCGGCTCAGCGGATTGACTGGGATGGCCACTCGCCGCTTCTTATAAAAAATATCGGGGTATTGTCTGTAACCGCGCCTGCGGGTGGTGGGTATACCGTCTGCTTTCGCCGGGGGGGTGAAGTCTGTCAGTTGCCAGGGCGCAGCGTGCATCATTCGCTTAAAAAAATTTTTCAGGCGCAGGGGGTTTTGCCCTGGTGTCGGGACCGGATTCCGCTGGTTTTTATGGGCAGTCAACTGGTGGCCGCAGCGGGGGTGTTTAGTCTGTCTCCGCATTGTGTATCGTTTCAACCATCTGGTGTTATTTACTAAATATCTACTAATTTAGTTAAAATTAGTAGTTGTTTCTCAGCTATTTTTATATACTACTAAATATCTACTAATCTGAACTAAATTAGTAATAAATAGCGCAATGGTGGAATAAATGAAAGTTCCGGTGACGCCGCCAGCCTATGAGGCATTATTTAAAAAATTGACAACGTCAGGCGCTCGTTTTAACGCGCTTATATTATTGATTGTTAAGAAAATAATTGGACCGGTTACCGGGAAGGGGAAATATATACACTGGGATAAGTTAAGACATCTCCAGCCGCCGCACCAGGACCTGACACCCGAAGAATGGTGGTTTGCAGTGAAATCAGCCAGACGGGCCATTTATAAGGCGCTGCCATTTACAGATAAATATGGCAGGGCGATGACGCTTGCAACCCCAGACAGTGTTTTGCAGAAATTGCATACCATTGACCGAAAGGTCGGCAATCCCATGCCCGTATTGAATTCGGAACTCAGAAACAGTTATCTCATCCGGTCATACATTGAGGAAGCCACCACATCCAGTCAGCTGGAAGGGGCCTCAACGACACGGAAAGTGGCAAAGGAAATGCTGCAGACAGGACGCAGTCCGCGTGACAAAAGCGAGCAGATGATTTTCAACAATTATCGGGCAATGCTGTTTGTGCAGGACATCAAAGATGAGGCGATTACAATCAGTGCTATTTTGGAGCTGCACCGCATTTTGACGGACAAAACACTCGATGATCCGAAAACCGCGGGGCAGTTTCGAACGGATGCAGATGATGTGCACGTCTGGGACAATTCAGACGGCACCCTGCTGCATACGCCGCCAGATTCGAAAGAGCTGAAAGAAAGACTGCAAAAACTCTGTGATTTTTCAAATGCGATGGATGAGTACGATGTTTTCTTTATTCATCCTGTCGTCAGGGCCATTCTGCTGCATTTTATGCTGGCTTATGACCATCCTTTCGTCGACGGCAACGGGCGGACTGCAAGAGCATTGTTTTACTGGTCAATGGCGCGTCAGGGATATGCTTTGATGGGATTTATTTCCATCTCAAAAATACTGAAGGAAATTTCCGGACAGTATGCACGGGCTTTTTTGCACACGGAGACGGACGAAAATGATGTGACTTATTTTGTTCTGCATCAACTGGACGTTATTTTAAATGCAATTGATGCGCTGTATGAATATCTTGACAGAAAGATCCGTGAAACAGACAAAGATGAGAAATTTTTTCAGAAGAATACTGACATTCGGGACAGTCTGAATTACAGACAGACGGCACTCATCCGTCATGCGCTGAAGAAGCCCGATACCGCTTATCGGATAGAAATTCACCGTCAGTCCCATGACATCACTTATCAGACGGCCCGAACTGACCTGTTGGGTCTTGAGGCGCTGGATCTTTTGAAGCGAAAAAAATCAGGCAGGGCATTTGTATTTACTGTGTCTGGCAGCCT
>Ga0206941_10286_pt1 | contig 12208 bp, 12 predicted proteins | sample Alteio_BWOrgHeat_9_FD_153251 | JGI IMG/M metagenome (GOLD analysis project Ga0206941, IMG submission 153251) | Enriched cells from forest soil in Barre Woods Harvard Forest LTER site, Petersham, Massachusetts, United States -... | ecosystem: Environmental > Terrestrial > Soil > Temperate forest >...
GGCGTTCATCCTGAAGTCACAGATAAGAGCCGTGTGCATAGTACAGTTAAAAAAATGTTTCTTAAAGACGATTCAATTGGCAAAATTATCAATCTTTCATTTGTGCATCATCCAGGAAGAAAATTAGCGATAAAATTTGAGATAGATACAAATCCACCGGATGGTTCGAATGCTGAGGTTAAATTTTTAGAATTCCCTTTAGATTTTTCAATTATGGCACAAGATCTTAATAGCAGTTTTGCAGGTAAATGTCATGCGTTACTATGTCGAGAATATGTTAAAGGAAGAGATTGGTATGATTTTAATTGGTATATTGCTAAAAAAATTAAGCCTAATCTTGCGTTGCTTAAAAATGCGCTTTATCAGCAAGGCCCATGGGCTAACAAAAAAATTAATGTTACACCAGAATGGTTTGTAGATGCATTACAAACTAAAATTAATAATATTGACTGGAAAAAGGCAATTGATGACGTGGCTATGTTCTTGAATGCACAAGATAGAAAGTCACTTGATGTATGGGGAACTGAGTTATTTTTAGATAAAACCGAAAAATTGAAAAACATTATTTTGTGAATGATAAGAATAATAATGACTAAGCCGTACGACACACACCTGAAGAAGCTTTGTTAGGTGTGACGCAACATGCGGCAAAAGCATTGGGATTGGAAAAAGACATTGGCACGCTTACTGTTGGTAAGCGCGCCGAAATTGTCATTTGGGATGTGAAACATCCGCGAGAATTAGCGTATTATGTGGGGTGGCAGTAAAAAACTACTCCGTCACCGTCACCTTCTCAATCACAATATTTTCCACTGGCACATCTTGATGTCCATTTTTGGTGCCAGTTTTCACTTTCTTAATCTTATCGACAATATCCATACCGCTGGTAACGTTACCAAACACGCAATAACCCCAGCCATTGACCGATTCATCTTTAAAATTCAAGAAATCATTATTCGCGACGTTAATAAAAAATTGTCCGGTTGCAGAATGTGGATCCGATGTACGTGCCATCGCGAGGGTACCGATTTTATTTTGGCCGCCAGTTTTAGCTTCATTTTCAATGGGGCGTTCAGGTTTTTTCTGTGACATGTTTGTGTCAAAGCCGCCGCCTTGAATCATAAAATTATTAATGACGCGATGAAAAATCGTTCCGTTATAAAAACCTTTTTTCGCATAATCTAAAAAATTTTGCGCGGTTTTTGGGGTATTTTTAACATCGAGTTCGATCGTGATGTCGCCTTGGTTGGTATGTAAAGTAATCATGATAATGTATTCACCTTTGCTGCGCAGATAAAATCATTTTGCGTCAAACCATTGACTGCATGTGTGCTATATTTCATCTGACAATAATTATAACCTACTTCCATGTCGGGATGATGATTCTCCTGATGTGATATCCACGCTACAGCATTAACAAATGCCATTGTGTGATAAAAATCTGGAAATGAAAATTTTCTTGTTAACCATTGGCTATCGCTACTAACTTGCCAATCTTTTACTTGCGGCATGAATGTTTGAATTTCATCTTTGGTTAACGCAGGTATACCACCTTCGCAACCTACGCAACGTATTTTGTTTAATTCGGTCATGTTGTTTCTTTTTCCTTATATAGAGGCTTGTGCAGGCCCATTTTACGAGCTTCTTTAATCAGGCTCAAGAGATCCATATCCGCCAGGTGAAATAATGTGTCGAAACTATCAATCACATAATAAATAGGTTGTTTAATATCAATGCGATAAGGCGTGCGCAACACTTCCATCACATCAAATGGTTTGCGGATAGGATCTGGGCTTTCTAAGCTATAAATCGTTTCTTCTTTAGATGATAAAATCCCGCCGCCATAAACGCGTAAGCCATCTTTCGTGTTGATTAAGCCGAACTCAATAGTAAACCAATATAATCGAGCGAGCATGATGCGATCTTCTTCCGAAGCATATTGCCCTAACTTACCGTATGTCTCGGTGAAATTTGCATAAGCTTGATTAGTTAACAAAGGACAATGACCAAATATTTCATGAAAAATATCCGGTTCTTGTAAGTAATCAATTTCATCACGGCGTCGGATAAAAGTGGCCGCTGGGAATTTTTTGTTTGCGATTAAACTAAAAAAATGATCGTAAGGAATTAAAGCGGGTACCGGTTCTAATTGCCAGCCGGTTGCTTCGCGTAAAATTTTTGAAATCTCTTTACACTGCGGAATATGATCTTTCGTAAACTGCAATTTTTTGATGCCGTCTAAATATTCTTTACACGCTCGCGGCGTGACAATGGGCAATTGTCTTACGACTAAATCATGCCAAACTTGATTCTCTTCGCTGCTGTACTGTGCAATTCCATTTGCATCTACAGTATGCGACACGTATTTTGATTGATGATCTTCTCTCATATTTAAATTCCTCATTACATCCATGTAAAATTAAATCAGGGATCATAATTCTGCTGTTGCCGTGAGCCCTTGCCAGCAGTTCAAATAATCCGGTTGCCTATGCTTACTATTATAAGCCATCGAAGTTAATTTCCATATTTGCCTGGATTCAAACATAAACGCAAGCGTATTGTCGTAATATTCAGGCTTTAATTCAGAATTAATTGCTTTATCATAGGCTTCCGCGTCTGGGCCATGTGCTGAAAAGCAGTTATGTAGGCTTGCACCGCCTGGTAAAAACCCTGCTTCCTTAGCATCGTAAACACCATATATTAGTCCCATATATTCACTCATGATATTGCGATGATAATAGGGTGGGCGGAAGGTATCCGCGGTGACCATCCAGCGCGCGGGGAAAATAACAAAATCAACATTGGCCGTGCCAGGATGAGCGGAAGGCGAAGTTAGCACAGTAAAAATAGACGGATCAGGGTGATCGAAACTCACTGAACCAATGGTATTAAACAAACGTAAATCATATTTATACGGCGCATAATTGCCATGCCATGCGACGACATCCAGTGGTGAATGTTGCATGGATGATTGCCATAATTGACCATTAAATTTTGCTATTAAATTAAAATCACCGGTTTGTGATTCGAATGCAGCAACCGGTGTATGAAAATCACGTGGATTTGCTAAACCATTGGCACCGATAATTCCTAATTCAGGTAAACGAAATGGCAAACCATAATTTTCACAAATATAACCACGCGCTTTTTCATTTAATAATTTGACTTGAAATTTAATACCACGCGGAATCACAATTATTTCGCCAGGGGATACTTCAAGTACGCCTAATTCAGTATGAAATGCTAATGCACCTTCTTGTGGCACAATTAACATTTCACCATCTGCATTATAGAAAAAATCTTGTTGCATAGAGGCGGTCGCGCAATAAAGATGAATAGCCGAGCCTGATTGGGTATCTAATGTTCCATTGCCGGCAAAACTGATAATGCTATTAATTAAATGCGTGGGTTTAGTTGGATAGGGCTGTGGGCTCCAACGCATTTGGGTAGGCGGCGTAAATTCATCGCTAAATGGTGCGCTTAAGAATTGTGTTTGTTTAATCAATTTGAATTCTTCATGTAGCACAGACGGACGTATGCGGTATAACCAGCTATGTAAATTTATATGTCTGGCATTGGTAAAAGCGCTGCCACTTAATTGTTCGGCGTATAATCCATAAGGTACATTTTGCGGGGAATTACGACCTTTGATAAGGGCACCGGGTATCGCTTCCGATTCAAAATGATTGTTAAATCCTTGCATGTAAGAATATGAATGTTTCATTTAGCTCTCCTATACGTCATTGCGACGCCGCTGTTGGCCGAAGCAATCCAGTTATACAGTAGTAGATTGCTTCGCTGCGCTCGCAATGATGGCAATGGTATTTAAAAACCGTTCATTTTGTTCATGCGTACCAATGGTGACACGAATGTGTTTCGGCATGTTATAAGCATGCAAAGGCCGCACGATCACACCTTGTTGTAATAGCTGTTGATAAATTTCTTTCGCCTCACCTACATCAATCGTAATAAAATTTCCAATAGATGGGATATAATCTAATTTTAACTTTTGTAGACCAGCTTCAAGTTGTTGCATACCTTTGCGATTGATAATCACCGAATGAGTCACATGTTCTTGATCTTGTAATGCAACGCAAGCTGCTTTAGCCGCAATAGAGTTAACATTAAAAGGTAATCGAGCGCGGTTTAACATATCGGCAATTTCTGGTGAGGAAATAGCATAACCTAAGCGTAAGGCCGCCAAGCCATATACTTTGGAAAATGTGCGAGTAATAATTAGATTGGGATGTTTTTCAAGATAAGATAAAGCTTGGGGATAATCATCGTGATCAATATATTCAGAATAAGCTTCATCTACCACTACAATAATATGCGGTGGAATGCTATTTAATAACCTTTCAAAATCATTTTTATTGGTGTAAGTGCCGGTAGGGTTATTAGGATTCACCAGAAAGAGAATACGCGTTTTATCGTCTACTGCATTTATCATGTTATCTACATCATGACCCCAATCGGTGGCAGATGCGATTTTTAACGCGCCGCCTGCTGCTCTAATTAATAATTCAATTGTTAAAAAAGCATATTCAGAAATAACAGCCGAATCATTTTTATGTAAATAGGCTTTCACAATTATTTCTAAAACATTTTCTGAGCCGTTACCTAATGTAATTTGTTCGGGCGCAACTTGAAGAAATTTAGATAAGGCTTGTTTCAGTTCATATTGGCCGCCATCAGGATAAATATGAGAGTTGAGCAGTGCTTCTTGGGCGGCTGCTAAAACTCGTTTGCTGGTACCTAATGGATTTTCATTGCTAGCTAATTTTATGGAAGAGGAAATGCCGAGTTCACGTTCAACTTCTTCGATAGGCTTGCCAGGTTGATAAGGGGTGAGATTTCGTATGCTATCATTAGCAAGATCGCGATAATTATGCTTCATTCATTAAATCCTTAGGACGTAACAGGCTCAACAGGGTAGGCATCAGCAAATGCAGATAGTTGATTACAATGTTCACCAATAGTTGTTAGTGTTTTGAATGGAGTTAAATCGCACTCAAAACGTTTTGCGCTATAAAGTTGCGGAATTAAACACACATCTGCAAGCGTTGGCGCATCACCAAAACAAAATTTTCCATTTGATTGTTGCGTACTAAGTTGACTTTCTAAAGCGGTCAAGCCGACTGTAATCCAATGCTGAATCCATTGTTTTTTCTGCGCTTCAGTAATATGGAATTGTTCAGCTAAATAATTGTTAACTCGTAAATTACACAGTGGATGCGTGTCGGCAACGATGGTTAATGCAAACGCGCGTACGAGTGCTTTATCTATAATATTAGACGGCAGTAAAGATGGCTTAGGAAACTTTTCATCAAGATATTCGATAATTGCTAATGACTCGGTGATGGTTGTGTCACCATCTTGCAAAGTAGGAACCAACGATAGCGGATTAATTTGTTTATAACTTGCAGTATGCTGTTGGCCGCCATCTTTTAGCAAATGAACTTCAACCTTATCATAGGAGCATTTTTTTAAATTTAACGCGATGCGTACGCGGTAAGCGGCGCTTGAGCGATAATAATCGTAAAGTGTTAGCATATTGCAAGCTCTTTAATTAACATAACGGTTTGATCGATCGCACCAAAAATAGATTGCTGGTTTTCATCGAACATTTCAATACGTACCGTATCGCCCGCTTTCATAAATGGCGTAACAGGTTTGCCGTGTTGCAGCGTTTCCAAGGTACGCACTTCTGCAATGCAAGAAGAGCCTTTGCTACGATCATAATTCGATATGGTGCCAGAGCCAACAATCGTGCCCGCGCCTAATTTTCGCGTTTTAGCGGCATGTGCAATAAGAGTAGGAAAGTCGAATGTCATATCTACACCAGCATTCGGTGCGCCAAATATTTTTTTATTATAAGAAGTCTGCACGGGTAAATGAATTTTTTTACCATCCCATGCGCTGCCTAATTCATCAAGCGTAACCGCAACCGGTGAAAAAGCACTAGAAGGTTTACTTTGGAAAAATCCAAATCCCTTTGCCAATTCATTGGGGATAAGATTACGCAAGGATACGTCATTGACTAGCATAAAAAGACAGATATGTTCGGCAGCAGCAGCTGCATTTGTGCCTAACGCTACATCATTGGTAATCACTGCGATTTCAGATTCAAAATCCATGCCGACAGATTCGTCTACTAAAGGAATTGCTTCACGTGGGCCTAAAAAAGTATCTGAACCACCTTGATACATGAGCGGCTCATGCCAAAAATTTTCTGGCATTTCTGCACCGCGAGCTTTGCGCACGAGTTCAACATGATTCACATACGCACTGCCATCCGCCCATTGATAGGCGCGAGGCAGCGGAGAGTGTAATTTTAGTCTGTCGAAATCTAATACTGCATCACATTTACCAGCATTTAACTGCTGATAAATTTTTTCTAATTGCGGCTTGCACTGCGCCCAATTATCGAGCGCATATTGCAGTGTATTTGCTATCGTCGGTACAGTAACGGCATGGCTTAATTGTTTATTTACAACGATAAGCTTGCCATCACGCGTACCATCATTAATAGTAGCTAATTTCATGAGGTAACTTCTTCCGTTTTTAACACGCCACGACGAATTTGATCTAGCTCGATTGATTCAAATAAAGCTTTAAAGTTTCCTTCGCCAAATCCCTCATCGCCTTTGCGTTGAATAATTTCAAAGAATACTGGCCCTAACATATTTTGCGTAAAAATTTGCAGTAATAATTTCTTTTCATTCTTGGTAGTGCCATCTAATAGAATACGTAAGCGTTTTAATTCTTCAAAATTCTCGCCGTTATTGGGCAAGCGTTTTTCAAGCAGATCATAATAAGTATCCGGTGTATCTAAAAACATTAAACCGTTTTGATCAAGTCGATCCACACTTTGATAAATATCATCTGCACCTAAGGCAATATGTTGTATACCTTCGCCATTGAACTCATGTAAAAATTCTTCAATTTGTGATTTATCATCGGAAGATTCATTTAATGGAATGCGAATTTTTCCACAAGGACTCGTCATGGCTTTACTTTTTAAACCTGTCAGGCGGCCTTCGATGTCAAAGTAACGCACTTCATAAAAACCAAATAAAGTCGTGTAGAAATCCGCCCATTTAATCATATTTCCACGCTGCAAATTATGCGTGACGTGATCTAAATAAGTTAGACCGATAGGTTTTGGATTTAATAGTTGCTGCGGTAATTCCGAAAAATGTTTCATGTAATTAGGATGGGAATTTTTATCGTCAACAAAATAAATTACGCTACCACCTACGCCATAAATAGCAGGAATATCATATATATTTCTATCGGCTAATGCTTGATAAGGCGTCGCACCTTTTTGTACGGCGTGATTAAATGCATGTTCTGCGTCTTTTACTTTAAATCCCATTGCGCAGACACTTGCGCCATGCACGGCGGCAAATTTTTCAGCGAGACTTCCGCGAGCAGTGTTGATGAAAAAATTAATATTATTTTGTTTGTAAATAGCAATATCGTCATGATGATGTTTTGCGTGGAGCACAAACCCCAAGCTTTCAAATTGTTGGCTTAATGTCTTGGCATCGTTGGTGGCAAATTCTAGAAAAGCAAATCCGTCTAATCCCGCAGGATTGTTGGTCTCCATGAGACATTCCTTATTATGTTATTGCTGTGTGTGCAAGGATATAACAGAGATGCGCGTGAAGCAATTAGCTAACGACGCATCTTAAATTCTGCACATGCACATTTGTGGTCTGGGTACTGAGCGAACCGTAAATAGTGATCGTTTGATTAGGTTTGACGGTCACATCACATGACTTAGGTAACCCTTGGTTATAAACGCGCATATTATGAATGTTGGTGACGAACATGGTGTTCATTTCAACCGGATTAAGGCTTGGGAATACCTTGCCACGTTGGGCGGCAAGCAAGCTAAGGCAGCCTAAGTTGGGCATGCAAAGATAGTAGGTATTATCGTTACCGGTGGCGTTAATCTTAATCTTGATATTGGCCGTATCCGCCGCAAATGCTTGCGAACTTAAAACAGCTAATGTGATTACCGCGCATACTAACTTTTTCATCGCCCTAACCCTCGTAATAATGGTATGTATAAAATATTACCAGTTATTGATTAAGATACTATTAGTTAGACATTAAGGCTGGCTTAAATCGCTATTAAATGTTAGTTGATATAAGTGATTGATAAATATAAATTTAAATAATTATCCTAATATAACCACAATATACGAAGGTTGGAGAAAGGGTATAATACTTAGAAGGGATAGAAAATTTAAAAGGGGTCTTTGTGACTAGTATTGAAGAAATCAAACACAACCCAGCTAATTATTATAAACATCCGCATGATGTCATTGAGGATGAAACACTCCCGCGCAAACTAAAAATTGATCTTTTGCGTCGTTGGGCCTATGACGAGCGTGAAATTTCTGTCGCGGAAGAAGAAAACATGATTAGTCAGGATAATCATCACGCGATTATTCTGGATCAGATTTTAGAAGCGTTATTGGAGTTGGGTATTAGAAGTGATGAGGAGGAACATCCTCCCACCAAGCAGGGCTAGCTTATTTTTTAGAAACAAACTTATTATCTTTAATATAAAACCGCAGTAATTTCTTCGCCCAAGTACCAGCATAATCAACGCCAATGCGTGGACGCTTGATAATGGTAAATTTCTCTGTGGTAGATGATTCTGCGATATAAAAATCGTCACTCAATAAATCGTGTGCATTTAAACGTTTATCAATTTGCATGGCTATGCATAGTAAACCAGGTCCTTGAGTGCGCGCATCAATATTTTTAATTGGCTCAAGGGCACGAATTAGAACGGCGGAGGCGTGTCCTTCTTCTTCTGTCACCACATTCACACAATAATACATGCCATAAATCAGGTAAACATAAGCATGACCAGGGGGTCCAAACATGACTTTGGTGCGCTCAGTTAAGCCACGTGCGGAATGGGCAGCAAGATCATGGGGGCCAAGGTAAGCTTCAACTTCTACAATTTTAGCTATTCGCTTGACGCCATCTACGTGATGTACAAGGCTTTTACCAAGCAAATCGCGGGCGACATCGATGGTTTTTCTAGCATAAAATTTACATGGTAGTTTTTTCATGGGTTAAGAGTATAATGCTACCTTCTTATGATTACACTAAAAAATATTACTATACGTCGCGGTGTCAACGACTTGCTTACCAACGTGGATTGGGTCATCTACCCAATGCAGCGTATTGGTATTATTGGCTCAAATGGTACGGGAAAAACAACCTTATTCTCCTTGTTGTTAAAGGAGCTGCAGCCGGAAAAAGGTGATTTAGATATCGCCAAACACGTGCGCATCGCGCATATGGCGCAAGAAACCCCTGCATTAGCGCAAAGCTCGTTAGATTTTGTATTATCTGGCGACAGTGAGTTGGATCACTTACAGCAAAAGCTAACCGCGGCAGAAGTGGCGGATGATGGCCATGCTATTGCGGACTTGCACGATAAAATTGGCGTCATTGATGGCTACACAGCGCCATCACGTGCTGCGCAATTGTTAGTTGGTTTGGGTTTTCATCAACATGAATTAGAAAAATCCGTGAGTGATTTTTCCGGTGGTTGGCGTGTGCGGCTAAATTTAGCTAAAGCTTTAATGAGTCGCTCGGATGTACTGTTACTTGATGAACCCACTAACCATTTGGATTTAGACGCAGTGTTATGGCTGGAAGATTGGTTGCGCAGTTATCAAGGTACATTATTATTAATTTCTCATGATCGTGATTTTCTCGATCGTACGGTTGATCACATTGCGCATTTGTATAGTCAAAAATTAAAAGTTTATTCGGGTAATTATTCGACGTTTGAAACACAGCGTGCGAATGAATTAATGTTGCAGCAAGCGATGTATGATAAACAACAGCGCCAAATCGCGCATTTGCAATCCTTCGTTGATCGTTTTAAAGCAAAAGCGTCTAAAGCAAAGCAAGCGCAAAGTCGCGTGAAAGCGATGGAGCGTATGAGTTTAGTTTGTGCGGTACAAGCAGAATCGGAATTTCAATTTTCATTCCGTCAACCAGATTATACGCCTAATCCCATGATGACACTTGATTATGCGCGCGCGGGTTATGGTGATTCAATCGTGTTAGATAAATTAAACTTAAGTATTACACCTAAAGATCGTATTGGTATTTTAGGGCCAAATGGTGCAGGAAAATCTACCTTTATTAAATTGCTAGCGGGTGAAATTGCCGCGATGGCGGGAACTAAAGAAAGTGCATCGGGCTTGCGCATTGGTTATTTTGCGCAGCATCAAGTAGATCATTTGAATTTAACCGAAACGCCGCTATGGCATTTACGTGAGTTAGCTGCGAAAAAATCAGAAACCGAATTACGCGGTTATTTGGGTGGTTTCGGATTCATGGGCGATCGCGTGTTTGATCAGGTGAAAAATTTTTCGGGTGGTGAAAAATCGCGTTTGGCTTTAGCTTTGATTGTCTGGCAGCAGCCGAATTTATTGTTGTTAGATGAACCGACTAACCATTTAGATTTAGAAATGCGTAATGCGTTGAGTATTGCTTTGCAAGAATATGAAGGGGCTATGTTGTTAGTATCGCATGATCGCTTCTTAGTGCGCAGCACGACGGATCAATTGTATTTAGTGGCAGATCACCGTTTACAACCATTTGAAGGTGATTTGACTGATTATCAAACTTGGTTGTTTGATTATCGTAAGCGTCAGGCGAATGCGTTTAAGACGTCTAAACCAGTTGAGAAAGAAGAAAAGCCTGTGCGTAGTAATCTGGGCGCGCTACTGAAAAAAATTAGTAAGATGGAAGAAGAGTTGGCGCGGTTAAATAAGAAATTGGTGGATGTTGATGTTGCGTTAACGGATACCTCGCTTTATGAGGCGGCGAATAAGTCTAAGTTGGATTCGTTGCTTGGCGATCAGCAGAAAATTAAAGCGGAAATAGAGAGTAAAGAGCAAGTTTGGTTAAGCGCGTGTGAAGAGCGGGATGAGAGTTTGGAATAGTGGTATATTTCCTAGAGTGAAAAATGCACGCTGCTATTATAACCCCGGCTTAATGCAAAGGGCGCATTAATCCGGGCTACACTATATTTTTTTCCAGCTGCGCCGGGGCAGCATTAATCCGGGCTACGCGATACGCCACAATAAACACAAATGTAAACATTAATGCAATGAATGTAGCCCGGATTAAATGCTGCCCCCGGCGCAGCCGGAAAAAATATATAGCTGCATTAAGCCGGGGTTATAATATCAGCGTGCCGAAATATTATTTTTTCTTCTGCATTTTTGCTGATTCATTTTGGCTGATTTCATCTTTTTTCGGTAGATGCTTAAAAAACCCTTGTACATGCTTCCTCGTATCTCTCGCAGCTATTTCCATTTGCACAAGATGGCCGCCGACAGGTGCTGCACCTGGTGTTGCTATTGCCATAAAATACGGCAGGCACTCTATAAGCCCTTCGAGCACCGAATTGGTTCTGATAAATGCCGCATAGGAAACGAGAGAATAAAAACAAAGTAACACAAACAAACTCCACGAAGATATATCACCATAAATAGTAACAAAGTCAGTTTGGTATAATCCTGGAAATGGTTTGGTAATATAGGTTAATTCAAGTTTTTTCTCATCGCTGGTAAGTGCGATAATACTATTTATTTTGTTATTGCTAACATTCGATAATTCAGTTATCAGTTCAGGATACTTATATCCAAAAACATATAATGCCAATTCTGGCGCAGCTTTAGGAATATAAAAAGTAATAGGCAAAGGAAGTTTATCAATGATTTCTTTTATCTGTTTGCGTGTTGCTCGCAGCGCGGCAATGTCAGTTAAATTTAAATAGCTAGCAATACAATTGATCATATCTGGGGGTAAACAAGAAAAATTACCATTCGCTATTAGCGGAGTATCATTTGTCGGTTCAGAAGATTTACGCGCTTGTGCAATACCGTCAATAATGTGTTTCTTCATAGATAAAAATAAATTTTTATCATCATCATTTAAGGTATCAAATTTATTGCTTTCAAACTCACCCAGAGATTCAATTTTTCTATCAATGCTAAATTGAGTTTGCAAAAGATCATCAAATCTTAAACTTTCTTTCCAACTAATGGGCGAGCGATCATATTGACTGCGTCTAAATTCTTTGTCGAATTTAAACAAGATATGATTATTATAAAACGCACTGTATTGTTGGCGGCTTTTCATGAATTTCCAT
>Ga0206941_10287_pt1 | contig 12094 bp, 13 predicted proteins | sample Alteio_BWOrgHeat_9_FD_153251 | JGI IMG/M metagenome (GOLD analysis project Ga0206941, IMG submission 153251) | Enriched cells from forest soil in Barre Woods Harvard Forest LTER site, Petersham, Massachusetts, United States -... | ecosystem: Environmental > Terrestrial > Soil > Temperate forest >...
ATTCTGGGCCGGGATCTGGGCCGGTCAGGAGCGCAGGCAACGGGCCGAGAGGATTTCAAGACTCTTGTGGCGGAAGTTTCTATGGGACAGGTGGGCGCAGTGTTTGCGCTGGAAGTCTCGCGACTGGCGCGCTCGAATGCAGACTGGCAGCGATTGCTGGAGCTGTGTGCACTGACCGATACGCTGGTGATCGACGAAGATGGCTGCTACAACCCGGCGGATTTCAACGACGGCCTCTTATTGGGATTGAAGGGGACGATGGCCCAGGCAGAACTTCATTTGTTGCGCGGGCGCCTCCTTGGTGGCAAGCTCAATAAAGCGAGGAAAGGGGAGCTGCGTTTTCCCCTTCCGGTTGGGCTCTGCTATGACGAGGAGAGCCGGATCGTTTTGGACCCCGATGAAGAGGTCCAGGGGGCCGTGGCTCTGGTCTTTCGTCTCTTTCGCGAGACAGGTAGTGCCTTCGCCGTGGTGCGGCAATTTGCAAAAAGCAATTTGCGATTTCCCAGACGATCCTACGGCGGAGCCTGGGATGGGAAGCTGATTTGGGGTTCCCTCACGCACGGTCGAGTGCTGTACCTTCTCAAGAACCCGTCCTATGCCGGCGTGTACGTCTTTGGCCGTTATCAGTACCGGCGTCAGATCAGTCTTTCGGGAGAAGTACGGCAAAAGATGCGCCCGGTTCCTATGGCAGAGTGGCGCGTGAGCTTGCAAGAGCACCACGACGGGTATATCAGCTGGGAGGAGTACCTGAAGAACCAGGAACGGCTGGAGAAGAACCGCACCAATGGGGAGGAAATGCTGGTGAGCGGCCCAGCACGCGAGGGGTTAGCTTTACTCCAAGGCCTACTCGTGTGCGGCCACTGCGGCCGAGCGATCACCGTCCGCTATACCGGCCACGGTGGCGTGTATCCTTGCTATCTATGCAACTGGTTACGGCGCGACGGTCTGGGCAGCAAAGACTGCCTGAATTTCCGTTGCGATTTGCTCGATACCGCCATCGCCGAAGAAGTTCTGCAGGCCTTGAAACCGGCCGAACTCGAGCTGGCACTCGCAGCACTTGAGGAGTTGGAAGCGCGTGATCATACCATCGGACGCCAGTGGCAGATGCGGCTCGAACGTGCCGAATATGAAGCCGCGCTGGCCGAAAGACGGTATCAGGAAGTTGATCCTTCTCAGCGGCTTGTCGCGACCACTTTGGAACGGCGATGGAATCACGCCCTGCTTCGCTGTGAAGAACTCAAAGAACAAGCAACGGAATTTCAGCGTCAGCACATGCGAGTCGCAACCCCGGAGCAGAAGGCGAAGGTCCTCGCCCTGGCTAAAGATCTTCCGCAGTTATGGCGCGCTCCAACCACACAACCCAAAGATCGCAAGCGAATGCTGCGACTGCTTATCAAGGATATTACCGTCGAGAAGTCATCCATTCCCAAGCAGCTTTTGGTCCACGTCCGCTGGCACGGAAATGCCTCAACCGATCTCACTCTCCAGATCCCGGCCAACGTCGCGAATCGCGTACGCTATCCCGCCGTTGTCGTCGACTGCATCAGAGATATGGCTCATCATTTGCCAGATGCCGAGATCGCCGAGCAACTCCGCCTACAAGGGCAAACCAGTGCCAAAGGCAAGCCTTACACGGCGAAGATCGTCGAGTGGATCCGCTCCCGCTATCGGATACCACCTCCCGTGCTTCACAAATCCGAAGAGCTAACCGTCCACCAGGTAGCAAAACAATTTGAAGTGAGTGAGCATGTGGTCTACTACTGGATCCAGCGTTCTCTTCTAAAGGCCCGTAAGCTTAACGCCGGATCTCCATATTGGATCACGCTTGACGAAACAGACGAACAAAAACTACGGGAATGGGTACGCAACTCAAGCAGAATCCACACCGCATCCCAAACACGCACTGAGGGAGGTGCATTATGAAACGACCGTCGGCACGCCGAGGGGGCGCATCTCCTGCTTTCCGGGTTTGGGGATATAGACACGCCGTATATCTGGCGCACGATATCCTTGGCGGTGAACGGATTGCAACATGCCTGCAACCCATTCCTCAAAACTCTCTTTCGCTTCCGTTACGGTCTGGCCATCCACTCCGGCTGCAGACTTGGCAGGTATCTGATTAAGATTCTCCCAAACCCGTTCCTTCGTGATGTGATGGGCCAGCGACGTGAACCGGAGTTTCGGCTCACACCGAGCTTTGACTGCTATTCGTTCGAGTCCTGTTGTCATGACTGGCTGATCTTCTCTTTGCATAGAAGGCCGAATCCTCCCTTTGGATGGAGCTCATGTTTCCCACGAACAATTCAACTTCCGCTGCCCGCTTCCCCATGTAGCCGGCTCTCCCGACCTCGAAGTACTACCAGGCAGTCTGACTTCCGTCAGGCCTTCGGATCTTCCTCGCTACGAGAGCTTGTCAGACCCTACAAGCCAGGCTTGAGCCTGACGGATCTCCCTTGTTCCCATGAAATCCTTCGGTTGCATGCTAGCGGTACGAACCCCGGAAGCAACTCAGCACACTTGCCATAACGCATACTGAATTTCTGCCTTCCCCCTACGGGGATAAGGTCGGCTGCTTCCACCACGATCGATTTCGGGGCTATCTTTCCGTTTACAGAATTCTGGCCTGCAACCTCCCGGTCTACGCTTCGCAACGGCCGTCTCCGGACATCACGCAAGACTTGGTACGCGGCTGCGAGCTAGGCTTTGCCGCGGTCTCCATTTCAGGAGACTGAACTTCATGAGTTTCAAGGCGCAACCCTGCACAGATCCGTACGAGCGCGTCTACGCATACGGCTCTTATGAAGGATGAGTGGCGTAGAAGCGAACCTGAGGATATGGGTGCAGGACTTTCGGGCGCGGTATCCATCGTTCGAAGAAGGGATGAAGAGTCTCCCACCTTTTGCGAGCCCGCTGAGTCCGGCTTGCGAGGACCTGATACCACAGCCGGTTAATGCGCTGCCTGAAGGTGCTCAGCTGTCGAAGGTTTCCGGGCACTGCGTGGTATTGGTAGTAGCCGTTAACGACCTTCCGAAGCCATGCACCGACCTCGCTGGGGCGATCATGCATCCGGCGGCGAAGCTCGACCTTGATGGCCTTCAGCTTCGCAACCATCCGCTTTTTCGCCGTGATGCGCCAGACGGTGAAGGAATCGGTCTTGTGGCGCCGCCCACAGTGGTGAGTGAAGCCCAAGAAGGTGAACGTCTCCGGTTTTCCCGCGCCACGCCGCTGCCGATCACGGGCAGCATAGCGCCCGAACTCGATCAGCCGGGTCTACTCCGGATGGAGTTCCGAGCCGAACTTTGCCAGCCGTTCCTTGAAATCATCGAGGAACCGCATGGCCTCGGCTCGGTGCTGGAAGCCAGCGCAATATCGTCGGCGTAGCGGACGATGATGACATCGCCATTCGCCACTTTCCTGCGCCAGACATCCGCCCACAGGTCGAGGCAGTAATGAAGGTATACGTTGGCGATCAGCGGTGAAACCACTGCCCCTGCGGCGTACCTTTGCTTGTCTCCGACCATTGGCTGTCTTCCGAAACACCCGCTTTGAGCCATTTCTGGATCAGGCGGATGATTCTTCGGTCGGCCACCCTGTGCTCGATAAACTTGACCGCCCATTCTTGGCTCAAATTATCGAAAAAAGCCGCGGATGTCGGCGTCGAGCACCCAGTTCACCTTCTTCCGTTCCAATCCCACTGCAAGCGCGTCCAGCGCCTGATGCGGGCTGCGACTCGGACGAAACCCGTAGGAGAAGCCCTTGAAGTCGACCTCATAAATCTGGTTGAGAATCGTCACCACGGCGTGCTGGACGATTTTGTCCTCCAGTACCATGATGCCCAAACAGACGCTGCCGCCCGTCAGCCTTCGGAATGTAGACTCCGGCGAAGCCTGACGCTTGAGAGCGTAGAATCTGTCCCGCAGAAGATCGACATTGAGATGGTGGAGCAGAGCGGTGAACCGTTCCTGTCTCCTTTCCCTTGCTGCTTTGCGCACACCGTCCAGCCCCTGGGACATGCCTTTGCGTGGCTGACCGATGTTCTCTGAGATTTCATACGGACATATGGCTTGGCATTGAGATTTACAGGGGCCAATCTGTCTCGCATGCACTTCGTATTAGGGTGCAATTTCGGCTTACTTCTGATCAATCTTTGCAAAGAACTTCCGTATATCGGCAACCAAGAGATCGGGCTGCTCCAGAGCCGCGAAGTGTCCGCCCTTCGTCATGCCAGTTTTTTGTACTATATTGTAAGTTTGAGTAATCCAGCTAAACGGCGGGACAGCCACCTCCCTCGGAAAATCCGCATACCCCACAGGAGTCTCCAGGTGCGGCGGCGGCACCATTTCCTGAATGGAGAGCCGGTTCTCACGATAAATTCGCATGGCGGAGCCGATCGTGCCGGTCGCCCAATAGAGCGTAACATCGGTTAAAAACGTGTCCCGATCCACAGCCGTAAGAAAATCGCCGTTGTTGTCCGTAAGCAGTTGAAATTTGCCAATCATCCAGGCCAGCCACCCAACTGGGGAGTCAGTAAGGGCGTAGGCAAGAGTTTGCGGTTCACTGGCCTGGAGGAAAAAAAAGCTGCTCTCTTCCCGGTCAAAGTAGGAATACCGTTTCCGCTCAGCATCGCTCATTTTCGCAACGGCTTCCTGGTTCGGCGGTGGCACGTAAATCTGGTTCAGATGCAACCCGATCACGTGCGTGGGCGCCTGGTAAGCCATCTCCTGGGCTACTGCCGAACCCCAGTCACCACCCTGGATGCCGTACTTGGAATAGCCCAAACGATCCATCAGAACAACTAAAGCCTTCGCCATGCGCTGTGGGCCCCAGCCACGGGTTGTGGTGGGCCCGGAATATCCAAAGCCAGGAAGCGAAGGAATGATAACGTCAAATGCCGGGCTATTTTGGTCCTTGGGATGGGTGAGCGGCACAATGAGCTTCTCAAACTCCAAAATCGAGCCGGGCCATCCGTGAATCAGCATCAACGGTATGGCCTCGGGGCGAGGAGAGCGCTGATGTATAAAATAAATCTCCTGTCCATCAATCTCCGTTGTGAACTGGTCAAACTGATTGATCTTCGCTTCTTGCGCACGCCAGTCGTAGCCGTTCTGCCAATAGTCCGCGAGTTCCCGAACCTTCTTGATGTCGGCGCCGTACTCCCAGGTCGTGCCCGGAAGTTGATCGGGCCAGTTGGCTTCCGCCAAACGGTGGCGAAGATCAATTAGAACACGGTCGGGAACATGCATTTTGAACGGCCGGATTGGGGCAGGTTCCGGCTTCGCCGGCGGTTGCGCTTGTCCCAGTACAATTGCGGAGGGTAGAAGCAACGCGGCCAGCAGAAGACTCCCGCACTGCCAGACTGTCCTTTTCGCTTTCTCGAATCCAGTTTTCATCATGCTCCTGCGTCACTCAATGATTCCGAGGCCCCACTCAAATGGTCCTCCTTACATCTGATCAGGAGTTCCATCCGACCACACGCCGGTCGGAACGACGAAATTATCCATCGGTTCCGGGTCACCTAGGAACTGTGGAGTTAGAAAGATCGGAGAGTTCGGGAATTTAAACGAGACATGGTTTGAGTCGTCTATCGGATTTGCGCCCCATACTGCACCATCCATGAGCGGCGTGTAAAACATGAGATGGGCCATGTTGTGCCGACCAACATCATTAAGATATGCATCTTTCGACATCATGTAGCACATCGCCCCGGCCTCGAGAGCGGGTAACTCTTTTTTCTCCATCGCGGTCTTAATACTTTCCTTGATCTCAGCTTTCGATTTTCCAGCCAGGACTAATTTTGTCCTGAAGTAGGTGTACGGCACGACCGTTCGCGCGGCCGGGGGATTGAAGCACTCCGCGCCGCGAGTCTTAGGGCTCCAAAACTCTGGGCTGTTGAATGAATTCATCCAACCGCGCTCTACAATACAGATAAAGCCGTTCTTACCTTCGACCACCGTTTCGTAGCCATTTTTCCCTAGGATTACAACCGTGGCATCGCGGGAAATGGATGGCGGCGCCGCGCTTCGCGCCAAGGCGATCTCCTCGTCTCGATCCATCAGATACTTTTCAATCGGAGCCATGCTCGGATACGGATTATTGGCGTCCTGTGCCTGCGCGTTCCGGGCTGTACTCAGGGAAAGAGCCAGCGCCAAGGCCCACGACGCCATCATCTTGACTGTCTCTCGTTTCATCCGGTTCTCTCCTCGAATCCCTGTGATGCGGATTTTGTGATGCCGAAATTAACATCTGGCTCCAAATCCATAGTCGCCGAGCACCCTTGATCGGCTCACGCTTCCTTTCCCTCCCTGCGACTGTAAGTAAGTTCTTCGTGTGCCTCCCATAACATTCTGTAATCGTCGTTATAACGAGGCATGCCGTTCGATGAGTTGAGCCACAGCATCGGGCTGCTCATCCGCGACGTAATGTGCGCTGTTCTCGATGAATTCGATCTCAACATTTGCGCACCCATGCGCCCGCAATGCATCGGCGAAGCTTGGCATGAGGTTCTCGAAAGGCGAGTTTTTGCCCGGAGCGAGTACCAACGGCACTCTGATGGCGCTCTGTTGCGCCGCATTGAATTTCTCATTCGCCGGAAAGGCCCGATAGATCTCCAACGCCGCACGCAGATGTTCGGGAGCGGCATATGCCCGGGCGTAGCGTGCGACATCCGCATCGCTGAAAGTATCGGAATCGAGAAAATGACGCAAATAAATGGCTTCGCGACCGGCAAGGAGTTGCTCCGGCAGGCCCGGCGTCTGCTGAAAATTCATGTGCCAAGTGATGGGATTGGCTTTAACCGCATCCCACGGCCCAAGGCCTGGCAGCGGTGCGTCAAGCATCATCACCCCGCGGCTCGTCTCCGGATAACGACGGGCGAAGGCGTATGCAACCATGCCACCGATATCGTGCCCGACCACGTAAACGTGCTCCAAATGCAGATGTTCTGCCAGCTGATGAACATCTTCTGCCATGTTTGCAGCATCGTAACCACCGGCCGTCGCAGCAGAGCCGCCTATGCCGCGCAGATCAACTGCCACGACTGTGAATTGCTTCGCCAACCGCGGCATGATGCGGTGATATGCGTACCAGTCTTCGGGAAAACCGTGCAGCAAAATGATGGCGGGCCCAGCCCCGTCGCGCACGTAGTGGAGTGTTGTTCCGTTCACTCGCGCAGTACCGGAGACGAAGCCGCTTCCCAGCGCTGCCACCGCCGGATCGGCCATCTGCTTGGGTGATACCTGGCCATGAATGGTGACGCATGCAGCCACTACAAAAACCACCAAAGGTTTCCAGGGCCTCGGTCCGTAATTCTTCGCGAGCGTGAAGCCTCTCTTCCGGCCCATGATCCTGCAGCATTGCGCCGCATTGCTTGTCATCGTGAATTCTCGGTCTTGGGCCTGATTGCGAGACCATTCGTCATATCCTGCGAATGAACTTCGTCAAGAAAGAGATACACGAGGTTATGGTTTAAGCCGCTATCTGGCTATAGCTGGAGTGCGGGGTTTCGATGAATATTGGGGTTTCTCCCTTCGGTTGCTGGCAATTCTGGGTCACGCCGATATTCGACGTGACCCATGTTGTCTCACACAATCTCCGGCCTTGCGCACCGGAACATAGGGCTGGATGGTACGGAAAGCTCCGAAAAATGCCCTTATTGCTGGAGTTGGCCGGGGACGAATCTCGGCAAATGGTGGCTGCAAACACCCGCGGGCAAAATTGATCCCGGGCGTGTACGTGCGACATCTGCAACCGACTCGCCGATGCTTTCGCGTACGGGGGTTAACAGAATGGCATGGATCTTGCCCTCATCCGGCCCGCTCATGACCGTTGCCATGCCTGAGATTTGTCCGCGCTCATTGATATTGCTAGCCGCGATTATGAAGAGGTTGGAATCTCCGCGAATGAGCGTGTTCAGGTCGGTCATCACATTGTCTTGCCAGATGAAGCCGCGGGACCAGCCCGCGGAGTTGAAGGTGCTTCCCACCACCTGGCCCCGGTTGTTGATGCCTGTGGCAAAGGCGGCACCATCTCCCGGCAGAATACCGAGGTTTTTGACTCCGCCGTTCTCCCAAAGAGAGGCAACGATGGTTGAGCCGTCAGTGGTCGAGACATACCCAACAGCCTGGCCGTGGTCATTGATGGCGTAGGCGTCAGATCCAGTGTGTCCGAGGTCCGCAAGCTGGAAAGCATGGTCGTTTTCCCACAATACGGCGTGAATCGCAAAGCTGGTGCAGGTTCCCGTGGCGCCCACGGCCTGGCCCTGATCGTTGAGGCCTTGCACGAAGCCGTCCGGCTCGCCAGGCAGCGTAGGAAGAGCTCGGACTTCGCCTTTTTCCCACATTACCGGCAATATCGTCGTCCCAGGCTGCTTGCTCGGCGGGCATCCGGAGTCCGGGACCGTCGTCTCCGAAATGCCTACTATTTGTTCGCGGTTATTGATGGCGGCGGCCTGCCCGTTATTTCCTCCCAGCGTCGGGAGAGCCATGATGTGGCCGTGTTGCCAAAGAAACGGACGACACGTTTTTTTTGTGCCAAAGGCGCACATGTCTTCACCGTTCGGATCCGGAACAGATGTTTCGGCCATGCCGACAGCTTCCCCGCGATCGTTGATCCCGCCATAGTTGGTCCAGCTGTTGTCTCCTCCTAGCGTGCCGAGGTCGATGTTGAGTCCGTAGATGCCTATTACCGCGCGGCCGCTTGCAACGGTCGTGGAGGTCGACTTGATGGGCGGGTTTACAACCCCATCCATGTTCTCTGCCCAGCCTTGATTATTGAGTCCCATGACCATGCTGAAGTTGTCCGTGCTGTGGTTAAGGCCCAAATCGGTAATCTTGTAGCTCTTTTGAGCGAACACATTGCTGGAGCAAGCCAGAACAATTGTCGCAACACATGGCATCCAGAAATTCCCCAACTGTTTAAGCATATTCGGATCTCCTCTTTTCCTCGGTTAAAGTCGGAGCGCCGAGATGACCGGCGCTTTACGCCAGGTACCACTCGGCGCTCTGATTGGCCTCGTCATGTTCATTCAAGTTCAGGTACTGCATTGCCTACCCATTGCGGCGATCAGCATCGGACTGCGAACCGCATTCGGAGCCTAGCTCAATGAAGTTGATAAGCCAGGCCTAATCTGCTGGGTGATTGAGAAATGCGATGAGCCGAGGGTTTCGTGCGCCGGGCCGTGGAACGCCGATACTCCACTTAGGCTAAAATGCAATTCATGAATCGAGAGAATGTCCTGAATTTGCGGTCATTCTGGCAAATCCAGATTGTTGGATGGTGCTGCTTCTATCTCTTCGACCTTTTGGAATCCATTCATAACTTCTTGACTCAGCGTGTGTCGATCGCTGAACAGACGGTGCCTATTTTCTTCATGTTCCTGGGAAGTTGCGCGCTGCGGCCATTTTGCCGCCGGCTGCTGCGACAGTCGCAGTCATGGATCGCTTTTGAATTGAAAGCAGCCGCGGCAGCCATGGTCACATCGATTCCCGTAGCCTGCGCAGCCTGCCTCATTTTGGAATCCTTCGAGCACGTGCCCTGGCACGCTTTGGTTGCAGTTTCGATGTGGTCCTGTTTCATTCTCTTTATGTGGTGCAGTCTGTATTTCAGCATTAAGCAATGGCAGCAGTCGAGCCAAGAAAGGGAGCGGCTGCTTCGCGTCGAGGCGGAGGTGAGAGAGGCGCGCCTGCTTGCGCTTCGCTATCAGTTGAACCCGCATTTCCTGTTCAATTCGCTCAATGCCGTCTCCACTCTCGTTCTGGATGGAAATGGGCCTGCGGCCACGCGGATGCTGGCACAGATCGGAGACCTTTTGCGCACAAGCCTGGATTCCGAAGTCACAGCAGAGGTGACGCTTTCTCAGGAACTGGCCTTTACCGAAGGGTACCTGGCGATCGAGCAAACAAGGCTGGGGAAGCGGCTGAAAATCGATATGGCCGTTCCGTTGGAAACGCGGGATGCCATGGTTCCCAGCATGCTGCTGCAGCCGCTGGTTGAGAACGCAATACGATATGGGGTGGCGCCGCTGATCGAGGGTGGGTGGATCGCGATCAAGAGCGCGCTCCATGCCGACAGGTTGCGAATTACAATCGGAAACGCCGGACGCCGTGGTGGAGGCGAGCAAAAAAAGAATGGAAATGGAATCGGTCTCGGAAACACGGCGGAGCGCCTGAAAACACTTTACGGGCCAGATTTTGAGTTCTCGCTTGTGTGGCCTGAGGCAGGCGGGTGCGAAGTCGTGCTGGAATTGCCGTTACGCAGGTCTCGGAAGCTGCGGGTGGCTTCACTGTGCGTGCTCTAATCGTCGACGACGAGCCCTTGGCGCGTCGTGGCGTCGTTCTCAGGCTACGCAAATTCAGGGATGTCGAGATTGTTGGGGAATGCGCAGATGGGCAGTCCGCAGTGCAAAGAATTCTGGAACGATCTCCCGATGTCGTGTTCCTCGACATCCAGATGCCGGGCATGGACGGGTTCGAGGTTTTGCGCGCACTGCCGAGAGAAAGCCTGCCGGCCGTCATTTTTCTCACAGCGTATGAGCAACATGTTTTGCGAGCATTCGATGTTCATGCGCTGCATTACCTCTTGAAGCCGGTGGACGACACACGCTTCGCGGCAGCGGTCAGTCGAGCTCGCGATCTGGTCGACTCCGCATTGAAGGCCGACATGGCACAGCGGGTCATGAAAATGCTGGACCGCACCTCAGATGGATTCGCGTCCCGGTTTACGGTGCAAGCTGGATCCCGCATTCAAATCGTCATTGCGGAGGATGTTGAGTGGATTGGGGCTGCTGGTGACTATGTTGAACTCCACGTCAACGGTCGTTCTTACCTGTTACGCGAGACGATGGCGTCTCTCGAACAGAGGCTCGACCCGGCAAAGTTTATCCGCATACACCGCTCCCGAATTGTGCAGTCCAAAGGCATACTGGAGCTGCGATCCATCGAGAACCGCGAATTCGCGGTGAAGCTCTCGGACGGCTCGGAGCATCGCTCGAGCCGCACCTACGCGGATCGACTTGAGCGCTGGTTGTCATCAGGTAGGATCTGACAATAGGCTAACTCTGAGTCGACTGTTCAACGGCAGCGATGGGACGCGATTCGAACGCCATCCTTGCTTCCTCTCTTTCAAGGCCATTCTAAAATCGACGCGAATGTCACCTGATCGGCATTGTCCTTGCGCTCACAAAGTGCTTCTATCCAACCGAAGCCACAAACGTCTTCGCCGTTCGGGTCAAGGGCCTCCGTTTCGGAATAACCTACTATCTGCCCCCGGCAGTTGATTTCGCCCCAGTTCATAAAGAAGTTTCGTAATCTGGTCCTGCTGCCCCGGTGGCGCGTTCCCATCCTGGATCGCCGTCCAGCCTCGTGGCAGGTATCTGCCGTCAGGTCCGAGATAGGTTGTGTTTTCACAAAGCCCACTTTGCATCAAAGTCGCCGATCTGGGCCTCTGATCGGCAGACAGCAGCCCATATGCTACCGCGGATTAAGACCCCGAGGCCGAAGGTAGACCCCACCCCGGACCGGTCAGCATAGCCATCAATCGACTTGCACTGTTTCGCCTACGGACGGGATGGATCTGAAGTCGGGCGCTGGGGGCGTCGTCAGAACTGGCGAATCTTGGTGAGGGCAACGGGAGGCCGGGCTGAAGCCCGCACGCCCCAGCTCGAATTCCTTCCATCGGCTACCGGGTTGGGGCGTGATAGTCCTGCCAGACGTATTCGAGGGCTTCGGGCAGGGTCTGGAGCTTGGTGGCATGGTCGACATGACCGGCATTCTGGGCGAAGACGAACTGGTAGTGGTAGTGCCTTGCGGCGAGGGCGCGGGCGAGGTTTTCGTTGGCAAGAACCCAGTCGTGCATGTTGTCGCGCATGACGTTGGGGTTGAGGAGATCAAAGTCACCGACCTCCATCCAGATGCGGATGGGCTTGGTGGGCGAGTTGGGGATGAGGTGCTCGGGGAACTCCCAGGCGCCGTGCGGAGTTTCGGAGTTGGAGGGCCACTGCTGGTTGATCCACGTGCCGGAGTAGGCGAGGACGCGGTGGTAGAGCTCGTTGTGATACCAGGCCATGACGAGGGCGCAGGCGGCGCCGGAGCTGCCGCCG
>Ga0206941_10288_pt1 | contig 12053 bp, 11 predicted proteins | sample Alteio_BWOrgHeat_9_FD_153251 | JGI IMG/M metagenome (GOLD analysis project Ga0206941, IMG submission 153251) | Enriched cells from forest soil in Barre Woods Harvard Forest LTER site, Petersham, Massachusetts, United States -... | ecosystem: Environmental > Terrestrial > Soil > Temperate forest >...
AGCTTTGATTATCCAAACATCCCGAGCTGGCCAGTATCATCGGACTTCGGCTTGCGCTTTGTTTTTTCTACGGGCTTAGATTTCTTGGGAATGGGAGCATCATCCTGTATCGGCTGGTCCAATGATGGCTCATTGATCCTTACATTATTGATGCGTCTGTCGACACGCCAGGCCTTCATCTTGTCAGAATCAAATGGCCGAATCAGATCGATGGGAGGCTGTTCTACGTTTCCGGGTTCCAGCCATCTCTGGTAGTCAGAGCGCTTGATGATGACCGGCATGCGGTCATGGCCCGTTTTCTCCGCCAGCAATTCATTCGGTTCTGTGGTGATGATCGCAAAGGTATCCATCTCTGATTTGTGGTCGGGTGAACGCCACCGGCGGTAGACGCCAGCAAGGGCAAACAATTCGTCATCTTCCATCGCGAACATCCACGGCAGCTTGGTTTTCGGATCGATGCGCTTCCACTCGACGAATGAATCTACGGGCACGAGACAGCGATGATGCAGGAAGGCATAACGCCACGTGTTGCTAGCGAGGAGGCTTTCGCCTTTCGCATTGATGGTGTCGAGCTTGAACTTCTTGGGATCGGTCACGTAGGGCGGCAGAAAGCGCCAGAACATCATATGTAACGAACGCGTACCAAATTGCTTATCCCAGACGATGACCGGCTGCATAGATTGCGGGGCCGCGTTGTAATCCGGAGCGAATTCAAGCGCCAGACCGTCGACATTGCCAAGCTGGAAAGCTTCCGCGATGCGTTGTTTATCGGCTCTGCGCTGGTATCGACCGCACATGGTCGTAGTCTACGACAGCGATGCGGGCAAACTCCTGAGTCGGAGAGGGCATCAAGGGGAGAGGGGGAACTCAATATGGCTAAGGAAAGAAATCTTTCAGTCGTACCGAAAACCAAGGGCAGTAAATCCACTGCTGGAAAGAACGTCAACCGCACCGCCGACGATGCGGCCAAGAAAGCACAGAAAACCGAACAAAAATACGAAGAGAAGCGCGGGATCTTTACAAAGTAGTCTTGCCCGCACTCTCCCTGAATGCGAAACGCCAGTGAACCGTTTGTTCACTGGCGCCACAATTCAGTAGCCCTCCCCCAAGTGCTACTCAATGATTGAACTCTAGCCGTCGCCACACGCTTTGCCTAGACCTCTTTAGTTCTTCCTGAGCGCGTTCTTGTAATCGAAAAGGAGTTACTTAGGTGGCCTTCAAAAGATGATCACGTTAGGCTATGCTGAGCCTCATTGCAGTCCCTTTCTCCAGATCTGTCAGCAACACTCAAAAAATACAAGCCGCTATTACCATTCCTGAGCCACGCCACCTTCGTGCGGCGTCCCGTCTTGCATATCTGAAAATAAATGCATGAGTCAATGATCAATAGCCGCGCCATTTTTCGATGCAAGGTGAATGTGTGCGTCATTGCCGTTGCATTGATGGATCTTTTCCTGCCCGGCTAGCGCAGGTTCATCTTCGGCCGTGCCGATAGTTAGGAAACACGACATGCAGATGGAATCGAATGTGTCATCTGCATTCAGGCGATGGGCAAATTCAATGTCGCCAGCAGCGTTCATGGGAAGCTTCTCCTGCAGACTGGGTTGTGTGTGAGATTATGGCAAATCAAATGGGCCGTGATGCGAATCCAGGTGCAAGTATTGACACGAGGGTTGCGAAAAAGTTGTGCGCGGGAGTGTGAAGGCTACTTCGGCGCATCCTCTCCGTCGGGCTGATACCAGGGCACCTTCTTCTGAGGGAATAGGCCTTCCTTTTTGGCCATCAGTCGTGAAAGCACCCTGCTGGCAAGCCCTGCGGCATAGGCAATCTCATGATCGAGTTCCTGATGGCTGAGTTTCTCATCGAATCTGGCCGGCCACTTGGCGGTTCGGATTGCGAGAATGACGCAGGTCGCAATAAGAAGAGATGGACCAAGCTTCGGCCAGTCCGGGCTATCGTGATATCCGCCGGCCTCAAGCCCCATGGCGTACTCCAAGCTTTTCGACTTTATAGGAAAGCCTGCCTCTGAAAATCTCGGCTGGGAGATATCTGCGCCGCTCACCACACAAAGGGCAGGTGTGGATGATCCAGCTGTCGGGCATTGTTTCTACGGGAGCGGCGATGTTTTCGCGACAACGTTTGCAGGTGACAACAAAGTCGCAAACACGGGAAGTCGGTCCTTGGAACATAGGAGCATTATAGGCGAATAAAGGGCGAAAACAGCTGTGAATTTTAGGGAGACCTTTGAGGCCCATTCGGGAGCGAGTATGTGCCTCAGTCCCGCACATTATCTACGATTCCTTAATAACCTTCCGCGGATCTTTGTCATCCCGCAGTGCCACGAACATGGCGTGGCGCAAATGATCCGCACCGGTCCACTCCAGAAATGCAAGCTGCGCGACGGTTTGCGCCTTCACCCACAATGCACTCTCTCATCTTTTCGGCTGTGAGACCCTGCCCCCACTTTCCCGGCTCGGTCTCCGGCAAGTTCACGAAAGGGCATTTAGGGATTTTCAAGTGCCCGATCTTCTCGAAAACTTCGCGCCGCGTCCTGGGAACAAAACCGGCGCGCACTCGAGCTGCATAAATGAGGTCCTTTCCACGATAGAAGCGCACGACGATCGAATCGAGACCGAGATGGCTGGGAACATACCCGCCAATGACAAATTCCTGTCCCATGTTGATGCGGTATTTGCTCCAGAGACCGGTTCTTTGTCCAGGCTGATAAACACTGTCGGCCCGCTTCGCGACCAGGCCCTCCAGTCCATGCGTCTTTGCAAATTCCAGCATCTTTGCTGCCGGGCGATTCGATACGACGGAGAGCGCAACATGTTTACCAGGTTTTACGACAGTGGAGATTATTTCACGTCGTTCAGAGAGCGGAAGCCGAGTCAGGTCGCGATGCTCATGAACCAGAATGTCAAAGGCGTAGTAGACGATGTTCGATTGGGCCGAACGGAACTTTTGCAGAAGATAGAAATCTGCATGACCATTGGGCCCGAGGCCAACCACTTCGCCATCGATTACGGTTCCTGTAGGCAAATACTCCAAAGCGGTCGCGATGTAGCCAAATCGATCGTTCAGAACATTCCGACGTCGTGAATACAGCGTGACTTCTTTCGCGTTTCTCACAGCTTCCAGCCGATATCCATCAAGTTTAATTTCGTATGTCCATTCCGGGCCCTGCGGAAGTGTCGAGACCGGCAAGCATTCCATGGTCTCGATGAACCCTATGTTTCGTGACGTCGCTAGCGTTTTCTTTGGCATAGCGTTTTTGTATCGGCTATAAGATCGAAGGGCAAGGTGGCTGACGCAACTTCCGGCCACTTCGCCGATCCCCGCCGTACCCTCCGCTTGGCCGCTCCGGGCCGCCCCTTCGGGCGAGCGCCGGCTGCGCGCCAAAGTCATAAAACAAACTTTGTCACGGGCCGCGCCTGCCACTTGGGACTACGCCGCGTCCCGGTCGTCGTTCTGTCCTGCCTGACCGTTCAGCCGTTTTTGTCTCGCTGCGCTGATGAGAAACAAAAACGCCCGACCGGGCAGCCAGGAGGCAAAAACAATGGAAGGAAGAGAGCAAAGGCAACAGCAACCACAACGGCAGACGGCGAAAGAAGTAATCGCCGCCAACGTGCAACACCTTATTGAGCAGCTTGAGCAGGGTAAGAGCGAAGCATTGACAGCCTACCTCACCGCCATGAGCCGCTTTCACAACTACTCTTTCGGCAACATCCTCGAAATCGCACGACAGAAGCCAGATGCAACTCATGTCGCCGGACTCTACACATGGAACCAGCTTGGCCGCAGAGTGAAGAAGGGCGAGAAAGGCATCCGCATCCTTGCTCCGATCATTGGGGCCAAACGCAAGCCGCAGGAAAAAGCCGAGAAGGACCTTACGCGGCAGAATGTTCCCGTTCTGGTTGGATTTCGTGCAGCCTATGTCTTCGATGTTTCACAGACCGAAGGCAAGGAACTTCCCGAACACGCGCGAGTCAGCGGCGATGCTGGCGCAAACCGCGACCGCTTGATTGAGTTCATCAATGCTCAGGGCATCGAGCTTGAGTTCAACGAACGCATAGCGCCGGCAATGGGCATGAGCTACGGGGGCAGGATCGTTCTGCTTCCCGGACAGTCGAAGGCTGAAGAATTTTCATGTTTAGTCCATGAGCTGAGCCACGAAATGTTGCACCGAGCAGAGCGCCGCACGGCAACTACCAAAGTAGTCCGCGAGACTGAGGCCGAGGCCATCGCCTTTGTCGTGAGCAAAGCCGTAGGGCTGGAGACGGGAACAGCATCGGCTGACTATATCCAGCTTTATCACGGCAACGCATCGCTATTGGCTGAAAGCCTTGAAGTGATCCAGAAAGCATCCGCTGTCATTCTGGCAGCACTGGAACCAAAGCCGGAATTCGAGAATCAGGAACCGCAAGATGCAATGGCAGTCGCCAGCGAGTCCGCACCTATCTGTGGGCCGACGGTCAGCGGCTGTCCGCTCTCCCCATCCACTCACTTCATCAATAGGGGATGTCTACCTGCGCCGCAGCCACCGAATACAGGCGAGACTGCAGTGTTCGAAATGAGCCCTCCATCCTCTGACGAAGGGCTAGAGTCCAGAATCTGGACTTCGAACGCGTATAGACCTTTTCGGGCTGGAATACTCAATACCAGTGATAACTTGCACTGACGACTACAAGGCCAATCAAGGGTCAATATTCCGATCTATAAGCCGCTTTCTTTTGAAGTTTCACTTTGTCTGCCCTGCCGTTCACAACGTGCATCTTGCGGTGACAGTTGGGGCACAGTGCGACCGTATTCTCGATTGTGTCCTCACCGCCTTTCGCAAGCCAGATGATGTGGTGACATTCGAGATAGGCCTCCTCTTTCTTATTGAGAAAGGGTGCAGGCTCTTCGCAAAGATCACATATGCCCTTGGCGAGCCTCTTTGCATACACAGCAACTGCTGCGTCTCTCTCGTAAATTGCTGCTTGGATGTTCCTAAGGGAAGGCCTTTTCTTAGCCCTTTTGGCGCGCTCTTTTAGCTCGTCCGTCGATAGCTGCCGTGCCTTTTGACGTTGGCTTTCCTCGATTGCCCTCGCTTGCTCTACGGTTAACTCAGGTACCATTCCGCCTTGTTTGACTTTGATGGGAAACATCCAAACCGAGCGCATTTTCCCATTGTCATCCACTTGCTCGTCGCGGTACGGCTTGTGGATCAGCTCGACTTCGCCGGCATATGTATACCTCTCGGGTTCCAAGGCTTCGAGAAGGTGCACCGCAATCCCGGTCCTAGGAGACTGGTCTAGAGTCTTGTTCTGCGCGTACGCCAGACCTTGGTCGCCAATCTTTCCCATGCCTGTGTAGTGGAGAACATCGCCCTCCCAACGGTCCTGATACAGGCCTTTAAAAGGGTCGGACATCAACACGAGAAGATTGCGTTCTAGGCTCCGCCGCATGCCGCCCATATTACCGACAGAGAAATGGTGACAAATCTGTTCGTTGGTCAGAACCTGACCGGGCGACGGAAGATTTGGTGCTTCCGGACCAACAACAGCGAAGCCGAGACGTTCGAGCATTCTTTCAACAGTTGCTTCTCCGCCGGAGAACTCGTTCGGCTTCAGCGCCCGGCGACCCGGAAGATAACCATGCGCTGCACCCGCAATGGCCTTGGAGTCATAGTACTTCCGATCCTTAAGGAGCAGGAAGCCGCGGGATTTTCCAAAGCCATACTTCGTGAGAAAGGGCCCGCGCCCAAGACGATCAAATTCATCAATCGCGTCTTGCACTGCCGACACAGTGATATCAAATAAACTCACTAGCGCTCCATCTTAATGCTTGTCTGCGTAGGCAATTCTAACTGCATGTGTCCCAAAAGCACCCGTGCGCCGCAGGCAGGTGCGTTGTGCACTAACGGGGAGAGGCATCAAAGCGCTAAATCCTGAGGGTGCGGGGGCAAAGCCTCTGCGCCACTGCCAACTTCCGCTCCGAAAAGCCGGCGTCCTCTCATAATGCGTACTCTGGCGATAATGCATCGAGAAACTCGATCGCTTTCGAAATGACCATTCCAGAACCGCCACATCGCACGGTTGAGCTCGGCCACTGCGCGCTTGCGAATCTCATGATCCGCTACTGCGTTCACACCTTCAACAGTGGGCAGGCTTGATCTCTGTTTAGACGACTGCTAGCAACCGGAAATACTAGGCGCAGCCACACCTAGAGGTATTCCGCATAAACTCACCTGACGAATTTCTCACCGTCCGCGACTACTAGCCAGGTTATATCGAAGCGGGCAGTGAACAGATTCAGCTGCGCATAGGAAAGCAGCGTCGATTCCAGCGCATAACGCTCCGCGATTCGCTCCAGCGTTTGAAGATCATCGAAGAAATGCGCGGTGACCCCATCAGCGTCCCGACGGCCCTCTGCCAACCCTCCAATCACGCCGCGCGCCGTCTGATCGAGCCATTTGAGGTCGCCTGCTTCATAGGGTTCGCTCTCACGGGCAATGGTGAAGACTCGGTCGAGCAGGGACGGCTCTTCGATGCGTTCAGGATTGGGATTGGCCGCGCCCTGGGCCCCAGGCATCTGGTAATACCATGCCGTATGCCCCGAGAGTCTCTCCGCTGAAGGAAAGGTCGAGTTCTGTACGATTGTGCGTCGCTTGGTGTGTGTGAAGAGCGCTGCGTTGGTATGAAAGGCTGCCGCCGCATACGCCACATGCGCTCTGCCCTTTGTGGTTTCCACTAGAACGTCGAGTAGCCGCTGCTGGTGGGTCGTAATGCGGAATGACCAGAGGGGTGCACTAAACCCGTTGATACTCCGCAATGATTTCGGTTTCCTCTCGTAATATACGGGCCGCTTTGCCTGCAGGAATAGGTTCAGACGGAAGCGTGGGAGCTGAGCACTGGGGCGCTCCGGGCCATAGCCGTAGGGCCAGTCATAGTAGGCGAGTGCCGCGCCCTGTAGCGGGTTTTTATATCCAAGCGTCTGCCAAAGGGCAGCCTGCGCGAGGAAAAGCCCGCGATCGAATCCCAGCTTGCTCTCCAGCACTTGCCCTGGCGTGAAAATGAACCGGTTTCCGCGCTCTAGCTGGTTGTAGAGCGGGCCCTCGTAGGATTTTTCCTCGAAGTCAGCAGGAATCACGGGGTCGTACGTTCGCTTGAAAGAGAAAAGTCAGGTAAGTGCTTCTTCACGCATCTGATGATAACTCCAATGATTCTCAAGGTGATAGGTCAACTTACGCGAATTGCTTGATGTTAAGAATGCATGCCCCATTTAGCTTTGATAGGCTTTTTAGCGTTGTACAGATGAGTACAAAGTTGTGGGTGCTGGAGACATATAGTTACGCAGGTATTTCTATCAATTGGACGTTGAATGGCCCCGCAAACGGAGAGTTACCAAGGTTGCAAATAAAGCGTCGCTGTCTCCTCGACGGCGAAAATAGTTTTCTCGTTATTTTCGATTAGCATATAGAACGAAAATAACTAAACCTAGCTATTTTCGTATCGCTCTAGCTCATTACCAATTCGAGGCCATCCACCCGTTTCTCGACGGCAATGGCCGGGTTGGGCGCTTGCTGATCACGTTGTTCCTGATCAGCGGAAGATCCTACCAACCCCGCTGCTCTACCTCTCAGCGTTCTTTGAAGTCTCACGACGCGACTACTACGAGAGCCTGCGCGGAGTGAGCGCGCGTGGCGCCTGGCAGGATTGGCTGGAGTATTTTCTTCAGCGGGTCGCACGCATGTCCGAAGATGCGCTGAACCGCGCTACCCGCATCAATGACCTGCTGGCCGAGTGGCGAAGTAAACTTGCCGGCCAGTCTGCCAACATGCCGTTGCGAGTCGTAGATCTCCTGGCTGCCAATCCCTTGCTCACGATCACGGGCGCGGCCAGTCAAATGAAGGTCGCCTTCACGACCGCATTCGCTGATGATGAGAGGCGCGAGGATTCCCGCCTCCCGTACCCAATGCCCAGTGGCTCCGAGCGATGTATGCGGCGGCTCCATCGTGCCGACGAGATACGCGAGTGTCCGAAAGCGGATTTAGTGCAAGACGGGCAGGGGGTTTCGCAGGTCGAGCGAATCCACATCACGGAAGTTTGGAATAGATTTTTGCTAGGCGACTGCTCACTGAACCTACCGGCGGTTGCCGGTAGGTTCATCGATTTTCAATGTAATTTAGGGTCGTCTCGTTGGTGACATTGCCGCTGGTGGTGCAGAAGTATCCCCTCGCCCAGCACCGCTGCCCCCAACAGCGTTTGCGTAGCTCCGGTAACTCCTGCTGAATCTTGCGCGACGTGCATCCATTCACCCGCCGCAGGAAGTGGCTGACGGATACTTTTGGCGGTATCTCCACGAACATGTGCACGTGATTGTTCGACAGCACGCCCTTGATAATCTTCACCTCAAGATGGTTGCATATCTGGCGCGTGATCTCCCGGATGCGCAGCCGCATATCCCTGGTCAGCACCTTGTAGCGATACTTGGTAATCCAGACGATATGATAGCGGGTGTGATAAGTGGTGTGGCCGCCGGTCGAGCATATAGAACGGACTAAAAGTCCGCCACTACCAGCTAAAGCCAGTGGATTTATACCAAGGCTTGGAAATTAAAGCCATTAACCCGGATGTCTCACTGAAATACGCGGCTGATGTCAATTAGTCGGGGCTACTATCACGTGCCCGTGGCTAAAGTGCAAATCCTTTGGGAGTGTATTGCAATAAGCAATAAAAGTGATGCACGCCAAAATGGTGTTGAGGGCTAGGAGCGAGCGCAGGAATATGAATGTCTTGAAGGGACGGCCATTGTCCCTACACCACCGAACGTAAGCATAGTCATAAATTCCGAGCATTCCTCGTTTAAGAAAGGCAATCGTAATATGACGAGCCCCCAACCATCGCTTCAAAACTAAACGATTCGCAAATTCGGCAAGAATGGAAGCTGCGAACCAGAAGGCAATGGCTGGGGGCATCATAGGATTCTTTTACTGGAAAACAGGCTTGTAAATCACTTGTGTTCCACCGGCACCAAGGGGAGTACCTCCACCAATGCCGATTGAACCTCCTTGCCAAGCACCTTGCCCTTCAGGGCTAGTGAAATAGCTTCCTCCAAAGTCACCTACAGTCACAGAATACTCGTTAAAAATGCCATCCCACGTGTCATTCACTCCACCAATACCAGCATTACCTTGTAAAGACCAGCCCGGATTAAACCCAACGGAACAGGTGTCAGCGGGATACATAAGGTATTCATTACAGCCTTGATACAGCGTGCATTCGCCGTTAACGCCAAATATTCCACCTCCATTGGACATGGGCGTAATTGTCGAAATAGAAAAAGAGCCCCCGACTGCTATGTTTGGGACGGACGGGTAAAAACCGGGAGGAGCTTGCGTTAGAGTGGTACACTCAGGGTTATCTTGACACTGAGGATTTGCATCGAAACCGCCACCAAAATCCTGATCCAAATCATCTAATCCCCGAGAATCTATAAGTGTTAATGGATTCCCGCCGACATAAGCGTAAGTATTCAGCCCTCCGCCAAAGCCGATGGGATCGGTTTCAAGATATCTTCCCAAATTCGGCATATAGTCCCGGAAAAGGTTGTAATGAAAGGCGGTTTCCTGATCGTAATGCTGACCGGGCAGTCGCAAGTTCTGGGTTATGGAGGCCACTGGATAGCCTGCCTCGCCAAAAGGCGTGTATATAGTGTTCCAGACAACTGTCCCACTGCTGTTAATCGCCGTTTGGGGCGTTCCCAAGTGATCGGCAAGAACGTAATTGACTTGATTTGCCGCGGGGTTTGCGCCGGGCTGTAGCACGGCCACCGGTCTGCCATCGACGTAGATATAGTCCGTCAGGCTACCGCTGTTATTCTCGGCGAGAAGGCTGCCATCCTGAGCGTAGCTGTAAAGAATGGGCGTAGAGGATGGATTTGTCTTGGTAATTCTTTTTCCCGCATAGTCGTAGACGTATGCGGCTGCAATCTCGGGTGTTCCCGTAACTGAAGACAATCTGTTGGCAGCGTTGTAAGTGAAGGTTGCGTTCACAGTACCGTTCGCAGGCGGAATGCTCGTGATGTTGCCGTTGGCGTTGGTGATAACGGTAATCGCCGTGGAGGTGATGGTGTACGGGGCGCTGGCAACCGCGCTCTGAGTGTATCCACTGGCAGTAGCGATGGCCTTGATGGTCTCGCTCGAAGGAACCGTGATAGGACCCGTGTAGGCCGTGGAAGCGGTCGTGGGTGTGGATTCATCGGTGGTATAGAAGATGGCCGCGCCCTGCGTTGCGTCGGAAATCGTCACATTCTGCGACGAATCGTACGAACCGGCGACGGGAGAAAAGGTCGGTGTCGCTACGGCTGCGAGGTTAACGGTATAGGTGGCGCTGGCAACCGCGCTGTCGGTGTAGCCGCTCACCGCTGCGATAGCTTTGATTGTTTCGGTCGTATTGACGGAGACCGGAGCGGTGTACACCTCCGAGGCGCTCGTCGGCGTCGTGCCATCTGTCGTGAAGTAAATCGTGGCTCCAGTGGTTGCGTCTGAGATAGTCACCTTCTGCACCGATGTGTAGGTCCCTGCTACGGGCGAGAACGTCGGTGTGGCTGCTTGCTGCGGGGCTGATGGCGTGATGGTGTATGTGGCCGAAGCGACATCACTATTCGTATATCCAGTTGCAACGGCAATCGCTTTGATCGTCTCGGTCGCGGATACCGTAATGGCGGATGTGTACTTGGTCGAGCTGGTAGTTGGCGTCGTACCGTCTGTCGTGAAATAAACGACGGCTCCCTCGGTGGAATCCGCGATGGTCACCATCTGCGCGGACGCATACGTTCCGGCAGCAGGCGAGAACGCCGGTGTGGCCGTCTGCTGTGGAGTGACGGGAGTGATGGTGTATGTGGCCGACGCCACACTACTATTCGTGTAACCGCTCTCGGCGGCGAACGCCTTGATGGTTTCGGTCGAGTTTACCGCAATGGGTGAGGTGTATCTGGCCGAACTGGTGGAGGGAGCGCTGCCATCCGTTGTGTAATAAATGGCCGCTCCGTTCGTCGAATCTGAGAGTGTGACCGTCTGGGTGGTGCTGTATGTACCTGCGGCAGGCGAAAAGGCGGGAACGGCGGCAGTGGGCTCGGGTTTCGGCGAGCCGCCGCATCCGATCAAGAGCGACACGCCGCCTCCGCACAGAGACGCGGCAAGCAAGATGGCAAGCAAAGGGCTCTTCAGCAAGCGCTTGCGGAACCTGACGATGCCACCCAATCCGAGGATGAGCAATGGCCAACCCAGCAGAGTGGCAACCGAAACTTCCGACCCGGGCGCTTCGGGCGGGGGTTGAGGCGCATGAAGCTCCCGCACTGTACCTGGGAGGCGCTCAACTCTCACTGCCTGGTTAATCGCTTTGCCGGATGGGCGAACCTTAGGCATGTCTAGCACCGCACTGGGCGAACCCTTCCTAATCGTCGCCAACCGATTGGTGCCAGCCTTATATCCATAGGTCGTGGTGGTCGAGCCGAGTGTCTGCGTTAGCCGGTTGCCGACCTTGTCATAGGTCCAGGCATAGGTTCCATAGCCGCCCGTTCCGCTTGCCGCGCTGATAAGCCGGTTGATTGCGTCATAGCCGAATGTCTGGCTGTTGGCCGCATTCACGGCGTCGGTAATCGATGAGACGTTGTTGGCGTCGTCGTAGGCATAAGTCAGATTCTGAATGGCCGTGCCGGAAAGAGTGTCGGTGATGCTGGTAGGCCGGTATGAAGTGTCGAATGTCCATATCTCGGATATGCCGTTGCCGAAGGTGGCGGAATTCAACGGCCCGAAAGGCTGGTGCTTGAAATAGCCAATGGTGGTCGCGCTCGATGCGCCGGGCAATGTGGCGGTCACCGTGGAGACGTAACCGGCGGCGTCGCGGCTGTATTTGACCAGTGTGCCGTCGGGATAGGTCATGGACACTATCCGGTCGGCTCCGTCATAGGCATAGCCGGTAATCAACGTCGCGGTTCCGGTTTTTCGCGTTTCGATGGTCAGATCGCCACGCTCCTCGTAGGTTCTCGTCAACGAGCCCGCCGCA
>Ga0206941_10289_pt1 | contig 11988 bp, 9 predicted proteins | sample Alteio_BWOrgHeat_9_FD_153251 | JGI IMG/M metagenome (GOLD analysis project Ga0206941, IMG submission 153251) | Enriched cells from forest soil in Barre Woods Harvard Forest LTER site, Petersham, Massachusetts, United States -... | ecosystem: Environmental > Terrestrial > Soil > Temperate forest > O...
GATTTGGGTTCTCCACTGATGGCTTTACAACAAAGCGGTTTGGGTTTGGTGACCGAAGCCAGTACGAAGCAGGAATTGGCAAAGACTAAGGTTCAGATTCAGGAGACGCAGCAGAAGATTTTAGCTTTGCAGAGCAAGATGCAGGGTGGTGATGCTAATCAAAATGCTCTTGCAGAGGCCAAAGCGAAGGCGCTTTCGCTTAAAAATAGCCAGCAGGAAATCTCCGATAATTTGTCTTTGTCAAAACAAGAGTTAGCTAAGACTTTTCCAGAAACAACAGAGCTGATTAATAATATTCAAGCGATTGATTCCGATGACCAATTTAAAATACGTGAGTCAACTTCATACTCTGAACTCAAAGAGATTTTAAGGAAGATCGAAGGCATTTGGGGTGTATCGGTTCCGATGTCCTCTACAAACAGGTTATATCATGCTGTTAATAAGCTTATAGAAATTCGAAAAATTCGCGAGTTGTTTATTTACAAAATACAAGAAAATAATAACAGACAATCCGAAAACGAAAATAAAATTGTAGAAAACAATTCCAAAATAGAATCGCTACAGCAAAAGATAACTTTACTCGAATCACAAAAAGCTCAACTTGCAGACCTTGCAAACGAATACGAAAAGCTCCAAGAACAAGAAACACAACTCAACAAGCAACTCGAAAAATTTGCAGCAGAGAATCCCTCTATAAACCGATCGCTAAGCGATGAATACAGTGCAAAACAACTTGTCGTTGCAAATCCACAACGTCAAATCACCCTACTCGATTCCGTAGTCGAACCCAGTACGGAACTCATTACACAAAATTCCATGTATGCAAAGCAGTTGAGCATTCAATTAAGCGATACAAGCATTGGTTTCAACAAACCTCCGCGTTGGATCGTTTATTTGCCAGACTACAATGCAAGGTTTGTCGTCGAACTTAGAAAAGCAGGAGATAATTTTATATTCTCAGTGAAACTGTCACTGCCTACAACAAAAACAACCCCCTTGCTAGAAGCTTCCAAAGCGATTGTGCCTATTGAACCACAGCCCATCAATAAGGATGCAATGTCTGTCATCACGAAAAGCGGACTTTTCAAAAACATCCCACAAATTGACAAAATACAAATTGTTCATGAACCCAATGGTATAAGTTCCCTTAGCCTTCTTGTAAAAGCTCAAGAGTTACATACTTTTTTTCAACAGATGTATCAGACGCTTAATGTTAAACCCACAAACATAAGTCAGGTGCAAACTCCCAAGATTGCAACGGCTCCAGTCACTCCGCTTGCAATCGAAGCTCCCGTCTCAAGCTCACTCAAACAGCTTCTACCGAAGGAACTTGTAGCTGCAAATAAAATCCAAATGACTCAACAAGGAAAAGCACAATTTTTCCCTCCAGAACTTATAACTAGTACTATTGAAACACCAGCACCTACATTGCGTTCCCTTTCCGTTTCCATACCCTTAGGGAACCTGCCTCCTCCTTCTCTAAAGAAATCATCTCCACCGAAATCCGTAAGCGAAGCGAAAAAAACAGTTGAGAATAAACCTGGTCAAAATTCTGAAGAAGCTCCCCAAGCATCTGTGCAAGAAGAACCAGTCCAACATCCAAATTACGAAACGGAAACGACAGCACGCAAAGGTCCTAGCTCTTTGCTTGTAGGATCTCTTGTGGGTGTTTCTTTTGCGGGTTCTGCAGAAGGTTCATTGCTTATAGGAGGGGCGTTGTCACTTAGCAATTCATGTTTCGGAACAGCTCTTTCGAAATTACAGACTGCTATACGAAACGCTCACGACAGCGCTCTTGTGCTTTATCAGGAAGAAGATATCACTCAGTATGTTCTGATGGATAAATTAGGTATTTTGGACAGTTTGTAAAGCGCTTCGAGGAAACCAGGGGAAGAACATATTTGTTCTTTTCATATATTCTTTATACTCAGGACGTTTTTGCTGCGAATAGTATTCACTTGGTTTTGCACCCGTATAATGAACAAGACACTGGTACATAATTGTGGAAATTAAAAGCAAAGCAAACAGATACACAATAGCCCATGTATTGCTCACTTTATACATTTCGAAAATAGATGCTAGAGTTGCGAGAATAATGCTGTTCCAAACCATCCATTCTGCAAAATAATTCGGATGACGACTGTATTTCCACAAACCCACATCGCAAACTGCTTTTCTATTGTCTTTGTTCATTTGAAATTTTAACTTCTGATGATCCGCAAGGGATTCCATTAGAAAGAAAAATAACCACAAACAGTATCCAATAGCTTCTAACCAAGACAGTTCCAAATTCTTATTCGCACCTTGGATCAAAACAGGAAGAGCTAAGAAGCTGCAATTTGCAAACGCTTGAACGTAAATTTCTATTTGCATGGCTATGTTTTCATTCGTGTACGCTTTTTTCTTCCATCTCAATCTCTGATACTGATAACGAGGAAATTCCTTCTTAAACCCTCCGTTTTTCCATAAAAATAAAGCACCGAGTGCCATTCTCGAACCCATCGTGAGGTACACGAGATTGATTGCTATCGCACGAAAAGTCAGTTTAGGCGCAAATGCAAAACCAAGTAAACCAATAGCCACAAGACCTAAAGGCCAAGCAATATCCACGTAAGACATACGTTTGGTTTTCAATGCAGGAATACTTGCGAAGAGGAAGAAGATAAGAATCTGAACTGCAAAATTCGTCACTGCAAAGTTAAAAAACTGCGCATTCAAAAGAATAGCAGCAAAACACAGCATGTAGAGAAAATAGGATCTAATCAAAGTGTTTCTCCTAAAAGGGCCTCTTAACGGAGTCTACCCTGAGCGAAGTCGCTTCGTTATCCGTAGATGCTTCCGTCTCCGTATTTGTCACGGACATTTTCACGTTTCAAAGGTCTGGTCAAACAAGTAGGTCCACCTTCCGCACAGGAAAGATTATCACCATTGTAAGTGAAAACCTGAATGTCCCTGTCTTCCAAACGCTTTTTCAAGTGAGAAAAACAATCCAGCATAAGCACTACTCTCGGTTTGATTGCGAGAATGTTGGTGCCCATGTTTAGAAATTCCTCTTCACTTGTTTCGATGATTTCGAAGCTACGTTTTTTCAAAAGATCCACAAGAACGGCAGGCATAAGAGGCAAGTAAGCCACTGCAAGATTCACATCCACTAAGCTTATAAGAGATTGCAAATGCAAACAAGCTTCCTGCCCATGAAAGTAGGGAAGATCAAAGGGCAGAACAGAAATAGCTTTGCGTTGTAATATATTCCGAAGCTGAAGTATTCCCGCTAGATTCGTTCTGTAACCACGTCCGACAAGAAGAGTGCGATCGTCAAGCCAGAGCAGATCTCCACATTCTACCAAACCCGGTTCTTCGATTTGAGCAAGGATGGGGATTTGAAGCTCTTCCAATTTCTGCTTCATGAAAGTTTCTTCACCCTGACGCAGTGTTTTTCCCATTCTTAAGAGAACAGCTCCGGCATCGGTGATAAGAACAGGATCATGAACGAAAAGAGCATCGGAAAACGAATTCATATTTTCATAATGGTAATGAACATTCACACCGTTTTGCGTAAGTGCGTCGACAATTTGTTGATGTTCCTGCTGAGCTTTTTCAAGATCTATAGAATGGGTGTAATGCCAGAGTTCGGGATCTGCGTTTGCAAAAACTTCATCCGGTTTTTTAATGAGAACTTCTTTGAGTTCTCCAACCATGGATTGGCCACCGAAAGGGACTTGAGGCATGCATGCTCCTACTCTTTGAAAACAGGATTTTTCGGATGCTTCGCAGAAGGATGGGCTAGGTTCGTGAGAAAGTCTGCATCACTACCAATTTGACCGCGTATTTCATTCATCTGCTGTTGTGCAGCCTCTTTGTTTCCTAGCGCATTGAGAGCATGATATTTGTTTAACATAATACGAACGAGTTCATCTTTAGCATACTCATTGCCTTCTCCATCTGCGTTCTGAAGTCGTGCCCTTGCTTTTTCTTCTTGAACCTGGAATGTTTCAAGTGCCTTTGCATGATTACCACTCATCACATAAGCTTCACCAAGATCATTCAACGCAGGTTCTCCACCTTTTTCCAAATAGGGAATTGCTGCGACAGGGTTGTTTTCTATAAGAACCTGACCTATTCCCATGGCAATGCTTGTGTTGGGATTTTTCTCATATAAAGATTCTAGGTATTTCACACCGGCGCCATCAGCTCTGTCCGCATAAATGTCGACGAGTTCTGTCAGCGCAACTTTGTTATCCGGGTTGATCGTTAGAATTTTTTCGAAATAGGTCTGTGCTACTTTTTCATCTTTCAAATCTAATAAATGTATAAGACCGAGTTGAACCAAGGCCTCTTCGTGATCGGGATTTTCCTGAAGTACTTTTTCTAGCAGCTGCCTAGCTTCACCCACCTGACTTTGGTTAACGAGTTCTATGGCTCTTTTCACGAGATCATTGGATTCACTTGTGTTTGTTCGCGCTACGGAAGCAGTCTGTACAGGAATTGCGTTGTTTTTCTCGGGAACTTTAGGCTTTTCAGGTGCGTGTTCTGCAATAGCTTGCACAGATTTTGTTTTGACAGGCTTGTTCTCGGCTACAGTTTCTTTAACCTCAACATTAAAAGATCGTGTGGGTTTATAAACAAGAAAGACAGTAAAGCTAGTAAACAGACTGAATATGAGAAAAACCATGGAGCTTAGAAATTCAGTCTCTACTTTTCTTTCTTTACGCTTATTTTTCATAGCACAGACCTCTTCCGATAACAAAGTGACAGACTCAAGCAACCCGCAAGTTATTTCCCCCTATTCCTCAAGTTCTGTTCGTTAAAGCGAACCAACTCGGGCTCAAGAGTAGAAATAACATCCTGCGTGGTTCTACAAAACAGAATATTCTTAAAGTCGTCATTCTCCACCAGACCCATTTTCAAGGGCCACTTTTTCAACCAAGCAATAAGCTCTGGCCACATCTCCTCACCACCTAATAACAGTATAGGGCGAGCTGTAATATGTTTAACCTGCAGAAGCTGCCAAGTGTAGAACAATTCCAGTATAGTGCCAATTCCTCCCGGTGTGACTACAACCGCATGACTAATACGCATAAACTCATCAAGTCGGGAAGAGAAACGTCTATGCTCTCGTTTCACATCGAGGTGCGCATTCGCATCACTCTCAAATGGTAAAATAATAGGCAATCCAATGGAACGGGAATGCTGTCCTCCATCTTTAGCACCTTTGTTCGCAGCATCCATCAAACCCGGACCACCACCTGTGACGATGTCAATGCCGCGTGTGGAAAGTTGATAAGCGAGTTCATAAACTTCTTTGTACTGTGCGGATTGAGGTTTGATACGTGCAGAACCAAAAATACTCACTCTGAAAAAATCACCTTCGAATTTAGTCAGTAGCGAGTCAATGTCCGCAACTATTCCATTCAACTGCGCAATTTTCTCATTAAGGAACTTGCGAACTTCCTTCTTCCTTACGCTCCCAGCCATAAATACCCCATAAGTCCCTGTAATTTATTAGGAATCATACCCATGCTTTTGAAATTCCTCAAATGTTCTTTGGGTTTACCGATAGAAGTCTTAGGGCCTAGTTTATGATGATTCGCAGCAAAGTTTTAACAATATTAACAAGAATTGTAATCTTCGCACTCTTCTTGACGCGTGCTTCCCTTGTTTCGTCCGCAAATATGGATGAGTATGCAGCAAGTCAAAAAGGACTCGAAATCATCGGAAACATCACCCACAGTCAAGCTTTCGAAAATAAAAACGTTGTTCTTTTGAAAAATACTCAAACCAATCAAACCTTCGCGAAAACGGTAGGCTCTGCTCTTATACTGGATGAATCCTATACGATCGTAGCCGTCAGCAAAGACTACATAGAACTGCAAAGCACACACCGCAGAATGAGACTTTACAAATATGGTTTTGCACCTGTTGCAGCTAAGCCGAAAATTCAAGAAAGGAAAGTTCCCACCAGCATCAGTGGTTCCTACAAAGAAGACGGTTTCGAAAGAGATGAAGGCAATATTAAAATTACAGAAGAATACCGCAAGAAAATGCTGGAAAAAGATCTTCCGAAAATTCTCATGCAAGCTGCTGCGGAAGCCAAAGTGGATGCAAATGGAAACGTACTCGGTTTTGCACTCTACGACATTGAAAAAGACAGCATCTATGCAAAAGCAGGTCTATCGGACGGAGACGTTATCAAAAGTATCAATGGTGAAGAACTCAACTCTGCGCAAGGGGCTATTAAATTACTGAACTCGTTAAAAGCTGCAAACGGAATGAACATAATCGTAGAGCGCGGTGGCGCATCTTTACCGCTTAACCTCGATGTCAAATAATACACACTCTTTTCATTGACCCCTCATTTTTCTTTTCCTAGAATCACCACATCTAAGCAGTCATTTAGTGAATTTTTGCAGAAGGGATTCTTATGCAACGAAACCTTTTTAGTGCACTTGTCTTAGCATCCTGCTTAAGCGGTGTTGTTCATGCAGCTTCAAACAAACCTGTGCCCCAGCTTCCTAAAGAGTGGGAAGAGATAGTTGTCGGAGGAGAAGCACTGTGTTCTCGTGGAACACCGTATTCTTTTTTTGTGTCTCAGGGAAAGTCTAACAAGGTCGTCATCGATTTTATGGGCGGTGGCGCCTGTTGGGATGAAGAAACCTGTGCGCACGACACCAAAACCTTTCTCGAAAGTGTTGCGGATTTCAAACGCATATTCGAACCAACAGGAATCTACGCACGCAAGCACAACGATAATCCACTCAAAGATTGGACTCATGTCATCGTTCCTTACTGCACAGGAGATCTTCACTGGGGTAGCAATGATCAGGAATATACACGCGAAGACGGACGCAAGTTCACAATCAACCACAGAGGTGCCTTCAACACCAGAGCTGTTCTTAAATACGTAGAAGAGCATTTCAGAAACCCTGAGAAAGTACTCGTCACAGGTTACAGTGCAGGTGCTTATGCTTCTGTATATTGGCTTCCTCCCATTCAAGAGATGTATAAACATTCCTCCGTTATGCAGTTTGGTGACAGCGGAATAAGCCCTATTACAGAAGGTTTCGCAAAAAAAGCATTCACGCGATGGAATGCTCAAGCAGCGTTTACACAATGGAACGTTCAAAAGACAGGCGCTAAGATTCCAGACCTAGATCCTAAAAACGTAGACTGGAATAAGTTACAAATTGGTTTTATTTATGAAAAATTAATGAACTACCTTCCCGACATTCCCTTCGGACATTACACAACAGCATTCGACGGTACACAAAGAGGATTCTTCTGGCTAATGCATGGTGACACCAAACAATGGCCGGAGCTTGTTAAAAACACACTGCAAACTCTAGGTAAATCCTCTAAATTCCGCTACTTCAGCTCACAGGGAACAGAACACGGTATACTTGCTTTCACACGATTCTATGATGTTAAATCTACAGATGATGAGCTGTTTCAAAAATGGTTCAAGTCTTACGTGGAAGGTGGAACTCTTAAGAACCATGATTGTGTCAATTGTATCGATGATGAAAAAGAAATGTGGATTGAATTAAGAAAACCTAAGGAACCTGCACAAATCGAAGAAGCAAATCTCGAACTTTAATAAAGGGTGTCGCAATTGCGCACCGTCATTTCTACCTTTCCATTTCAAAAAAATATTCAACTTGCATTTTAATCTCGGGTCACGCTATTCATAAAATTAGGAATGAAAAGTGTGTTTGAAAAGGATTGAAGAATGTCAGGATTTACTCGGGTTCTCGGAGTTTTTCTACCTCTTGTGTTGATGAATGTGTCCTGTACAAAATGTAACAAAGAAAGCACGCAAGCTTTACCAAGTGCACAATCGAAAACAGGTCAAACATTCAAAGAAGCAGCTGATCAAACTTTGAATTTAGGAAATGGAGCAGAGCCTAAAGAAATAGATCCTGCTCTTGTCACGGGTGAACCGGATGGCAACGTTGTCTTCAATATCTTCGAAGGTCTTGTCACCCTTGATAATGACACACTGGAACCTCAACCTGCAGTCGCAGAATCCTGGACCATTTCTCCTGATGGAAAAACCTACACTTTTAAAATTCGTAAAAATGCAAAATGGTCGGATGGAAGCGAACTGACTGCTGAAGATTTCGTCTGGTCATGGACTCGCGTTCTGACACCGATGACAGCGTCGGAATATGCGTATCAGTTGTACTATGTAAAGAATGGTGAAGACTTCAACAAAGGTAAAATCAAAGATCCGAACATGCTGGGTCTCAAAGCACCCGACAAATACACCTTTGTAGTCGAATTGGCTCATCCTACACCTTTCTTTTTGAAACTCTGTGCCTTCTACACTTTGAACCCAACACCCAAACAGGTTGTAACGAAATTCCCCGGACAAGAGTGGACCAAAGAAGAAAACATTGTAAGCAACGGTCCCTACAAACTAGTAGAGTGGAAACTAAACCGTCACATCAAAGCAGTTCCCAACGAATACTACTGGGACAAAGATGCAGTTAAATTGAAAGAGATATATTTCTACCCTATTGAAAATTCCGATACCGAAGAAAAAATGTTTCTCTCAGGCAAACTGCATCTTACGAACACGGTTCCCCCTCTTCGCATTCCTAAATATGAGGAAGAAGCTAAGAAAATGGGTGCAGATGCGACATACCGAGCCTTTCCACAACTTGCTTCGTATTTCTACCGCTTCAATGTTAAACGCAAACCTGTGGATGACTGGCGTGTACGAAGAGCTCTTGCTTTAACCATAGATCGCACAGCACTTGTGAAGAATATTCTTCACGCTGGGCAGGTTCCTGCAACGTCGTTCACTCCTCCTGTTCATGGTTACAGCTTCAAAGGAGACTTGCCTGAAACCGTAACTCCTGCTGCGATTGCAGAAGCGAAGAAACTTCTCGCAGAAGCAGGATATCCCGATGGTAAAGGCATGGAGAAGATTGAAATCCATTATAACACTCTCGAAGCACATAAGAAGATTGCAGTTGCTATTCAAAGTATGTGGAAAACGAATTTAGGAATTGATGTCGGATTGTTCAATCAAGAGTGGAAGGTTTATCTCGACACTCAAGTGAAAATGGACTTCACGGTTTCCCGAGCAGGTTGGGTTGCAGATTATCCTGATCCCAATACTTTCCTCGATATGTTCGTAACGGGAGGTGGAAACAACAAAACAAACTGGTCCAACAAAGACTATGACCACTATATAGAACAAGCTGGTCAAACGATGGATGAGGCAAAACGCTTCGACTATTTCCACAAAGCGGAAGCTATTTTATTGAAGGAACTTCCTGTGCTTCCCATTTATTTCTACACACGACCACGTCTTGCAACTCCGTTGTTAAAAAGAATTGTGGGTGGAAAATACGTTGTTTGGGTGCCGAATGTTATAGACCGTACTGTTTATAAGAATTTTGTTTTGGTGGAAAAAATTTAGTGTGAGGTTTCAGGGATGTTGAAGTTTATCCTCAAAAGATTGCTGAGTGTCATCCCGGTCTTGTGGGTTGTCGCAACGATAACATTCTTCCTCATGCGACTGGCACCGGGTGGTCCTTTCAGTTCGGAAAAACAGGTTCCCGAAGAAATACTTCGTAACCTCGAAGCGAAGTATCACATGGATGAACCTCTTCCTATGCAGTATGTCCGCTATCTCGGTCAGGTTGCAAAAGGAGATCTGGGTCCTTCCTTCCGTTATACAAGTCGAACCGTGAATGAAATCATTGCAGAGACTTTTCCTGTTTCCGCAGTGGTTGGTCTTCTCGGTTTACTTTATGCTCTGATGATTGGAGTGCTTTCGGGAATTTTTGCTGCAAGTAAACCCAACTCTTTACGAGATTATCTCTCGATGGCTTTTTCCATGATTGGGATCTGTCTTCCTTCTTTCGTTATTGGTCCCATGTTCATGTTGATTTTTGCAATCAAGTTAGAGTGGTTCAATGTTTCGGGATGGAATGAACCCAAAGATATTGTGCTTCCTGCTCTAACTTTGGGAACCATGTATGCAGCTTATTTTGCCCGTCTCACACGTGCAGGTATACTCGATGTGATCAAACAGGACTACATCCGAACCGCTCATGCAAAGGGTTTACCCGAATGGTTAGTGATGTTCCGACACACATTGAAAGGTGGATTGCTTCCGACTGTAAGTTTTCTCGGACCTGCAGCTGCTGCTATTCTAACGGGTTCACTGGTTGTGGAATCTATTTTTAATATTCCAGGATTGGGTCGTTTCTTCGTTCAGTCTGCATTGAATCGTGATTACACATTGGTCATGGGTACTGTTCTTTTCATTGCTCTACTGATTGTGGTTATGAATCTTCTAGTCGATATCGCTTATGCGTTTCTTAATCCGAGGATTTCCTATGACTGAGATTGTATTGGAAAGGGAAAGAATGTCGGACTCAAAAGCAGGAATCGAAAAAGGGCGCAGTTTATGGGAAGATGCCTTCAACCGTCTTCTCAAAAACAAAATGGCTGTCATCGGTCTTGCCTACCTTCTTTTCCAGACTGTGATTGCTGTACTCGCTCCGTGGATTGCACGCTTTCCTTTTGACGAAACGAATCTTGCATTGGGAGCGATTCCTCCCGATCTTGTGCATTTTTTTGGAACAGACGATTTGGGTAGAGACATGTTTACCCGAGTCATCTATGGGTCACGCATATCCCTTATGGTGGGCATACTTGCAACTGCTGTGAGTGTTGTGATTGGAGTACTCTACGGAGCTATTTCGGGTTACGTCGGAGGAAGAACCGATGACATGATGATGCGTATATTGGAAATTCTGTATTCGCTTCCCTTTATTTTCTTCGTCATCATTCTTATGGTTCTTTTCGGTAGAAACATTTACTTGCTCTTCGTTGCTCTAGGACTGATTGAATGGCTCACAATGGCGCGTATAGTTCGTGGTCAAGTTGTGAGTTTGAAAAAGGTGGAATATATAGATGCAGCACGTTCCATGGGTGTGGGGCATTTTAGAATTATTGCGGACCACTTGATTCCTAACGTTTTGGGAACTGTTATTATTTACGTAACTCTGACGGTTCCTGGAGTGATTTTGGAAGAAGCGTTCTTGAGTTTCCTCGGTTTGGGTGTTCAGGAACCGATGTCGAGTTGGGGAACATTGATTTCGGATGGAGTTGCAGCGATGCAAACCTATCCGTGGATGTTGATTTTTCCGTGCGTGACATTAATGCTCACGCTTCTCGCTTTGAATTTCCTCGGGGATGGTTTGCGTGACGCACTCGATCCTCGTGCAAGTAAGGATTGAGGTGTGTGATGACTGCGTTGCTGGAAGTCGAAGGTCTCAAAACTTATTTCTACACACGAGAAGGTTTGTACAAAGCTGTAGACGGTTTAAGTTTCAAAATAGAAAAAGGAGAAGTGCTTGCCATCGTCGGAGAATCAGGTTCGGGCAAATCTGTTTCCATGATGTCTTTGCTCGGTCTTATTCCCAAACCTCCTGGTAAAATAGTCGGAGGTACTGCATTTTACGAAGGGAAAGATATTCTGCAATTTGCAGCTCCTGAACTTCGCAATTTGCGTGGTCAAGACATTGCGATGATTTTCCAAGATCCGATGACTTCGTTGAATCCGTATCTGCAGATTTCCACACAGCTAACGGAAGTTTTGTTTGCACACGGTTCCAAAGTTACAAATGCAGAAGCACGAAACATAGCAATTGAAGCTTTAGAAACTGTGGGCATTCCCGATGCGGAAAAACGTATAGATCAGTATCCGCATCAGTTCTCGGGAGGTATGCGTCAGAGAGTGATGATTGCTATGGCTCTTATTGGCAAACCCAAACTCCTCATCGCAGATGAACCCACAACTGCTTTAGACGTAACTATACAAGCACAGATTTTAAAAGTTCTAAACGATCTGCGCAAAGAGATGCAGCTTTCTATTATTCTCATCACTCACGATCTTGGTATTGTTGCAGGAATGGCAGATAAAATTGCCGTGATGTATGCAGGAAAAGCTATAGAAACGGGAACCGC
>Ga0206941_10277_pt1 | contig 11963 bp, 10 predicted proteins | sample Alteio_BWOrgHeat_9_FD_153251 | JGI IMG/M metagenome (GOLD analysis project Ga0206941, IMG submission 153251) | Enriched cells from forest soil in Barre Woods Harvard Forest LTER site, Petersham, Massachusetts, United States -... | ecosystem: Environmental > Terrestrial > Soil > Temperate forest >...
TCAATAGATACTCTGTGTTAAAATCACATCTGACAGGAGGTCTACCATGTATAAATTCGCGCTATCTATCGCACTTACACTCATTACCACTCTCGCATTCGCTGAAAGCTGCCCTACCGTTGGCATGATTAAAAATAATTTAGCAAGCCAATGGCAGGCCATGGATAGCGACAATAACAAACCGCTCTCCACAAAACGCTTAGCAATGTTCAAACACAACATCGAACAATTCACCTTGGCAGAATGGCAAAGCATCGATAAAAAACATAACACTATGCATTGTTATTATCGTGATAAAAATGGCTCGCAACTCGAAGCGTATTTAAGCAAAAATGATTTGATGCCACTTGATAATAAAAAACTATGGTATCAAGTAAGCGGGTCTATGCATTGCGCAGCGGGCATGGACAAATGCATGTTTCAACGTCATATTATGCAGCAGCAGCAACAACAGCTGGCAAGGAAATAATGCATGACAGCGACTACATCTACATCCACTTCAATAATAGAACCATGCGAAATAAAATTCTCAGTTGATCATATTCATAAAGGCGCGGAACTCGCTTTTCGCAATCATCCGCAACACGCTATTTTGGTTGATATATTAAGCCGTCGCTACAATCATCACGTATTATTACGCAGTAATTTTTCATCGCGCATGGTTAACTCTTTTTTAGAAGCATTATTAGCTTATTTACACAGCGCCGCATGCCCGGCTAATTTACGCCTGGAAACATTTAGCTATTTAGATCTAGAAAATATAGACTTACATGGCTACTACAAAACACAATTGGTTAGTTATTTACAATCTTTCCTTACACAATTAAATAAAAGTGATAAATGTTTATTATTAGTCGTTCGCTTGCATGCCACTCATAGCGAATTGCTGCACGATGTTTTTGATATGCTGGTACAACATCCTAAATGTCGTTTAATTATTATTGGTGATATCGAATCTGCTTTACATGAAGTTTACTTCCATCAACATTTTGCTGCTGTTACGCTAGATCATCCGAATGAAGCCGATGTTACAGCACTGCTCAAACAACATCGTGCGGAAATGGAAGAATTTCATCAGGTAATTATTCCTGATGATATTTTGGCGCATGCCTATAATTTAGCTGGTAGATATCTAAGTACGCATCATGTGTTAGAAAAAGCCTTATTGTTGTTAGATAGCAGTGCTGCGCGTATTGCTGCGAGTGAATTCAAAGAAAATAATGCGCAATTTAAACCGGTTTTGACTTCCGCTGCCATCGCACAAGTATTATCCGGTTGGACACAAATTCCTGCTGCTTTATTACAATCTAGCAAATTTAAATTAGGCGATTTTTCGGTCGGCTTAGAACAACGCGTATTTGGACAAGAAGCTGCTATTTCCATTATATGCCACGAATTGCAGCAATCTATTGTACGTACTCAAGCTTCTACTGGTCCATTTTGTTCTTTCTTATTTGCTGGGCCTGAACATGCTGGTAAAAAAACCACAGCAGTTGCGCTCGCTGAGCAAATGTTTAAACATTTAAATACTTTATACTTTGCACAATTAGCTTCCGCACAAACACATTCGATTGCAGATGTTAAATTACAACGCTATCAAGATCGACATCGTATCCCATTTAGCGAAGTCATTGAGCAAACGCCGTATGCTGTGATTGTATTTGAAAATGTAGAACAAGCAGCGCCAGCTATTCTAGAAGAGCTTTACGAAATTTTATCGACTGGATATTTGTATGCGGATCAACGCAACCCGTTAAATTTACATCAAGCGATTATTATTTTAAGCACGACATTAGGTAGTCGTAAAATGTTGGAGTTAGCGAAAGCGCAGCCACAGGATGAAGACAATAACAATGTTGATTTGCTGCAATTAATCATGACAGAACAACAACGTGGTGCGAATTCTAAAGTCGGCTTACTACCGCATGAATTAGCGCAGGAAATTACGCCTTCTTTGACTGAGCGCTTACCGCCGCTGCTTTGTAAGTATACGCATGTGGTGCCGTTTATGCCGCTGAACAAAGTCGCCGCCGAGAGTGTGATTAAGTTAAAAATGAATTCCTTATCATTGCAACTTAAGTCTCGTTACAAAATTGAATTAAATTGTGCGGCGGAAGTCACGCAGCACTTAGCACGTGAGGCAATTACTGTCAGCATGGATAAAGCACTTAAACAAATGTATTTTATTGTTGAGCAGGCAGTGTTGAATCAAATTGATAATCCGAATCGGTCGAATCAATTGTATTTGCAATTGAATGAGACGGGACGGTTGTTGAGGTGTGATTGGGTGAGTAACGCGGCGATGGGTTAATCTATAGCGGTGGATTACGACGCAAAAAGCGCGTCTAATCCACCCTACATTTTAATTTATCATAATGCACGCATATGCAACTTCTGCAATTGTAGGGTGGATTAGACGCGCTTTTTGCGTCGTAATCCACCAAAAAATTACAACATCCTTCTTAAAACATTATCGCGCTTGATGAAATAATGAAACAGAGCAGCGACAAAGTGAATGCTAACGAGAGCAATAAGCACTAGCGCGATATTGTTATGCAGCCAAAACGCAACATCATCTACCGTTTTACTTTGTGCAATAGGCAAATTAAATTCGAAATCCCCTAAACGCGGTGGATGACCGGCAGCGCAAGAACCAATCCAACCCACAATCGGCATCAATAATAAAAAGAAATATAGGCCATATTGCACTAAATGTTCTGCTTTTCGTTCCCAAGGTTTAGTATCCGCCGGCAACACTGGTGTAGGATTAATGAGTTTCCAACATAGACGTAACACCATTAACAATAAAATTGTTAAGCCAGTTAACTTATGAATATTGTATGTAAGTGGCTGCACGTCCTTAGGAAAATCATCCAGGAAATAACCAAAGACCAACATGCCGCCAATTAACACAAATAACACCCAGTGGAAAAACTTAGCGACAGAACCATAAGTGGAAGTGGAGTTTCTTATCATATTCTTTCCTTACTATAAAAAAATAAGCCGTGTTACCACGGCTTATGTTAATAGATTTGTAATGGCTGCGCTAGGGAGCATTAGCTGAATAAACTGGAGCGGTACAAGTGGTCGTTGTCCAATGATTATTAGCTTTCAGTCTCGCCGTAAGCAAATTGCAAACACCGGTAGGCACAGTTGCGATGCCGAATGTAAGAGTACTTGTCCCAGGAGTAACGGTAATAGCGGTACCCCAAGGTGTGTTAAATGAATTCGCTCCTGCAATACTCTTTAGTGTCGCTGATGTTGCGGAAGTATAAGTCCCCGTTGTTTGTGAAACGCTATCAGCTGCTGCCACAATGGCTTGCAGCTGCGCTAATATAGCATTCGCTTGTTGGTTAGTCGTTGCTGATTGATAATAGCGAACTGACATAACGATGATCATCGCTGCAATAGCCAGTACCAACATAATTTCGAGGAGGGTTACACCCAAGACGGATTTTGCAAATCGTTTCATATCGTTAAAGTCCCTTATTAAATACTGTTTAATAGTATGGTATTTTTCTAGTACGATTGGCAAGTGAATTTTTTAAGGAATTTATGCACCTACAGCGCAAACGTACCAGCTTACTCGGCATGCTATTTTGTTTAATGACACTATTCCTCGTCTGGCAAATCGCCTTCTTTTGTATTTATTATCATGTCAGCACCATTATTGATTCGATGACGAATACGTCTATCTCGCATGGGTTCAGGCATTTTGCGATTATATCGCCGATTATTGTTTTTATATTGATACAGATGTTATTTTATGTCTTAATTGTGCTCTATATTAATTTTATCGCTAAGCACATTTCCCATTATTTCCGGCGTAATGAAGCTTTTACTTATTGGTTTGGGTTGTTGCTTTGCGTATTCGCGATTAGCGGCTTACTAGCACTCAATAGTTATTACTTTCCATTCTCTTTCTTCGCTCCTGCTCCACTGGGATTTAAGTTTATCGTGGGGAGTGGGTTAGTGTGGACGGCGATAACCATTATTGCATATGCGAATTGGTTAATGACTGGATTGCTTCGGCCAAAAGGCGGCCTCGCAATGACGACAGCTGCTCGCAATGACGGGCAAGTTCGCACTGTTGGGTGGGTGTTTTTATTACTTGCCGCAATCAATATTATTTTGGCGCTCCCTTCTTTTACACAACCACCCAAATACCCGACCACTCAACCTAATGTCATTATCATTGGCCTAGATTCTTTGCGACCGGACTTTACCGGCTTTTATGGTAATCATCAGTTACACACTCCCAACATTGATGCTTTCTTAAATCAATCCGTCAGTTTTTCGCAATCTTACACACCACTCGCTCGCACCTTTCCTTCATGGATAAGCATTTTAACTGCAGAACATCCCAAACATTCTGGCGCACGAAATAATTTGGCTAATCTATCACCGAGTAAAATTGATACCTTAGCGAAACATTTGCAGCAAGCGGGATATTTTTCAATTTATGCGAGCGATGAAAAGCGTTTCAGCAATATCACGCAGCAATATGGCTTTGATGAATTGGTTGGCCCCAAAATGGGTGTGAATGATTTTATTCTCGGTAGCTTAACGGATTTCCCGCTCGCAAATTTATTAACTAAATTACCCATTGCGAAATATATATTACCGTATAATTTCGCTAATCGTGCAGCGGCGATAACTTACAAACCCGAACATTTTTCTAATGAAGTTGCAAATGCCTTACGTAACCGCCCTAATCAACCGTTATTTCTAGCCGTGCATTTTTGCTTATCGCATTGGCCTTATATTTGGGCAAGCGATGTGGGTAAAAATGAAATACAAGAAAAAAAATATCAACACAGTATAGAAAAAATTGATCAGCAGTTTGGGCAGTTACTAGAAACATTAAAACAAAATGGTTTGCTGGATAATAGCATTATTGTTTTATTATCAGATCATGGCACAGCGCTTGGTTTGCCAAATGATACTTTAATTGATACGAAAAATTATTATGGGAATGCTGCATTAATAAAAAATATTCCTGTTTCACGGCTAAGTAAAGCATCGCCCGATAGCATGGATTATGAGCATGATTACACCGTTAATACGGCATACGGGCAAGGCACAAATATCTTGAGTTTAAAACAATATAGAACATTGTTAGCGTTTAAGATTTATGGATCGCCGCGCGAGTTCGCGATGACGAGGCATATTGATACACCGGTTGCATTAACTGATATTACGCCAACTATATTAGAAATTTTAAAATTACCCGCGCTTAAAAAAACGGATGGCATTTCACTTACTGGGATGATGGCTGGTAAAAATCAAAAAGCTACTCCGCGTGCATTTTTTCTTGAAACCGGTGACAGCTTAACTGAAATTGAAACTGATCATATTTATATCGAAAAAGTCATCGCTAAAAAAATTGGCATTTATAGAATTGATCCGCAAACAACTTTATTGATCATGGATCCTAAAGCAGAAAAATCTATTAACGTAAACAAACAGCGTGCGGTGATTCTAGGCGATTGGTTGCTTGCGCATTATCCCGCGAGCATGCATGACAAGTTGGTAAATAAAAAAATAAAATCCGTTATGATCCCCCCTTATTATGTGTTAGTGAATATGAAAACGGGGCAATGGACGATTGATTTAAATACACCATTTGCAAAAACCGCACCTAAAGCTATCTTGCTTAACAAATTAAAAACATTTTATGGGAATGAGATTTGATATGATCGAATACGTCGAAATAGAGTCAAAAACACCTGCCAAGCACACCGTGATTTGGCTACATGGTCTTGGTGCCGATGGACAAGATTTTGTCCCGATCGTGCCAGAATTAAAATTGCCAAACGACTTAGCCGTTCGGTTTATTTTCCCGCACGCAACGATTAGACCCGTTACCATTAACGCCGGCTATGAAATGCGCGCTTGGTATGACATCGCCGGTATACAACTGGATGCCATTATTGATAGAGAAGGTATTCTCGCCTCCGCCCAAATGATTGAAGAACTAATCGCGCAAGAAAATTCTCGTGGCGTTCCTACGGAAAATATTATTCTGGGTGGTTTTTCGCAAGGCGCAGTGATGGCTTTAACTATCGGCTTACGACGCGCTACTCCTTTGGCTGGCATTGTCGCGCTATCGGGTTACTTCCCACTTGCCGACGAAACCTTAGCACAGACAAATAATACCGTACGCGACACGCCTATCTTCCTCGCGCATGGTACACAAGATTTTATGGTCCCGTTTGCATTGGGCCAAATGAGTTATCAGCTACTAAAGGAAGCGCATTGCCAGGTTAGTTGGCACGCGTACCCGATGGGGCACGCGGTGTGTGGAGAGGAAATCCGCGATATTGGCGAGTGGATATCATCCGAATATAAACGTCAAACCGCCTGAGAATAAGTCTTCGTTACCTGTGGTGCTATTACCCTGCGCTCGCTGCCATTGCACGTTGAGCGCTAAGGCATTAATTAAGGAATATTGTGCGCCGAGGCCATAATAAAGACCGGTGGTACTGTGATTACTGCTGCTAACGCCCAAACCTGTCGCCGCGGTTTGATTATTCACACTCACTTTAGCATTCACACGCGCCACACCAATCTTGGCAAATAATTCAAATGGGGATTCAGCAATAGGTAAAATACCCTTGCCGGCGATATCGTAGGAATAATTTTTTACCGTAGCGGCTTTTGTTCCCTTACTATTTTTAATGCTAGTATTAGCATATTGGGTATAGCCGATTTCCGTGCCGAAATAAGGCATAAACTTATAACCCAGGTTAGCGTTGCCGCCTATACCCGAAGAACTGGTACTACCTGGATAATCGGTATTAGTTAAATTTGATGAGCCTAAGTTGCCTTCAATATACCAGCCGTAGGGTATGGACATAACCGCGAATGTTGTTGAAGCCGCACATAACAAAGCCACACCGGTTAATTTTGCTAGTAATTTGTTTCCTTGCATGACTCTCTCTCCATAAGTAGATGGGATTAGTGTAATGGAAGTGAAGTCAGAAGGCAAAAGTTCTGCTTATTTATGTTGCAGCAATGCGATATCTGCCACTTGCAAAAATAATTTGCGCAATTCTTTTAATAAACGAATGCGATTTTCCCGGCGCGGCTTATCTTCCGTCATGACCATGACGTGATCGAAGAAACTATCGACTGAAGGTCGAAGGTCTGCAAGATTAATTAAGCTATCTTTATAATCTGACATCATACATAGTGATTGACTCTTTTCATGCAGTTTATGTGCGAGCATTTTTTCTGCTTCATGCTCAAACAATGCTTCATCAATTTTGCCATCTTGCACATCAGCAGTTTTTAAAATATTACTCACGCGCTTGTTGGCAGCGCTCAATGCTTCTGCTTCGCTTAATTGCTTAAATGCTTGCACTGCTTTGATGCGCTTATCCACATCGTACAAATCAGCTGCTTGCACAGCATTAACAGCAGCAAAAATATCTGCTGGCACATCTTTTTCCGCATACCAAGCACGTAAACGCTCGTTGATAAATGTTAGCACTTGCTCAACTGCGTCGGCGTTTTCTAGTTTAACGGCATAATTTTTTTCTGCTTGTTTTAACACATCGCGCAAATCAAGATTAATTTGATTTTCAATTAAATAACGCAACACGCCAATGGCTGCGCGACGCAAGCCGTACGGGTCTTTGTCACCGGTTGGAATTTGATTGATGCCAAATGCGCCGACCAAGGAATCAACACGATCTGCCAACGCAACAGCGATAGAAATTTTCGCATTTTTATCTGGAAGTGCTTCGCCTGCGTAACTTGGCACATACTGATTACGAATAGCCGCAGCAACTTCTTTGTTTTCGCCATCATGCTCTGCATAATAGCCGCCCATAATACCTTGCAACTCAGTAAACTCACCCACCATATTACTGGTTAAATCTGCCTTAGCTAACAAACCAGCACGCTTTGCCAATTGCGCATCACCACCAATTTTTTCGGAAATATAAGCTGCTAATTTACTAATGCGCTCAGCTTTATCGTACAACGTTCCTAATTTTGCCTGATACACGATATGCTTCAAACGTTCAATTCGATCTGCTAACTTTTCATGTTTATCCGTTTTATAGAAAAATGCTGCATCGGATAAACGCGCGCGTAACACGCGTTGATTACCGTGAATAACTCGCGCAGCATCTTTACTATCAATATTCGCTAACGTAACAAAATGCGGCAATAATTTATTGCCATCTGTTACTGGAAAATAACGTTGATGGTCTTGCATTGCAGAAATTAATGCTTCACGCGGTACATCCAAAAATGCCTCATCAAAATTTCCGCACATTGCAACTGGCCATTCAACTAAGCTGGTTACTTCATCCCACAACTCATCATTCATAACGAGGGCAGAATTTTTACCGAATTGATCGTGCACTAATTTACTTGCTTCATCAAACACCTGTTGGTGACGCTTTGCAAAATCCGCTATCACATATGCTTTTTCTAGCTGCGCTTCATAGTCATTTGCAGATTTAATACTGATCTCGCCTTCCGAATGAAAACGATGGCCGCGTGTTACGCGATCGGTTTTATGTCCTAAAATTTCTGCATCAATAACATCTTTTCCGTACAGCATAATAACCGAATGCACTGGACGCACAAATTCTGTATCAGACGCGCCCCAACGCATACGCTTAGCAATAGGCAACGTTAATAATGCTTGATTAACAATCGTCGGTAACAATTCCGCTACACTTTTACCTTGGGTTTTTTGTTTATAACCCATCCATTCACCTTGTGGCGTTTTAATTTTGATTAAATCATCGGGCGTGACACCGCAGGATTTTGCAAAACCCACACACGCAGGTGTTGGTTTGCCGCTCGCATCAAATGCAGCTGCAATTGCAGGGCCTTTGCGTTCAATTTCTTGGTTCGGTTGTGTTGCATCTAGATCAGATATTAAGACTGCTAATCGACGCGGCGTGGCAAACCATTTCGCCTCACCATGATTTAAATCTGCCTTTTTTAAAGCAGCGATGATTTGCTCATAAAAAGTTACGCCTAATTTACGTAATGATTTAGGCGGTAATTCTTCAGTATGTATTTCAACCAGAAAATCATCGCGTTTCATGCTTGTTTCTCTTTTAATAAGGGGAAGCCTAATGCTTCGCGTGCCTGATAATAACTTTCTGCCACGGCTTTTGCTAAGCGGCGTATTTTTAAAATATATTGTTGGCGCTCGGTTACCGAAATCGCACGTCGCGCATCGAGTAAATTAATGGTATGCGACGCTTTTAACACCATTTCATAAGCGGGTAATGGTAAATTCACATCAATTAAACGCTGACTTTCTTTTTCATACACATCAAATTGTTTGAACAGCATAGCAACATCTGCATGTTCAAAATTATATTTAGACATTTCTACTTCGGTTTGATGACACACATCGCCATAAGTCACCGTGCCTTGCGGGGCTCTACTCCAAACTAAATCGTAGATATTATCGACACCTTGCAGTGACATCGCTAAGCGTTCTAAACCATAAGTAATTTCGCCAGTAACGGGTCGGCATTCCAAACCACCCACTTGTTGGAAGTAAGTAAATTGAGTCACTTCCATGCCATTTAGCCACACTTCCCAACCCAAACCCCACGCGCCTAATGTGGGCGATTCCCAGTTATCTTCGACAAAACGTACATCATCAACGGTGGGATCAATGCCTAAATTGCGTAGCGAATCGAGATAAAGCGCTTGAATATCGTTAGGTGAAGGTTTTAATACGACTTGAAATTGGTGATGGCGCTGCACGCGATTTGGATTTTCGCCATATCGACCATCCGTCGGACGTCGGCTGGGTTGCACATAAGCCGCGCGCCAAGGCTCAGGGCCTATTGCGCCCAAAAAACTACCGGTATGGAAGGTGCCGGCACCGACTTCCATATCCACTGGTTGCATAATGACACAACCTTGCGCACCCCAAAATTCTTGTAGAGCCGCAATCAAACCTTGAAAGGTACTGACATCGACTTTTTTATTGGATTTAGTCATATTCGAATTCATAATTTAGTCTAGATCAGGCATTATAACAGCACTATCCGTAACACGTACACATGGGAATACATATGACTACCGATTTTCCTACCGCCTCCTTACCCAATTTCAACACCATTAAACCCGCGCAAATGGAATCTGCCATTAGCGAGATATTAGCTAACAATAAAAAACAAATCGCGACATTGCTAAGCCAACCTGGGCCATTTAACTGGGATAATTTAATGCAACCGATGGAAGACATGGGCGATACACTCAGCAAAGTTTGGTCGCCCATCGCGCACTTGCATAACGTGGCGCAAAATGACGAATTACGTAAAGCTTATAACGCAGTATTGCCATTACTCATTACTTACAATACTGAACTCTCGCAAAATGAAAAATTATTTCAAGCAATTTCCTCCATCGCGGAAAATAATGAATTTGCCAATTTAAGTGAAGCACAACGTAAAATCATTGAACATGAATTACGGGATTACAAATTATCTGGCATTCATTTATCAGCCGATAAAAAAGCACAAGTTGCTGCGCTGGAATTAGAATTAAGTGAGCTCACCACAAAATTTTCTGAAAATTTACTCGACTCCACTAACGCTTGGACCCTGCACGTTCCCGATGCCAAACAGTTAGATGGCCTGCCAACACAAGCATTACAACTCGCGGCGGATAACGCTAAACAGCGCAAATTAGAAGGTTATGTACTAACACTGGAATATCCCTCTTACAGTAGCGCGGTTCAATATTTAACTAATCGCGAATTACGTAAACAAATTTATGAAGCCTATACAACACGCGCTTCTGATCTTGGCCCGCATGCAGGCAAGTGGGATAACACGCATATTATGGATCAGTTATTACGTGTGCGTCATGAACTTGCGCAGTTAGTCGGTTATAAAAATTTTGCTGAGTTTTCTCTCGTGCCGAAAATGGCAAAATCGCCAAATGACGTGCTGCATTTTCTAGAAGATTTACTCAAGCGCAGCAAACCAATCGCGCAAGAAGAAATTGCGGAATTAGCTACCCTCGCTAAAAATCGCGATAATATCAGCGATTTGCAATCATGGGATGTACCGTTTTATTCCGAGAAATTACAAGAATCTAAATTCCATTTTACCCAAGAAGAATTACGCCCTTATTTCCCCATTAATAAAGTATTAAATGGCTTATTTCAATTAGTGCAAACGTTATTTGGCATTATCATTAAAGAAGAAAAAGACATATCAACTTGGCATTCCGATGTGCGCTTTTTTTCATTGCATGATGAACAAGGTGAACTACGCGCAGGATTTTATATTGATCTTTATGCGCGTCCGCATAAAAACAGTGGCGCTTGGATGGATGATTGCTTAGATCGTCGCATGATAAATGGCAAAATACAAATTCCGGTGGCTTACTTAAATTGTAATTTCATGCCGCCAGTGGGCGATCAACCTGCATTACTCACACACGATGATGTGCTGACATTATTCCATGAGTTCGGTCACTGCTTGCATCACATGTTAACCAAAGTTAATTACGCGGGTGTGTCTGGCATTCACGGTGTTGCATGGGATGCGGTCGAATTTCCAAGTCAATTTATGGAAAATTTCTGCTGGGAAAAAGAAACGCTGGCATTAATCGCTGCAAATTATGAAACCGGCAAACCTTTACCCGATGATTTATTCAATAAAATGCTCGCTGCCAAACATTTTCAAACCGGCATGCAAATGGTTAGACAATTGGAATTTTCTTTGTTTGATTTTCGTTTGCATTTTGAATATCAACACGGCAAAAAATTACAGCCACAAGCGATGCTAGAAGAAGTTCGCAAGCATACTGCCTTATTACAAATTCCAGAATTTAATCGCTTCCAACATAGCTTTTCGCATATCTTTGCGGGCGGTTATGCCGCTGGTTATTACAGTTACAAATGGGCGGAAGTATTATCCGCTGATGCTTATGCGCAATTTGAAGAACGCGGTATTTTAGAC
>Ga0206941_10204_pt1 | contig 11812 bp, 7 predicted proteins | sample Alteio_BWOrgHeat_9_FD_153251 | JGI IMG/M metagenome (GOLD analysis project Ga0206941, IMG submission 153251) | Enriched cells from forest soil in Barre Woods Harvard Forest LTER site, Petersham, Massachusetts, United States -... | ecosystem: Environmental > Terrestrial > Soil > Temperate forest > O...
CCTAATACACCAGCAGCGGCAGATCTGACACTACTACCCGTATCTCGCAGCATCAACAACAATCCGTCTAACACAGCGGGCGCCGCAGCAGCCGCACCTATGTTTTTAAATGCTTTAGCAGCGGCAAATCTAACATACCTATCCGTATCTCGCAGCGCCAACAACAATCCGTCTAACACGGCGGGCATCGCAGCAGCCGCACCCATGTTTCCTAATGCATCAGCAGCGGCAGATCCGACATCCCACACCGCATCTAGCAGCGCCAACAACAATCCGTCTAACACGGCGGGCGTCGCAGCAGCAGCGCCCATGTTTCCTAATGCACCAGCAGCGGCAGATCTGACATCCCCATCCACATCTAGCAGCGCCTTGAGTAAGGGCTTCAGCACTTGATCGCGGGTTAATCGCAATCCTGCTGGTTCTCCAGATTCTGCTAAACAATGCACCAACAAATGACGTTCGTACGCACCCAACAAATCTCGTGGTTCGGTCATTAAAATATCAAAAAATCTTTTTAGCGTTTTAACCTCATTAGCCAAGTGTCCCGCCACATAGCGCCACACTAGCTGAAAACGTGGGTTATAACGATGTTCTAAAATAATGCGACGCATCTGTTCATAACTTTCAGAACCTGAGATACTCACTTGTTTCAAAACACGTGCTGTACCAGCTGCTGCAAAATATTCTTGAAAGGTTAGGTGAATAAAATAGTATTCGCGTCTCTCACCCATTTTTCGCAAAAAACCACAGTGTTGTAGTCGTTCTCGTTGCGCTGCTTTAACACTTGCATCTGCTCCTGGCATGACACTTTGAATCGCATCATCAATAGCTGTTTCTGGTAATACAATTTGATTTGCTAACATGCCTTGACGTGCTAACTGTTCCAAACAAATTTGTGTAATGTCAGTGTGTTCACGAATATATGCGGGCGTGCAGGCTCCTCGTAGAAGCTTTTTATCTTCACGTAGTAGTAAATTTTTGAAAAGATTCTCAACCAGTAAATGATATAAAGCGCTGACGGTGAGAGAAGCCTCACCAGTAATCCTTTCATGCAAAGGACAAATCATCGCCAGTTGCAGCGGAATATGCGCAATACCCCAGATCGCAGGTTGGCGTTTGAGATAGTCGAGGAGTGCTTTAGCCTGGGCTGAAGCAGTTTCGGGATGAGGGATGTGTTGTCTAAAAAACCGCTGAATATAAGCTTCGATATCTTCAGGCATAAAACCCATTAATTCTAAACGTCGATCAATACCATGTAATTCTGCAGTGTCATGCGGGCGCGAAGAAATCAAACAACAAGGTTGCGCGATTAATTGTTCAAAAGCCCTTTCCAAAGGTGTGTGTTGTGTCGCTAATTTTTCATCATAACCATCTAATAAAAATAAAAATCGATGGGGATTATCGCGAATAGCAAGGCGAAGTTCATCACATTCTGCTGGTATTAAATCTCCTCCAAAACATTCCGCATTGATGATATCCACCACATGATATTCTCGGGGGACTGCGTAACGTCCCGGGTCTAATCGACGTAAGGGAATCCAGAAAACGGCATCAAATCGATCGGCAAATAAATTCTGTTCAGGCAAACCTGCTAAAGGCGCAGCAGCCCACTGATAAGTTATGTATTGACATAATGTACTTTTCCCAATCCCTGCGCGACCGACCACTAATAATCTATTTGGATTGACAACAGGCGCTTTCGGATCTGGATCAAAAATGGCTGTAAGATCGATAGGTGTTTTAGGCGTATATAAATCTTCCCAGGAACTTAATCGCTCATCACGAAATTCTCGTTCTGTTCTATCATCAGCATCAGGAGCGCCTGTTTCATCACGCCGCCCTTCTCGCAATCTTCGCTCTTTATCGCGCTGCTCTTCGTTTTGAATTAAGGTTAAACGAATAAATGCTTCTGCAATAGGTTGTGATGCTCCTTCAATGGTTTGTAAATCGCGATGATCACTTTGATAGCGTTGTTTGAGTTGAGTAAAAAAATCGGTAAGTCCTGGCATAATATTTTCTCCCTAGTTTGTAATTTTATGTTGATGCGACACATGCAGATGAACGGCTAAATACGTTTAGTGCAGGCACCACTACATCTGCAAGTAATTGTGTATTAAAATCAACTCTCACCCATTCTCCACTACGCACATGCACTTGCTGAATTGATCCTGGAAAAGTCGATTGATAATGTGCAGTGAAACGACTTAGTTCATCGTCATTAAGTTTCAATTTGAAATAAGTGATGCGTTCATCATGACGGCGAAACATCGCACCGGTTTGATCTCGATCAATACCAGCCATCCGAACCAATGTTTGTTCAGCAGTAGTGCCAATATAAATTTCCTGATAATCAACCTGTAAAGCTTCTGCAAAACGTTGCATTAATTGTTCGTGGGTGATTGTGGCGGGTGCTGGTAGAACTACTGCTGGTGCAGCAAATACACCGCGTTGGCTGGCAACAGCAGCAAGAGAAACTGGAGATGCAGCAGAAGGATAATTTGTATCAAGCGCCCTATCGCGCTGTCTGGCAGGAATAGCAACTGCAGGTGCTCTACCAGGTGCAGGATCTTTAGGATAATAACGCACAATCAATTGACGTTCTTGCTGCAATAACCAATGATAAAGCGCTCTACCCTGAACATCTCCATGACGCAAAACTAATCGGCATTCCAAGCCCACGTTATGATTACGCACTACACAGTTACCGACTGTTTGCGGAGAATTAGCAGACCAACGCGTTTCTACATCAGGTCGTGCGCCACGGTTAAAGCGTGTGCTGTACAGTCCGTGTAAAGCTGGTGTTTTTTGCATAAATCGTGCTTGCAGCACATGTATTAAATAGTCGATAAAAATTGGATTTTTTAAATTTTCTTGTGAAAAACTACCTATCCAATACGGTAATACTTTTCCTTCTCTTATAGGATGAGGTGACCGTCCATCACCTAAATTATTCAATTGCACTATCCATTGATCGCTTTGGCGAGTCACTAACAAATACATGGAATGACCATCTTGACTCAACATGCTGCTTGGCGCAAAACCTGTTGCACATTCATAAGTTTCACCATCACCAAGTGTTGCTAATTTTTCTACAATATTTAATACCGCCACATGAAATAATCGTCGACGTTCATCTTGCGCACGCGTTAAAACTGCTGCATCAGGATGTGCAATATCTGTAGCTGCATGAATAGTTTCTACATCGCGCAGATTGTTCAGTGTCTCTAACATCAACAAACATTCTGCTTTGAGCAAACTTAATATTTTTAATTTATTCTGTGGCAATTCTGCTTCTGCTAACAAACCTCGCTCAATGCGCAAAATTAATTCTGCATACAATCGGATACGTAAGCTTAAAAATTCTCGCGGAAACATGCCTTCTAAGGGTTCAGGGTCACCACGACCTACACGAATATCACCTGCAATAGAATCTAAATGCGCCAAATAACGCCAGCGTTCATCATGCCAGGTCGTGCCTAAATCTGCTTTAGCGATCCAACGGGCCACTTGTGTGTTAATCAGATCTTGATCGGTTTGTTCGCCGTCCGCATTGCCCTGATATTCGCAAGCTAATTTATCTAACCAACTTTGTAATGTTTCTAAACTAACCCGCTGACGACGACGTAACAACATCATTAACAATACCCAACGCGTATCTTCACTGGGTGGATGACTCATTGCCAAGCTGATTGCTGTATCAAAATCTCCTCGGCCAGGCAAACTTACTGCGGCAATATTTGCGCCAGCTTCGATTAATGTCTGTGCTATTTCTGCATGGCCTGCTTGAGCAGCACACATTAAAGACGTGAACCCACGTTCGTTATTTTGATTGTCAAGATCTGAGTGAGATGCTCTTAATAATTCGTGGACTTGAAGTAAATGACCCGAAGTAGCAGCTTCATGAAGAGGGGTCTCAGCAGGAGGAGGTAAAGCCGTAATCGGCAAATGTATGTGTTCTACCCAAGCTTTTTGTATCTCGCTAATCAAAAAATTGCGATTCCTAAGAGGTAATGCAAAACTTTGCAGTGTGCCTTTTTCCCAGCAACATAAAGTTTGCGTAGCCGGATCATAAAAAAATGCTGTGTTTTGTCGAGTAAAGCGGTAGGCTAATACAATAGCTACAGTAGTATAAAGAGTTTCAACATCTGTAGTCTCTACAGGTAACAAATCAAAGAAAATGGTAGGAGTAGCAGCAAATGTACCTATTTTGCCCAATACGTTAGCCGCGTCTCTTTGGCTATGATAATCATTCTCATTCCTGAGTACAGCCAATAATCTTTCCATAACAGCAGGATTGGCAACAACCACTGCAGCACTTATGCTGCCCAATGTATCAGCGGCATTTTTTCTCTCCAATGCACCCTCACACAGCAGGTTGCTCAACCATTTATCCACAAAAGCAAGGTTAGTAGGAGTGCGCTCACCTTCTTCATACTCCAATTCCCACGCCGACCCTTCCGATAAGCTCAATGCGTAAGCAGCAGGGCCGCTGACTTCTCCATTCTCATCCTGCTCCGCATACAACAATCCATCCACAATAGCAGGATTAGACACACCCATCTTGCCCAATGCGTAAGCAGCAGTGTATCTGATACGCTCATCCTTACCCCGCAAGGCATCGAACAATCCCTTTACAATGGTAGGTGTAACTGCACTCAGTTTGTTGAATACCATAGCTACTACAGCTACCCCATCGTCGCCCAACGCGGTTCCTGCATCCAACAATCTCTTCAAAACAACAGGGGTAGCGGCAATTGTACTCAAATTGCCCAATGCTAGAATTGAGGCAAAAATTGAATCACATGTCATCCAAAAATCCTGCTGCTGCCGCCCAGCGAATAATCTCTCCTCAATAGCAGGAGTAAGTGCACCTAATAATCCCTCCACAACACCAGGGGTAGCAGCAGAACCCACTTTGCCCAATGCATTAGCCGCGCTTATTCTCACTCTCCCCTCCATATCCTGCAGTGCTGCTATCAATGGCTGCAATACTTGATCGCGCTTTAATCTTAATCCTTCTGGCTCTCCAGATTCTGCTAAACAATGCACCAACAAATGACGTTCATAAGCACCCAATAAATCTCGTGGCTCTGTCATTAAAATATCAAAAAATCTTTTTAGCGCTCGAACATCATCGGCTAAATGTCCTGCTACATAGCGCCACACTAGTTGAAAACGTGGGTTATAGCGGTGTTCTAAAATAATACGACGCATCTGTTCGTAACTTTCGGAACCTGAGATACCCACTTGTTTCAAAACACGCGCTATACCAGCTGCTGCAAAATATTCCTGAAAAGTTAAATGGATAAAATAATATTCTGGTCGATCTCCTACCTTTCGTAGAAAACCACACTGTTGTTGTAGACGTTCTTGTTGGACTGCTTGAACATCTGCATCTGTTGTCGGCATCACAATTTGAATAGCATCATCAATGGCAGTTTCTGGTAATACAATCTGATTTTCTAACATCGTTCGTAAAGCTAATTGCGTCAAACAAGCTTGAGTAAGCTCTGTACGTTTACGAATATACGCAGATGTACATTTTTTTCGTGGATGCCCTTCTCGTAAGAGCATTTTTTTAAATAAATTTTTAACCAGCCGATGATATAACGCACTGACTGTAAGTGAAGCTTCACCGATAATTTCTTCATGCAAAGGACAAATCATCGCTAATTGCAGTGGAATATGCGCAATACCCCAGATATCAGGTTGACGTTTGAGATAGTCGAGGAGTGCTTTAGCTTTGGCTTGTGCAACTTCTGGTGCCAATCTTTGTCGTGGATTTGCAAAAAAGCCCTGAATATAGGCTTCAATATCTTCAGGCATAAAACCCATTAATTCTAAGCAACGATCAATGCCGTGCAGTCCTGCCGTGTCATGCGGACGCGAAGAAATCAGACTACAAGGTTGCGCGATTAATTGTTCAAAAGCAGTTTGTAAAGAGCTTCGCCGTACTTCTGGCAATACTTCATCGTAGCCATCTAATAAAAATAAAAAACGATGGGGATTTTCTTGAATGTGCAGTTGTAATTGGTCTAAATCTTCAGGTAGTAATTGTCCGTTAAAACATTCAGCATTAAGTATTTCCACCACACGATATTGTCGTGCTTCGGGATAACGCGCAGGATCTAATCGACGCAATGGTATCCAAAAAACAGCCTCAAATTTATCTGCAAATAAATGATCAGTTGCCCATTGATAAGCGATGTACTGACATAATGTACTTTTACCAATACCTGCACGACCGACAACTAATAATCTATTTGAATTTACCGCAGGCGCTTTCGGATCTGGATCAAAAATTGCTTTAAGATCGATAGGTGTTTTAGGCGTATATAAATCTTCCCAGGAACTCAAACGTTCATCACGAAATTCTCGTTTTGTTCTATCATTAGCATCGGGAGCACCTGCTTCATCACGCCGACCTTCTCGCAATCTTCGCTCTTTATCGCGCTGCTCTTCGTTTTGAATTAACGTTAAACGAATAAAAGCTTCTGCAATAAGTTGTCGTTCTCCTTCAATCGTTTGCAGATCACGATGATCGATTTGATAACGGCGTTTGAGTTGGGTAAAAAAATCGGCAAGTCCTGGCATGATGTATCCCTCCTTGTGCTGGAGTGGCATTCTATAACTAACTCACACCATAATGCCTAAGATTTTTAAAAACATGATGCTAAATCTTTTATCTCTCCATTTATTTTTGTGAATTTTTAAGAAACAACGTCAAATAGAAACTATTTTTTATGATGTCTTTTCCACTCTTTATCACGCGATAAAATATATCGAGCGGCTTGTTCTAAAAACATTCCAATATCTTGTAAACCTATCCATTTCATATAGTCGCGTATTTCAGTTTCTAATGATTTAGGAAAACGTGATTTTATGAGCACGGTTTCTGTTTCAGTCAATTTAATTAATGGCATCTATTCTCTCCTAATTTTTTCACAATCAAACAATCAAAATTGATTTACCATTCAGCAGTTTATCACGCACCTTTGGAATTGCTACGTCCAAAATTTGATGACAAAAAATTCCAAAAAAATTTGTTAAAATACAGATGCATTTCAGGCTGTGAAAATAATTTTTTCAGATCAAAACAAGTTCAGATTTATATCTACATTTTGATCTGAAAAACAAACAAAAAATTCAAGTACCCTGACGGCGGCTGAAAACTCGCCGCCGTCAGGGTACTTTTTAAGGCACGGGTCATACACCCTTTTAAATACTAGAGATATTTCTTATTTTTCTTTTATTTGCGACACAAAAAACGAGCAGGCATTTGAGACAACATTTTTAGACAATTAACACCAAAAATATTCACCATATGCACACAGAAAAAACATTAAGCAGCGTGGTTTATTTAGACTTAGAAAACCTGCTTCAACAACTAAAAAATACCAAACAATCACACGCTTGCATTCAGCTTATACAAGCGCTGTGTACTGCGTTAGGTAAAGGAGAAAGTTACCAAAATCTTTCACTACGAATATGTAAGGAACGTGCCAAGAAGATGCAAGTAAACAAACCTTTAGGGCATGAAGAAGCGCAATCTGATCTCGCAGAAGTGAAACGTCTTCGACAATGCTATCAACGTAGAACACCTATTCCTGGCGCACGAAAGTTAGAGCGTTACCATCAACAAATACAAGCGCTCAATCATGCCGGCGCTTCATCTCGAGATATCAAATTCTGGCTGTTCTCTCATAAAAAATTAGCGGTTTCGCATCACACAGTGCGACGTTATATCAACGCCCTTTTCTCTCATGCATAAATTCTCTAAAAACAAGCTTGCAGGACACGCAAAATACAGCATGCGCGAACAAGCAATGAAGTATATTGAAGCACGCTCTAACAGAGGAAAAAGCAAATCAAGTGGCGCCATTTTGCGCAGCGATAGGACTGTACTTAGATACCAAGGTGATTTAGGCAGAGCTGCAGAAGAAATACAGAAAAAACATGGCATCACAAAGCTAAAAGACATCACTGAAACACAAGCTCAGGATTACTTGAATGATCGATTAAAAGAAAAAATTCGTGTACGAACGGTACAAGGATACGCCAAAGCATTGGCGCTGTTACCGCAAGTCAAACATCTCACCGTTCCTTCACGCGCCACTGATAAAAAAGATAAGCCAAAAAATACGAGAGCTTACACCCAGGAACAAATAAAAGAGATCCAAAAAAATATATTTTCTCCTACTGCAAAACTAGCTATACAAGTGATCGTTGAATCAGGATGTCGCGCCAAAGATCTCGCTTCTCTTTGCTTAGCTTCTGATCGACCAGTGACAAATGCACGTTTAAACAAACTGCATGAGGATCGATTTATCGGAAAGGAAAATTGGGTCAAAGTAACGTTTATCGGCAAAGGCGGACATGAATATACTTCGACAATTTCACCAGGCACTGCCAAACAATTAGCGCAACATCGATTGCCCATTCCGCGTGATTTTAAAGAAAGAAAACAATATAACGTGGTGACTAAACAATACTATGATTTACCTGCTGGATTGAGACTATCCAAGCTATGGACAGACGCTTCTAAAAAAACATTTTGTGCTTCACGTGGATTACATGGTTTACGTCATACATTTGCACAAACACGCTTACGTGAAATGCTGATGGCGGGCATGACATGGGATAAAGCACTGGAATGTGTGAGCCAGCAGATGGGGCATTATCGTGCATCAGAAGTGAAAACGTATTGCAGGTAGTTACGCGTCATGTGCCGTAGAAAAATAAATGTTATTTTTTATAATAATGTGATTAGAAAGTACTACGCGAGAAATATTAGAAAATGCAAACCCTATGATAAGATATTGAGCAACAATGCATCTAAAAACAAAAAAAACACATACCCAATTTTCCCGACCTCGCTCATTAGAATTTATGTCAGACCGATCACCAACAGAAAAACTTTCAGATATTAATGCCTCTAGCACAGAAGGCTATACGCCATTAGTCACAGAGTGTATTTACATGGAGAAAATGAAAGATGCTTCGAAAGAGGAGAAAAATGCTCAGCTTGCATGTATTCATGACGTGCTATTGCAAGGAGCAGCCATATGCGGAGCGCTAGAGCATGTGGAATTTTTATTGTCGCGTGGCGCCAAGGTTAATCAAGTAGATGGAGAAGGTCGTACTGCGCTTATTTCGGCATGTAGGGGAGGACATCATCATGTCATACACGCATTACTTGTACATGGCGCAGACGCCAATCTATCTCAACCCCATAGGAAAGCCCCACTAGCTATAGCTTTAAGAAATAGAGATACTGTCAGTGCAGCATTATTAATTGCATATGGCGCTGATGATGCCACTATTAAATTTGATGCAATATTAGAAACGTATGCTGCACTACGACCCTTACATCAAGCCCTCTCTACATGGCCATCTAAAAAAGCTCCTTTCCACAGACGTATTTGTGCTTATTATTGGCTGATTGCTCAACTTGACAACTTTGCTCCCTCCCCTTCTAACACAGATCTGTTTGCGCATTGGAAAATATTTGAAAGGGAAATTTTAAAACAATGGGAAATTTTTTATCAACCTGGCAGGGCTTGTTTGGTAAGCATCTTAATTTTAGGGCAAGCCAAAACAGCAGATGACCAGCCACGTTATGCACAATGTGGCTTATATCGACTTCCTTCAGAACTATTGCTCTATCTCATCCTGACTTCCGCACTTTTGATGCCGGAGAAAACATAAAATCATTATAAAACATACAGTTATAATTTTTAGGCACTACATTATTTTGCCTTTTGAGATGAAGGTTTGAAGATGGATTTCAGGCGCTGGTGAAGCAGATTATTCCAGATATACCGCGGCATCTAGCGAACGTTCTAATCCGAAAGTTTTGTAAATCTTCGCTGCGTTTTGGCTAAAGTGACCTGGCAATTTATATCGATCCTTTGTTTTTTTGTGCACATGAATTGAGGCTTGTACATTGAGCAGTTCATCTAAAATAGTATCAATGCTAATTTTTTGTGTCAGGTTCACGCGATATTGTAGGTGCCGGAGCACACTAAAAGTCATGTAACAAATAGCAATATGTGCGTGAATACGCTCTGGCTTCCAGTGAAAGATAGGACGCATTTGAAGCGTGTGTTTATTGATACGAAAAGATTCTTCAATGATCCAGAGCCTGGCATAGCGTGCGAGTAAAGATTCGGCATTATCACCAGGAATATTGGTGATAATGCCGTGCAATCCATCCCATTGTGCATCTTGGGTCACTTTGTTTTCATCTAACTGAATTTGTGCTGATTCATCTTTTGTGACAAATCTTTTGACACCCTGATTGGTAATAAATTTACTGGGATTGGCGCCTTTTTTGCCGAGCATTTTTTCAATTTTTTTGAGTACAGCTTCTCGTTCTTTTTGATCTTTTAATGCGCGTGCAGTCTTGTAACTGACAATTAAACGTGCGTTTTCGTGTGTAAATTCTCCTATCCAACCCAAGGTGTTCTGAAAAATAGTAGGACGATAGTGTTCTTCTGAAAATATTTTTTCTTTTAATGGTTGGGGTAATTTTCTTAATTTGGCTGCAATAATGTAGTGATATTGATGTTGCTCCAGCAGTGCAATATTTTGTTTGGTGAACATGGCACGATCACCAACAAAACAAACAGCATCAATCGTGAATAATTTTTTCCAGGATGCAATCGCAGCAACTAAAGTACTGACTTCTGCTTTGTTTCCTTCAAATAATTCATAACCAATAGGTAGTCCATCTGAATTAGTGGCTAACGCCAACACCACTTGCGTGGTGTTGAAGCGATGATCTTTGCTATAACCAAAGTTTCTGAGTTCATCCACTTCTGTTGATTCAAAATACAAAGTGGTGACATCAAACAATAATAAATCTATGCCCTCAGGAAAAAGAGATTTTGTTTTTTCAAACGTATATTTTTTGATCTCTCCAATGCGTGGAAATAAAACATCCATCATGCGATAAATTGAATCTAAAGCATGTGTTTTGCCGAAATTTTTTTGTAAATATTGTTGTGTACGATGTTTGCTGTGAGGATAAACCAGGCGCGTTAACACGATATCTTTGAGCATCTGCATGAGACGCTTTTTAGGAAACAATGTGCCATACAATTCATCAAACATTACCCCCGCAACTTCGTGTACGCCTTCGATAATACGAGATTCTTCTTTTACATCGGATAGAGGCACTTCACTAGGAGGCAAAATATCTTCTAAACGCTTACGTGCAGGCCGACCTTTTTTATTTTTAATGTTTGCTGTTACATCTTTTTCAGATAAGGGTAACCATGATTGTTGTGCTTCTTTTTGTGCACGCTCCACAGCAATTTTGGCCATGAGTTCAGTGCCATAATTTTTTAATTTTCCTTCTTCGTGATCATCTCTGGCAATCCCAACATAATGCACTATTTTTTGCTTAATTTTTTTTCCGACACGATAATTTTCGCAAATCTGGATAGAGCGTCTAGGACTATTGGGTGTGGTTTTGACTCGAATAAACATCAGTTTCTCCTAAAAATAATTTTAGGAAATTTTAAGAAAAATTAAAATCAAAGTCAACTGCCAAATAGTTGCTAGGCACTACACTCGACAAGAAATAATATGTTTATAAAAAAGCGTACGGTTGCAACAGGTTTTAAAAATTAGGATGGAAAATTTGGAGAGAAAGTGCTGAAGTCAGGTGGGAAATTTTTTATCAACCTGGCAGGGCTTGTTTGGTAAGCATCTTAATTTTAGGGCAAGCCAAAACAGCAGATGACCAGCCACGTTATGCACAATGTGGCTTATATCGACTTCCTTCAGAACTATTGCTCTATCTCAT
>Ga0206941_10290_pt1 | contig 11784 bp, 6 predicted proteins | sample Alteio_BWOrgHeat_9_FD_153251 | JGI IMG/M metagenome (GOLD analysis project Ga0206941, IMG submission 153251) | Enriched cells from forest soil in Barre Woods Harvard Forest LTER site, Petersham, Massachusetts, United States -... | ecosystem: Environmental > Terrestrial > Soil > Temperate forest > O...
TGCCGCCAGTAAGAGAGATCGATGGAGGCCCGGCTGTTCACAACACCGGGAAGCCGGCCCAACCGCCCGAGCGCGGAAGCAGCCACGACTCCGCTCCATCGCAGTCGGGTACCGATCTTGAAGGGACGCCAGCTCGCGAGCACTGGCGCAGCCGCACGTGGGTCGCCCACAACTATCCAGCGCGGTTCCGGGCCTTGTGGAATGACATAAATGGGGAGATCGAGTTCGCTGGAGGACACACTTCCCTTCCCGGCTGCGGGAAAGGCAATAGAAAGAACTTGAGACGTGCTCAGGAAGCCTGGTTGCGCCGGCGCGATCACCATGGACGGCCGGAGCCCGTTCCGGCTTTCGAACTTTGGCCCCCGGGAGGCGAAAGGCCGATACGCTTGCCGGCTCGGTGACCCAGATAGCCCGTGATGGCTTCGATCGCATCGTGAATCACCTCTTCGGGGCGCTGCGCGGCATTGACCACGACCGCCGAGGGCAGGTTACGAGCCAATTCCAGATAGGCGGCCCGCTGCCGCGCCACTTCCTCGAGGGGCACTTCCTGCTTGCGCGCCCGGAGAACCTCGGGAGGGGCATCCAGAAGGATCACTAGATCGGGTCGGGGTGACATGAGGGCAGCCGCACGAAGAAGCCAGGAGGGCCCCCCGTAGCGGATGCGTTTGCTATCGACGAGCAGGTCGTAGAAACAGCGGTCAAAGAGAGTGAGTTGAGTACGGATGGCCTCAGGCAGGATCCGAAGGGCATAGCCCAGGATGTAGTCGACCCATAAATCCAACACCTTCGCGATGGAAGCGGCAAGCCCGCGCGGAGGCTGCCCATGGGGATCGGTGACCGGCCCCTGGTTCGCGGGTTTGCGTCCGATCAGGCGGGGGCGCATATGGTATTGGCGGATGGTGCGGAACGCGGGCGCCAGCTGACGGCTGACCGCATGAAGGACGAGCGACTTGCCGCAGCCATCCGGACCCATGAAGGCAATCCAGCATCCGGTCGGGTGCACGATGCGCCCCAACTGATACAGCGCGTTTTGCGGAAGCGCTTTGAGCTTCTGGACGAGCGTCTCTTTCCGGGTGCGCATCATGGCGCCACGAAACGTGTCGATGGATGCGTACATCTCGGTCCAGTCGTTGGCCGAAGCCATGCGCACGATCGCGGAACCCTCGGGACCGCGGCAGAAGCGGGCAATCATGCGACCGCACTCGATCCGGTCTTCAACGTAGAGGCGATGGAGCTGATACCCGTGCTCGCGGGTGAATGTGCGCTTGTTAAGTCGCTTGATCAGTGCGTAGGCAAATTCGTGGGCGATCGAAGGAATGTAAAAGCCGTTGGGATGGAGGCGCCGCGCGGAGAGCACTTCTTTTGCGGGGAGCCAGAACCGCCCGAAATGGCGATAGTCCGACGCGCAATCGGGCTGAACGATCGTCAAGGAGGGCCCATCGATGGACCCCAGAAAATAGGCTCTGGCGGTCAGTTCGTGATCGATGACCTGAATCAGGCGGGTGTTGGTGCGACGCGCTACGTCTTCAATGATGCGCGGCATGCGGTCGAAGTCTTCCTGGTCGACCATGAAGTCAATGTCGGTGTCGAAATCTTCGGGAAACCGGTCATACCCCGACAGGATGCAATACGACTTGCACTGCGCCGACAATGCTTCAAGCAGAATCCGAGCGACATTCGCCTTTATGTTTATGGCGGTGTGCGCCTTGTTGCCGGATTCCACTACATTTTGAGCCAATGAAATTGTTCCCCTGTCTGGTTTCTATGCCAATCTTACTTCTCAGATGCAGCGATCGGCCCAACGGCGAACGCATTTTCGGAGACGCTGTAATGCCTTAAAAGATCCGGTAGGTAACGCCAACGCTGACTCCGTTTGGAATCATGGTTCCGCTGGGTGACCCGGGAATACCCGGCGCGTTCGGCCAGATCTGGAATTCGTAGTCGGCCCGCAGCCGGACGCGACGCGTGAGAGTGTAGTCGACGCCGCCGCCGGGCGCGAACGCGAAGTACCTTCCGTAGGCAAGGTTGTTAGGAAAATTGATGATGCCCCCGCCAACGAGGGTCTTCACATACGGACGCAGGCCTGGGTGCTCGGTCAGCGTAAATCGATAGACGGGACCGATGAGGTAGTTGTATTCGCTGAAACCGTGCGATGCATTGAGAGTGAGCCAGCGGCCTTCGGCTTCGGCCCCGACATGATCCCAGATGACCGGGGAGAAGTCGACCACCGCGGTGACGCCCATCGGCTTGTATCCGCCGTAGTCTGCGCTGAAATAGCTGAAAGATCCGCCGGCGCTGAGCGAGAGCGGCGTCCGCTCGGCTTCGTAGACTACCTGCCCGGCCGCGAGGATGGGCGCCATCCACAGCGCAGCCAGTATGAGAACGCGTTGAACCAAGGTTTACTCCTCAAGGGCATTGCTACCGATCGTGCGGCGGCCGGCGGCTTCTCGTTACGAAATGATTCTGAAGAAATCATAGCCACCCAATCGCCAATCGGACACCTCGCAACTGCAATGACTCACAACGGAAGGGAGTAGGAATCTCTGCGGTCTTAGTCGCGCTGAAACCACCAGCCTCCTCGCGGCATTACGGCAACGGCAGATCGACGATGTAGAGCCTTCCATCGCCCACGTTGCACGGCGAGTAAAGACAGTTGAACTTCTGCGTCGTGAACGCCAGCCCCTGCGTGCTGTCGCTCGAGTTGTTCCAACGAATGAGATGCTGCGGAATTCCCTGCACCTGGTAGAGATCGAGTGACGGCCCCGGAGCAAGCGAGGTCAAGTCATAAGTCAATATGAAGTATTCGAGAAGGTTTGGATCGGCTGAAGGATGAGCCAGGTAATACCCATAGCCGGTACCCGGCGAAGGAAGCGGGTCGGGAGTCATGACTCCGTTGGCAAGCGTGTTGCCTTTTCCGACCGCTGTCACCGGATCGACAATCGTCCCATCATCGCCATAGAGCCAGCCCGATGCAGAATTTAGATGGATGTACAAGTTGGGAATGTTGAAGATGCCCGCGTGATCGTTTCCGGCAGGCAGGGTAACGCCGGTCGCGGTGACAGGAAGTTGATAGAGGTCGCCGCTGGCATTCTCGTTGTTGGCGGCGTAGATCGTGCTGCCGTCCGCGCTCCATTGCAGCGTATCGAACAGCGCATCGCTTGACGGAGTGGCAGATGGGCCGACCACCTGCGGCCGCTGCGTCCCGTTGTCATAGATGGCAAGACCGCCGATCGCTCGCGCCGGCGATCCCGAACCGGACGGAACGCCGCGTGTTACGGCGATGGTCGTGTTGGCGAGCGGCGAAACCTGCATGTCGAGCGCGTAATAGGCGCCATATTGCGGGTCGGAGCCAAGGTTTGTCGTGGTGCCGGCTGTCGGAACCGTGGTCGCGCCGGTGATGGTCAACTGCTGCACGGTACCCGAACCATCCAGACCGACGTAGAGGTATTTATTGTCCGGTGACAGCGCAAGCCGGTCAGGATTGCTGCCGGCGGGAAGTTTGTAAATCCACACCGCGGCGGCATCATTGAGGCCGGTGCGCGTGCTGAAGGCGATGATGCTGTCCTGGCTGTGCTGAGCCGTGCTCGGCTTGGAGATATACAGAAGGTTGAAACGCGAATCCCACACTACATCAGCCGACTCATCGAAATAGATGTTCATTCCCACGTAGTAAGGAATCGAATTCGACGGATTCGAATTAGGATTCTTGATCGTGATCGGGATCTGGGCGACCGCGGTCAGCATCGTAGCCGACACCTGTGCCGTTACCTGCTCTGGCGCGGACGCAGGGCACGGCGTGGTGGCTGGCGCCACCTGTGAAGTTGGCAACGCCGTGCCGTTCCAATAAGCCACAGCGCCGTTGGCAAGCAGCGATCCGCACAACGTCATCGTGAAGCCGGCGTCGCCCACCTTGGATCGCTGCGTTCCCTGCTGATTGAACACCGTAACGAGTACGGGAGTGGTCGACGGCGATACCGTGATCGTGAACGGCAGTTCATTCGAGACCGTGCTGTCAGGGTTGAGCACGAAGACGTTGGCGGTGGCAGTGCCGGTTGTCTGGTCGAATGCGCTGGCCGGCAGGTTGACGGATTTCACGGGGATGGTCGCGGTCAGTTGCGTGCTCGAGTTGAACGTGGTGGTCATCGGCACGCCATTCCACAGGATCAGGCTGGCGCTCACAAAGTTGGTGCCGGTCGCCGTGAGGGTGAGGGGCGAAGCAATCCCATTCGTCGACGTATTGGGATTGATCGAGGTGAGGGTGGGGGCTGGTCCGAGGCCTCCGCCGGCAATGACGGTGAGGGGCAGCGTGTTGGTCGCCGACTTGTCAGGATTGGTCACGCCCACGGTAATGGTGGTCGCGGCCGCGACATCGGAGGCCGGAATTGTGGCATGAAGCTGCGTTGCCGAGTCGAAAGTGGTGGTGATCGCCGTTCCGTTGAGAGTAATGGCGGCGCCCGAAACGAAACCGGCCCCCGTGGCCGTCAGCGTAAAGTCGGGGCTTCCCGCTGCAACCGCGGCGGGAGAAATGGAAGTCAGGCTGAATGTGCCGCCGGGAGAATTCCCGGTTATGGTCAGAGTGAGTGCGTCTGAAGTGGTGCTGTCCGCCTTCATGACCCGGATGCTGACCGCGCCCGCAGACGCGATCTGAGCGGCCGAGACCTTTGCCGTCAATTGGGTCGCCGACGAGACCGTCGTCGCTAACGCAACTCCATCCCACAGGACGGTCGTGCCGCCGGCGAAGTTGGTCCCCGTCGCCTCGAGCGTAAATGCATCGCTGCCTGCCGCGACTGTGGTGGGGTTTATCGACGACAACGTCGGCGTCAGAATACCCTTAAATCCACCGCAACCATTCAGAACCAAGGGAAGGACCGCAAGCAACAGAAGAACACGAAAATGAGACCGGGGCATACGAGTACTATAGCCTTTCTTTGCAGTAAGTTACTTTGGCTTGGAACAAGGAAGGAAACAACCAGGATTTCCCAAGATTCGCCCCCATCACGGGATGTTTGCTATTTATCAATAATTAGATGCGGGGTTATGCTGAATAGTTGATTGAGGGTCAGGAAATCGGTGAAAAGGCGCAGGGTTTCCGCGGAGGGGTATTTGGCCCGGAACGACCGCCATCCTCAAACCGAAACTGTGCATCTCACATCTTAGGAAGTGTGGATTCACTGTGATCTCGAAAGTCTCCCCTAGACGGTTTCAGACTGAAGTTTCCATATTCCTTTGATTCACCATATTTTTGACAAACGGGGTCTTTCATGCGCAGTTCACCTGCTTCTTTCGAAGTATCTGCCTTGGTTTCTGCATCCGGTCTTCTGAATTTCGCAATTGCGCCACGCGGTTTCGCCAGTGGCTGCCTGAAGATACCCCGCATTGGGAAACACTGGCTGGTGAGTGCAATGCTGGCCGTGTGCGCGTTCTCCGGCGTAAGCGCTTTCGCGGCCGTTTCAGCTTCGCCGACCACCGTTAGCTGGGCGTACGTCCCGGTTGGAAACACCGGCGGACAAAAGGTCGTCACGCTAACGAATAGCAACACGACAGCCATCAGCATCAGCAGCATCGGGCTCACTGGCGCGAACCCGGCCGACTTCAGGATTTCCTCGAAAACCTGCGGAACAAGCCTCAACCCATCCAGCAGTTGCACCGTTAACGTCGCCTTCGCGCCGACGACGACCGGAACCCGCACTGCGACCCTGAATTTCAACGACAACGCGGTCCCTAGTCCCCAGACTGTGGCTCTTTCCGGCCTGGGAACAGTGGGCGCGTCCGTTTCGCCGACGTCTCTCGCGTTTGGCACCATCAATCTGGGCTCAAGCAGTGCGGCGAAGTCCACTACGCTGAAGAACGTCAGCGCCGCGGCCTTTTCGATCAGCAAGGTCGCGATCACCGGGACAAATTTCGCGGACTACACAATCACAGGCAATACCTGTGGGGCGAGCCTGGCTGTCAACGCCACTTGTTCGGTTAGCGTGGTATTCAAGCCTTCCGCGGCCGGGGCCCGTTCCGCCACTCTCACTTTCACTGATACGGCCAGCAACAGCCCCCAGTCAGTTCCTCTTTCGGGGTCAGGCAGCAGCGGCGGGATGACCGGAACACTTGCCGTCTATCCATCCTCGGCGTCAGTTGCCGTTGGAACCCAGCAGGTATTCCAGGCTCAGCTCTCGAAAAGTGCGGGCTCGCCCCTGCCCGACACCAACTCGTTGAGCTATACCATTGATGGCGTGAGTGGTGGTAATTCGACGACAGGCACGGTGACGAATCTGGGCCTCTATACAGCTCCCGCTGTTCCCGGCTGGCATGAACTCATAATTCGGGACAATAGTCTCGGCACAACGGCGAATTCCTGGATCACCGTTTACTCGAACGTGACCGTGGATTTCGGATCTCGCGCCGCGAATGCGAATCCTGTCGCCCCGGGTCTGTTTGGCGCGCAATACCTGGAGTCGCTCCGCACTACCGCTGACCTTGATCTGGTGCTGGCAGGAGGGATCACGTCAGACCGCACGTATGCACAAATCACGAATGTATTCCCAACGAGCCTAAGCGCGCCCAACTGGAATCCAATCGATAGCACGATCAGGAAGGTCACAGCGAACAACACGAACGGTGTGAAAATTCTGATGGAGATGTATCAGTCGCCGACGTGGCTTCAGCATGGTACCTGCGGGGTGCAAAGTATGCCCACCGACGTGAATGCATGGGCGTCGATCGCGCAGCAGTTCGTGCATCACATGGACACGACCTTCCCCGGCGTCGTAACCGATTACGAGATCTGGAATGAACCAAATCTCGCGCTGTGCGTTCCCGCCGGCGACAACGTAATGACCGATTACATGAAGCTCTATGCGGCCGCTGCCCCCCTGATGAAGCAACAGGCAGTCACCGACCATCAGACTATCCGCGTCGGCGGACCGGCATCAGCCGGCCTGCTGCCGGATTGGATAACGGCAATGGTCAATGATCCGGTCATCTCCAAGAACATCGACTTCATGAGTTACCACTTGTATCTGATGGGTGTGCCGGGAGAGACGGCCAAATGGGATACGTTCAGCAACGGCACGCAATCTGTTTATCAGGCGACTCAGGACATCCTTGGGCCGGCTAATTTCTACGAATACGCGGGAACGCTGCTTTCATCAGGCAAGCAGCCGCAGGGAAAAAACCTCCCGGTCTATATCACCGAATACAATTTCGACTGGTTATTTGCGAAGAATTGCTGCAGCAATGATCTTACGTATGGACCGCTTTGGAACGCCCTTTACGTGGCTGACCTGCTGGATACGCCGTTTGCGTATGCTTCCGCTCCCAATTCGATAGGCCGGTTGATCTATTACGCTGCGTCAAATCCGCCCTACTACTGCCTGGTCGGCACGTATGACGCCAATATGGATTGCTCCTATCCGAGCGGAAGCGTGCCCCAGCCCTATCCGCAGTACTTCGCCTACCAGTTGTTTGGATCGCCCAAGTATCTGGGGCTGCAAAACGGCGCATATATGGCGGCGTCCATGTCGCCGGTGAGATCATCGAACGGCCTTGTCGTCACTGCGTTTTTCACGCCCGGTCTCGACGCAGTCGTCCTGATCAATCCCAGCCAGTACACGTATACAAACATGCCCGTCAATATAACCAACAGCGGCTTGACCGCTCCCCAGGGAACGCTGTACCGAATCGTGAACGGGCAGTCAATTCAGTCGTCGGCCGTGTCATTAACATCGAAGGGTGGCACGTCATACTCCACGACGGTCACCATAGGTCCCTACTCGGTGCAGGCAATTTCGCTTCACCCGTGATCGAATATGGTTCGAGCCTGAGGCCCGAACCATACTTCCCGGTGTTTTCGAATCCTGCGCAGGTCCGCTAATATGCAATTACGGATCAACGATTTTACTTCGGCAAAAGCAGACTCGTAACGGGTCTAGCCTTGATCGGCAATTGAACGCCGAGTTTTAGGGCGGATACCTATGGATTTGTCGAAATTGCCGCTAAGTAACGTGGCGGGCCTGGATAAATTCGAGATCGAACTCAGGATGGAGTACTTCCGATGAATGGCACGTCGTCCCTGGCATTCCCTGCTGCTTCCCAGGTGGTCAGTTCCGAGAATTTTTCGGCGCCACTTCCTGGTCCTAATACCTCCACCGTTCAGGAGGCAATCGCTAGCCTGCGGGGACTCCGCGCTCATTCCCTCAAGAGGACGAGCCGCGACCGGCGATGGTTGATCGCGACGGCGCCTTTGCTGCTGCTCGGCATGGGCGGGTTCGCGCAGTCCCCGCCGCCCCCGCTCATATTTCCAACCTGGGTGCCGGTAGGGACCACTTCAGCGCCAGTGTCCATGGTCGTCAGTTCGCAGAGTGCCGGCTCGGTAAGCAGCGTAAAGGTGCTGACCCAGGGCGCGACGGGGCTTGATTTTGCTGACGCGGGCGGCTCCTGCTCGAGTATGAGTTTCACGGGAGCCGGCCAGACCTGCACAGAATCTGTCACATTTACACCCAAATATCCCGGAACACACGTGGGAGCGGTAGTACTTCTGGATAGTAATTCCGCCGTTCTGGGCATTACCTACGTCTCGGGGATTGGGCAGGCCGGGCAGACCGTGCTGTCTCCCGGCGGGATTGTCACGGCAGCGGGAAGCGGAGAGTGGAAAGCGGTGCAGGACGGTCCCGCTTTGAGCGCCGGCCTGTATCTGCCCACCAGCGTAGCGCTGGACGAGGCTGGCAATATGTATATCGCTGACAGCCTGCACAATCGAATCCGAAAAGTAGATACTACGCAGACCATGTCGACCATCGCGGGCACAGGCGCTGCCAGCTATACAGGCGACGGCGGGCCGGCCCTGAACTCAACCTTGAACATCCCCTCTGGTCTAGCGCTTGACGGCGCGGGCAATCTGTTCATTGCCGACACCGGCAACAACGTAATCCGCAAGATCGAGCAGGGCACCGGAATCATCCGGACCGTAGCCGGCACGGGCGTCCAGGGAAATTTGGGAGACGGTAGCCCGGCGACTTCCGCACAGCTCAATCAGCCACTGGGCATCACCGTCGACATCGCAGGAAACCTCTTTATCGCCGACACCGGAAACAACCGCATACGCCGTGTCGATGTGTATTCCGGCGTGATTACAAATTTCGCCGGCTCTGCGGACGGTTTGCCTGGATACGCCGGCGATACCGGCCTGGCAAATCAGGGCCACCTCAACGGTCCAAACGCCGTAGCCTTCGATGCTGCCGGTAACATGTATATCCCCGACTCGCTCAACGATCTGGTACGCGTAGTGTGGGCTACCGGCACCATCGCTACCTTCGCCGGGGGCGGCCCGAGTCCTATCCAATTCGGGCCATCGGCGACCTTGGCGCAACTGAATACCCCGTCAAGCGTCCTTGTGGATGCGGCGCAGAACATCTATATCGCGGACACTCAAAATGAGGCCATCCGCAAGGTGTATGCGGTCAGCGGATACTTCACGACCATTGCTGAGTTTGGATTCACCGCGGGCTTCTTCGACGGCAAAATATACGAACAATCCCTCTACAGTCCGTCGGGCCTTGCGCGGGATGGCAATGGCAATATCTTTTTCGCCGACGTCTTCAACAACAAGGTCCGCGAGATACAAAGCAACAAGATCATCCTTGATTTCACTTTTGAGGCCACACACGTAGGGGACACAGCGCCGGAGGAGACCCAGTTTGTTGAGAATGACGGCAACTCGCTGGCCACTCTGTCATCCATCACTCCGGATGTGAATGCGGCGCTCGATAACACTGTCCAGAACAATTGTGCCATTGGAGCCCCGGGTTACGAACCTGTTTCCGGTTGCGTCATTGCCGCGCAATTCAAGCCGACCACGACCGGTGATCCACTCGAGGCTCACATCACCGTGGCCTCCGACAGCGGGAATTCGCCGCTCGATATCGAGCTCGCCGGCTATGCGATTCCGGCCACTCCAACCACGGTTACGCTCACTGCCAATCCCAATCCGTCTGCTTTCGAAGCGAGCGTGGCATTCGAGGCGACCGTTACGCCCATGCCCCCCGCGGACACCAAGCCGAATACCAACATTGGGACGCCTTCTGGAACCGTCACATTCTCTGCGGATGGAACGAGCATTGGTTCCGCGCCCTTGGATTCAACCGGGCGGGCCATTCTCAACTACTCCCTGCTTACGGTCGGCACACATGCCATCATCGCCAGTTATGCCGGCACAAACGACTTCATGGCGAGCAATTCGACCCCGCTTTCACAAGTAGTCCAACCCATGCCAACAGTGACCAGCCTCGCGGGATCTTCGGATGCGCTGGTGGCGACGGTCGTGGGCACCACCTCGACGACACCCATACCTACGGGCACGGTCACGTTCGTGAGCGGGAACACGACGCTGGGGACAGCTACTTTGAATGCGAGCGGCGCCGCCACACTCAATCCGCAGTTGCCTGCCACTGCGACGATCATCGTTGCGAATTACGGCGGCGACGCGGTTCACAGCCCCTCGTCCTCCGTGGCGGTCACCATTACGGGCACGCCGCTCGACTTCGGGATTGCGCTCAGCCCGCCAAAGATCACGCTGGCAGCCGGACAGAATGCCACGATTACCGTCACGGTAACATCGAACAACGGGTATTCTGACACGATTGGCCTGGGGTGCTCATCGCTGCCGGCCGCTGTCAACTGCCACTTCGCGAACAACAATGTCGCTTTGAAGGCGGGTGGTTCTGCCAGCGTTCAACTAACCATCGACACCAATAATCCGCTGGGCGGCGGTTCCTCAGCCATGAACTCGTCACCGTCGACGCGCGGATTCAGCCTGGCGGGTCTCTTCTTGCCCTCGGGATTGCTCTTTGGCTTCATCCTTTGGCGATCGAGAAAGCGAAACCGGGCTCTGTTCACCGCCGCCCTGGTGCTGCTCTTGTCGGGCGCGTTTCTGGTGACCGGCTGCTCGGGAGGATTCACCCAGAGCAGCGCCACGCCCGGTACCTATAACATAGAGATCACCGCCTTGGGCGTGAGCAGCAACGTTGCACACTATCAACCCTTTATCCTGACGATCACGAAGTAATGCCTGTTTTCACCGACACCGGCGTGGAAGCGCACGCACCCGAAATTGGCGGCCTGGCTGCACCACCCAACACGCCGTGAACGAAACCGACGAAACTCGCTGCAGGAGAGAGATGAACAGACGCAACGCGCTGGGGACGTCGTGGCGCAATCGAAAGAAAAAACTGGTTCACGGCCAGTCGGTCTCCATATTCATTCTCCTGGTTGTTTTCATGGGTGGACAACGCTCTGCGTCGGGTCAGGTCGCAGAATCCGGAGAGAAGCAGCACCCTTCCCTATGGGCGGGTGGCGGCGCTTCACTTTTTTACGTGCAATACGGTGAACAGAAGCTCGTCGGCGCAACCGGATTTGTCGATGCGGATAGTGCGAACGGAATTGGCGTCGAAGGAGAGGGCCGCTGGTTGGAGTTTCACCAATTCGCGCAGGTCCATGCCGAAACGTATCTCGTCGGGCCACGGTATCACATCGACATCAACCGCTTTCAACCCTATATCAAGGGAATGGTGGGTGCAGGTGATTTTAATTTCCCCTACAACTATGCCAGGGGGACTTACCTGATTGTGGCCGGCGGCGGCGGGGTAGACTATCGCCTCAACCACCGCTGGAGCGTGCGGCTTGTCGATGTGGAATATCAAAGTTGGCCGCAGTTCACCTTTGGAACGATGACTTCCGTAGGCCTCACCTCAGGGGTCCGCTTCCGCATTTTCTAGTTAAAGCTCGCGTGCTGCTGCA
>Ga0206941_10292_pt1 | contig 11689 bp, 10 predicted proteins | sample Alteio_BWOrgHeat_9_FD_153251 | JGI IMG/M metagenome (GOLD analysis project Ga0206941, IMG submission 153251) | Enriched cells from forest soil in Barre Woods Harvard Forest LTER site, Petersham, Massachusetts, United States -... | ecosystem: Environmental > Terrestrial > Soil > Temperate forest >...
CCAGGGGAAAACCATGCGGGTATAATGGAATACCGACTGGAAGGAACTAACCGGGAATTCCGGATAGTTCCTTTGTCTCAGAAAATTCATATGGGAAGACGGGTACTCACTTTATCGAGGTCGGTAATGAGCTGAATGATAGTTGTATTTATATTGGTCATTATGATGGGACAAATTTAATAAAAACAGCTTGTTACGAGTTCTTATGTCACATTGAGCAGGTATCCCGGCTTAACCCCTTACTGCATTCGCACGTCCGGGTAGGGAACTGCTGGCGGAACAGCAGGCTTCATCTGGCATGGCGTACCAGTGAAGCAGTTCAACATGCGACTTCGTGTCGCGCGGCCCTCCGCTAAGACCCGTGAGATGAAAGGACACTTCGAGTTCAAATATTGAACGTAACCAATTAACCGGCAACGAAGAGAAAATTTGACCATTCGGAGCCATGCCTGCTTACAATATCAGTTATCTGAAAGCCTCTCAGCTGCAGAAAACCTGCGTTTCCCAGAAAAGCTCCTCATAACCCGTGAATTTTTCGCTTTTTCGAAATCCTTTTTGTCAGCGAATTTTTTGCAGAGCCCCGCTTTCGCTTTGGGGCCGTTACACTCTTCGTTTTTTGGAAGAATAAATGCGAACTTATAAAATTATCTCCATACAAAGAATTTCTTTTAGAGACCCTGTTTGGCAGATCACTCCATCCCCTTGAAGAATAATGACCCAGAGATCTTTCTTCTGTTGGAAGTATGGCCGGGGAAACACCAAATGGACAATTCAGCATCTTAAAACCAAATTTATCTCCATGAATAAATTTTTCCAGAAAAGGAGCTGAATCTTCACTTAGAGTTGAAGTATTGACAGACTCAGCCTGAGTCCATTTGATAAAACTTTTATACCTGATGCTGTATTCAGCATCAACATGTGTTAATGAATTATCAGTTATAATAGAATCATTCATAACCCCGGTCAAAGATATATAGTTTGACGTGACAATTTGATCCACTTGTTGTGGAAAAAGATAATTATCCACTTCCACATCTCGACTGATTTTTGACAGCAATAAACGTTTTGAGCATCCATCAGAAAAGTCACTACAAACATCTATTGCCTGCAAATATTCGGCTCCTCCAGCAGTCCTCACAATAAATACCGAGTCATTTGACACTGTAGTTCCATTATCAGAGGAAAAAAACTCCACATGATTCTTACCGCACAAATTTTGAAATCGCGATTGGGGCAATGAATATGAGATATCTGTATTATTTGGAGAGGATTTGCTGAATGAATGAATCTCAGGATTCTGACCACACTGGACATACAATGACATATTAAGAAGTCTGTTTTCATCAGTTTTCACTGCCACTGAACTTAGCAACAAATGTATATTTTCATGGTATCTTTTTGCTGTATTCTGCACGCTGTCAACAAATTCACCGTATTGTTTGAAACCCATTGGAAGCTGTGTATATAAAGAAAATTCCGGCAGAAGAATGCGGGTTATTTTATTTAAATTATCTTTTTTTCGAGGGAAGAGGTCACTTCATCATCGTGTCGATCGCCAAAATATATTTTGTGAAAATGACCCGCCACTTTTGCCAATAGTTGCACATATAACGAAAGCCGCTCGAAGGCAGTAGATGACTCTGGGAACTTGGTTCTGTTTTTTTCCCCTGTTGAGTCATTTCTGTCTGGGTGTAAAACATAAATATCTCTTATATATATTTTTTTATTTATCAATTCATTTTTTAAATTAAATTTTCTTTTTAAAGTGATTTTTAAATCATTTGTCTTCATTTAATATTTATCCAGCAATTTTTTCATTTTTTGAATAAAAATGAATTCTTTCCTGCTCCAGCATCCATTTTTCTTTAACAATAGACTGATGCTGATCTGTTATTTTTTTCAGAGCATCTTCCGTTACAAGCAGCTTCTGCGTGACCATAACCAATTGACTTTTTGCATTATGAGATGACTGTGAATCACGCTCCTGTAATACTTGAAGATTCTTATACTTTTCCTGCAGGTGCTCGTTCAGCTGCGACTGTTGAAATACTTTGTTTTCAAATTCATTCAGCTTCTCATGGAGACTTCCCATTTCATTTTTCATTTGCAAGAGTTGCTCATATACCCGGTTTTTTTCATTTTGCTCATTTATGAATTGCTGATGGATAATAGCATTTTGATGCTGCAACTGACTTATTTCATGTCGAAGCTGATGAGTAGTTTGTTCAAGCTGGTGGCGTTGCTGGTCATGACTTTGTTGGTCCTGACGGCGTTGTTCAAGTGAGGCTTCCCTATAGTGTTCCAAGTTTTTCTGTACTTGGAGGTGCATGCCATGCAGTTCTTTTACCCGGATTTCCTGTGATTGTAGCTGTCGGGCTAACCCATCCTTTTCAATTGAGTGTGACGCCGTTTCTTTTTGTAAATGTATAACAGTCTGCTCAAGTGACGCCTTGTCATTGCCGAGTGCCAGATTTTCCTGTTCGAGACCATGAGCTTTTTGTTGTGACAGATTGTGACTTGTCTGCAGCTGGCTAAATTGCTGCTGTAATTCATCCAATGAATCCTGAATATGGCGCTTTTCTTTCTCGAATCCGGCCTGAGCCTCGGTAAATACCCGTTCCCAGAGGCCCTTCATTAAAGCAACCAGCTCTTCCGGCAGCTTTTCTTTCAGTGCAAGCTGCCTTGATTCAGTCGGATAAGAGAGTGACATTGCTGCCACTCCCTCTCCTCAGAACCGGGCTTGCGAGTTTCCCCGCACACGGCTCAAGCATCCTTAAGACCAGTTTTGACTTCACCTGATCCGGCCGTTTGTCGTCATTATCGTTGGCACACTGCAGGATAGTGCTGTATTGTCGACACCCTCCGGGATTCCCGGGCAAGTTTCCACCGCTCTTTAAAATATTCATTGAACAGCGGATCATATGGGTGCGCCTCAGCCCTGATCTTGATATGTCTTTTGATGGGCACAGAGCTTGCCCGGAACAGGTCAATATATTTGCCCCGGTCCTTCCCTGTGTTTATCTTCGCGGAGAATATCCAGTTGTTCAGACCGCGACGCCGGAAGTATTTCCGGGTTTGCCATCCTGAACTTTTCCGTGGATGTCTGCGATGTACCCATTGCCGTATTGCCCTGTAAATGGAGTTATCAATGAGACCAAATGTTTTGCTGGCACTGCTGTGACGGAAATAGTTTGCCCATCCCCGGATTTTGGGGTTCAGCATTCGGATCAGGCTTTCCGTTTTGGCAGTTGGGTTGGATTTAATTATTTCTCGGATGTCAGCCATAAAACTTTTGACGCTATTATTTGATGGCTTCGAAATGTATTTACCTTCGTACTTTCGTACGTTGATACCGAGGAAGTCAAATCCTTCACTGATGTGAGTGATGCGCGTTTTATCTTTTGATAATTCGAGACCACGTTCATTAAGGAAGTTCTCCACTGCTGGCTTAACCTTTTCTTCAAGGATTTCTCTGGATGAACCAGTGATGACAAAATCATCTGCGTAAACCGCGATGTGACTTTTGTCCGTGCGTTTGTCCTTGGGGCGCTCTGGGATGACAACTTTCTCCAGCCCTCTGAGTGTCAGGTTAAGCAAAGTCGGTGAAATTAGCCCACCCTGGGGCGTGCCGGAATCAGTTGGATTCAGGGTTCCATTTTCAGCAAATCCAGCTGAAAGCCATTTATTCAGAATTTCTTTATCCATCGGGATATTATCCCGGAGCCATTGATGAGATATTCTGTCGAAGCAGGATTTAATATCTCCCTCAAGAATATACTGTGCATAACCCTTGCCGGCGAGCATTATATAACACTTATGCAGCGCATCGGCGCATGAGCGTTTTGGACGAAATCCAAAACTGCACCCGTCAGCCAGTTGTTCTGAAATGGGTTCGAGCGCAAGCAAGTGTAGCGCCTGGAAAGCTCGGCATTTCATAACAGGAATTGACAGCGGTCGCTGTTGGCCGTTCTTTTTTTGGAATATAGATCCGCCTGAGCGGTTGGGTTTTATAACCCCTCCGTTTAAGTGACTGTGCAGCCTTCAGTTTTTGTTTCGGCGTTTTCCAGATAACTTTATCCACTCCGGGGGTCTTGCTCCCGGCGTTTTCAACAACCCGTTTCACGGCGAGTAATTTCGCGTGTAACGAGTGGGTCAGCAGCCATTGCAGTGATTTAACTCTGCCATGGCGACCCTCCCGTACAGCCTTCGCAATAAGGGTGCCATGTGAGTAGACCCGCCAGATCACTCCAGCGGGCCCCTCTTAGAACCACATCGTGCCCAACTAAGGCAATGGGCTCCCGATAAACTTAGGCTCCCCAGCCTGTTTCACGAGCTCCTGAACATTGATACGGTTTTCCAGCTCTCAGGAAAGGATATTTTCTGTAAAATTCGAGAAAATGTCTTCCAGTTCATCGGGAGTTTTCTGCCACGACGGTTAAACCATGCAAGTAAGATACGTTTGCTATTATAAATAAAACCTTTTACCCGTTTATCATTGTCCGATATACCGTGGTAATTGATCCAACCCTTTAAAACTCTTACAACGGTTGATAATACACCGGCTGTATTTGTTGTTGTCAGTTGTCCCTGAAGATAATTACGAAGTCCTTTGAGCTTTTCGGTAAATCGATCTCGACGGCTTGTAAATTTTAAGCGCCAATATCCATTCCGTGTCTTGCCCCAGTAACATGTAAATCCTAGGAATTTATAAGTAGCCAGCCGTTTTCCTCTCTGGTTTGCGCGAAGTGCCTGTATATGTCCCGATGGAATGAGATGTGACTTTTCAGCATGAAGTGTTAATCCATACTTTTCTAATCGCTTTGGCAGGACGCTGTAGAATCTCGATGCATCTGTGTATTCGCATCAAAATCGATCACCAATTCGCATCTTACCCGATCACCGATTCTTAATTTAGTCGATCACTGATTCGCATGGACTCGACCATGGATTCGCATGCTCCCGAGCGTTGATTCGCATGGACTCGATCACCGATTCGCATTGAATCGATCGCGGAGTACCGCGCTTTTTTTGCTCTCATGATGGCCTACCTTACACCCAGGGATATGATTATTTTTTAAACATATCTGTTAACTTACCCCTCCTTTTAAATTGGCAGGTGGGGCAAAAAATGGGCAAGTTATCTATGCGTAAAATCAGCGAATTACTCAGGCAGCGATATGAATTGAATCGCAGTCACCGTGATATAGCCGATAGCCTCGGCATATCAAATAGCACCGTTTCACAATATCTTGCTCGAGCTAAAGCAGCCGGCGTCAGCTGGCCTTTGCCTGAGAACATAACCGATGAGGACTTGTGGCAAATTTTGTTTAAACCGACCGCTCATAAAGACAATGGGAGCTTGCCATTGCCCGACTGGGAGGCTGTCCATAAAGAACTACATAAAAAAGGGGTGACCCTGTGCCTCACATGGCAGGAGTATCGTCAGAATCATCCCGTTGGCTTTTCATACAGTCAATTTTGTAGGCACTATCAGGATTATAGAAAAACCGTCAGCCCAACGATGCGTCAAGTCCATAAAGCCGGCGAAAAAACTTTTGTTGATTATGCCGGTATGACCGTTGAATGGATATCACAGGTTACAGGTGAAATCCATGAAGCGCAGATTTTTGTAGGCTGTCTTGGCGCATCTCAATTCACCTTCGTTGAGGCTACTGAAACGCAGCAATTACCTGACTGGATTGCTTCACACATCCGAATGTTTGAATTTTTTAATGGCGTAAGCGCCGTTCTGGTGCCCGATAATTTGAAGGGCGGCGTCACAAAATCACACCGGTATGATCCTGATGTGAACGCCAACTACCAAGAGATGAGCCAGCATTATGGCGTTGCCATTGTACCGGCACGTATTATTCGTCCAAAAGATAAGGCTAAAGTTGAAAATGCAGTGGGCTGTATAGAAAAACAAATTCTTGCTCCTTTGCGGCATTGCACATTCAGCAGCATTGCTGAAATTAATGAGGCCATACGCCCATTGCTGGAACGCTTTAACAGCCAGTCGTTTCAAAAAATGAAAACTTCCCGCCGAGAGCTATTTGAAACCATTGATCATCCGGCATTAAAACCGCTGCCATCTGTGCGTTATCAGTATGCAGAGTGGAAAAAAGTCCGGGTACATATCGATTATCACGTTACATTCGATCATCACCATTACAGTGTTCCGTTTCAGCACATCCAAAAAATGGTGGAAGTGCGCGCCACCGCCAAAACAATCGAATGTTTTTATGGCAACCAACGCATTTCCGCACACCCCAGAAGTTATAAACGTTATGGATATTCCACACTGTCAGAACATATGCCCCCAGCGCACGCCGCACATGCAAAGTGGACACCGGAGCGTATGCGCAGCTGGGCGCGCACCATCGGCGAACAAACAGCCCGTTTTATGGAGCATATGATTGAATCCAGACCCTTTCCACAGCAGGCGTTCCGGGCGTGTCTCGGGGTTCTTCGTTTGGGAAAGATCTATGGCAATGACCGCCTTGAACAGGCCTGTTCCCGTGCGCTGACTGTGGGGGCCACTCGCTATCAACAGATTGAATCCATGCTAAAAAACCGGCTTGAGAGTAGCCCATCAGGTGAGCCGTCCAGTAATCAATCATTACCTGACCATGACAATATTCGTGGCCCCAACTATTACCACTGACATTTTATTAAAAAAAACAGGAGAGAAAAAATGCTAAAACATCCAACGCTTGAAAAACTGCGCCATCTGCGTCTTACCGGAATGGCAGATGCATTGCAGGAGCAATTTGAAAACCCATCAGTGGATATGGACTTTGAGTCCCGCCTAACCATGCTTGTTGAGCGAGAGTTTAATCTTCGGGACAATCGAAAACTGGCACGCCGGTTGCAACAGGCAAAGCTTCCTCAGCAGGCCTGTATTCAAGACATTGACTACACTAAGCCCCGTGGGTTGATCAAGGCAAAAATGACTGAACTCAGTCGGGGCCAATGGCTGCGTCAGCATCTAAATCTACTGATTACAGGCCCCACAGGGTGTGGAAAAACATGGTTGGCTTCAGCGTTTGCCCACCGGGCCTGTCTTGATGGTTTCACCAGCCGTTACATCCGTCTGCCGCGGCTCTGGGAGGAACTTAAAGTCGCCCGGGCTAACGGCACCTACATGTCATGGCTTGCAGGTATAGCTAAAACGGATGTCATCATCCTTGATGACTGGGGCATTGTTGTGCCGGATACAGAGCAGCGCCGCGATCTGCTTGAAATCCTTGATGATCGGTATGGTAAAAAAAGCACGATTGTCACCAGTCAGCTGCCCCCAAGTAGTTGGCATGAATACATTAACGACGTGACCCTTGCAGACGCCATTCTTGACAGACTTTTGCACAACTCGGTTCGTATTGAATTGAAGGGGGATTCCATGCGGAAACAGGCAAAAGAATTGCACCCATCCACTACATAGGAAATAATCACGCCGTCAGTTTTATCACTGGAGGAGTAAGCAGGTCATCATAAATGATGAGGCATGAGAGAAGATGCTCGATTTGATGCGATTCCCTGCTCGAATGATATGCGAAAACGTGATCGTTCCGATGCGAATACACAGCATCATCCTGCCTCTGGAAAATAAACACCATATCGTCACAATACCTCACCAATTCCGCTTTACCTTTGAGATGTGTTTGACTGATTTTGTTAAACCATTCATCTACAGCTTCATGGAGGTAGATATTGGAAAGTGTCGGTGATAATACTGACCCCTGCGGACAGCCTATCTCATTTGGAGTAATTTGCTTACCGTCAATTATTGAGGTCTTAAGCAAACATCCTATCAGTTCCAAGAAGCGATTATCAGAAATTTTCTTACGAAGACAATCCAAAAGTTTACCATGAGGTATCGTATTGAAACATTTTCGCAGATCAATTTCTGCAACTGCGCCATACCAAAACTTATAGGTACCATTATAGAGATTACGCAGGGCCTCATGGCAATTTCGATTAGGCCGAAAACCATAGGAGCAGGACAGAAAAATTGGTTCATATATTCGTGTCAGGATTAGATTCACAGCGCTTTGCACTATTTTATCTTCCAGACATGATATGGCCAATGGCCTTGTACTGCCATCCTCTTTTGGAATTTCTACTAATCTTGCCGGTTGTGGCCGATAAGTGCCGCGACGAATACGTTTGAGTAAACCAGTCAAATTATCTTCCAACTGTTTACCGTAATGTTCTTTCGTCACGCCATCAATCCCCACCGCCTTTGATCCATCCAGTTGGTGGTATAGTTCTTTAAGCAGGCTTATATTTATCAAGTGTCCAAGATTATTGAATACAATAAATTTGTCGCCTGCTGACAGCTCGCTAATGCGATTCAGTTTCGTTAACCCTGATTTTCCATCGTTGCTGTGTATGGTCATGGTTTCCCCTTCACGCGTAGTTTATCTGCTGGTTCTTCGCTCCACGGTCATTACTCGCTTCACCGCTACTACAACCAGCTCAGCCACCCATAGCCATTTTCCAAAATCTTGTGTTTGACACTTGAATTTCAGATACTTCAGTCCATGAAGAGAACTATGGGCTTCCCAAGTTCTGTCATTTATCTCTACATACTCGCCAACGCCTGTGACCCCGGTGATTGAAGTTTATCAGTTGCCAGTTTTATCTTTTAAACTTCTATTGTCTGCTACCTCTCACATAGTATCGACAATCACAATCAGGACTCTTTCGGGGCTATCACGTTCACCATTCGGTTTTGGCTCGAATGTTTCGCTGTCTACGCTTCGTCATTTTCGTTGCCTAGAATGACGCAAGACTCGCTACTTAGTGGAGCTGGTTTCTCCTTCTAAGGCAGGACTTACACCCGCAAGATAAATGCAGCTTTTCTTGGCGCACGAGAGATTCGTTCGTTAATGCAACACAAGCATTCTAACCCTATGCTTATAAAATACTTTATCCACGCGTATATAATGACACTACACAAGATGCTAATTTTCCATTACTCAATGAATTTATTTGTAATTTTTATGCTTGTGTTGCATTAACGAACGAATCTCTCTGGCACCCTGATTAGGCACTTTCGAGGGTAAACACACAGGACCCCTGGAAGATATTGCAGACGCTCAATATGTTCAGGATGAACTGGAAAAAGACAAGGATCAGACTCCATATGTCATATTGGGCATGAAAAGATATTGTTACTAAATAGTCACCGGGTCTGTAAGGGACTATGGGAGTAACTCTCAAAAATACACTGCCTAAAATTAATACTCCAATCTTTAGTAAGGTGTTTTGAGCACCCCGCACAAATTACTTGGACAAAAATAGACTTCCTGATTTGATCCCATTTTCACTACCCAGCAAGCGGGATAGCTTCCCTGTTAGAAGCACCGGCTAATCACCATTCTCTGCGGCGTGAAACAACAATTTTTGGAAGCCATGGCCATTGATGCCGAGCTCGCAGCCAAATTTGACATAGGATGGATAGAAAAGGGATTTGCTATTTTAGGATGCTATTTGATCGTTTTTGCAAAACGAGAGATCAAAATTTTTACAGGAAGTGGCCCCAAAAATCACGAACATTAATGAAGGGCCAAGGGGTGAATCTGCTTAAAGTATGAACTTTCTGTTCAATCTAAAGTCGATTAGGCACTTTCAAGGGTAAACACACAGGACCCCTCCGTGTGTTAGTCATGCTCTATTTTAACACATGTATCAGATCAAGTCTAGACTATTGCACGCAAGTCCACCCGGAACGACGAACTGCTTTCTATAGATATCTTCTTCTTCGTGAAAGTCACCTAATCCTTTTATAAAAACAGAAAAATGTAAATCTCTTAAAGTGTTAGATTTTACTATATCAAGATGAGATAAACATACAATAGTTGTGCGCTCAATTTGGGCGTTAATACCAACATTATCGGCGGTTACTAAGTTTTCTCCAATCTTTATCTCGACCTGGATTATTAGATTTCTTTCTTCTTCACTTTTATTTGAAATGCTCAAAAAAAGATAAGGAAACTCATTTTTCTCTCCTAATTTAATTTCTAATTTGTCATTTTTATAAATATAAAAATTTATTTTCATTTTCTCTCTCCATATCCGGTCTTTCGCATAATGGCGACAGGCGCCTTCAATAACGCCACTGACAATGGGATATCCTGCTGCAAGATATTCACCATACTTGGGTATAACTCAAAGTAGGGGCAAAGAGTATACTTTGTAGTGTACATTTCAACCTAGCGCAAGCCACACGAGCCGAGAATAATTCAGACGTGGTAATTACCGCTATTGGTACTGATTCTTTGAGTGGGCCGATTCAGTCAGCACGTATCCAGTTTAACCCGTTACACATGACGTGCTTGATTATCGTTAAATGAAATTTTTTCCAGCAGTCTATGGCGATTATCTCTCGTTTTTTTATCCCTTTCTTCTAGAGCGCCATTGATATTTGCGATAAACAAAGCATTATCTACAATTTCAATATCAGTAATTATTTTTTTATCAAAAAGCCATTTAGTAACTTCACTCCAACTCCATAATGGAGATTTCTCGGAAATTCTCATTATGGGGCTTGGAAACGAATCTCTCCTGTCTCCATTTGTCCACAACGAAATTATTTGCCTGCTTTTATTTAATCTTCTAGCAATTTCTGATTCAGTCACCAAATTTTCTGGAGAAACCCCGACTATATCCACAATTATTGATGCACGTTGTATGTCTTTTATAGCAGAAATGACAGCGTCTTCCAGAGATGTAGATACTCTGTCAAATTCTAAATATACTGAGCTATTTCTACAATGAATAAGTGCATCATCGCATCCCACTTCATATAAGCTGTCTTCCAGTTCATCTATAGAAGCAAGTGCGTTTTTTAAAATTAATGTAAATTTAAACGTTTTATTTGAGCTCATTATTCAGTTTCCTCGTTACTATGCAAGCATTTATCTACAAGTCTGCGGATCTGTTCTGCATGATTAAATGGACTCTTAGGCGTTGACCAAATGGACATTTGGTGCCCATCTCTTGTGTGCAGTGGGCAAAGTAATCTACCCCATGTGTGGGCAGACTTACCGGCAGATTTGTATTTCCAGCCTTGTTGTTCAGCATACTGAATAGCCTCTTCAATTTCTTTTTTAGGATGTTTGCTTCTTATGGCCATCTTCTACATTTAATCCTTATTCAGAAATGTCAAAAATACTCCTTGCATAAATTATAGCGGATAGTTGACAAATGTCAACATAGAAGCCTGTAGCTACTTAGATTACCAGGATCCTAAAAAAGTAGAAAGAACGCTTAAATTTACTATTAATCAATTTGTTATGAAGTCAAATGGCGGCAGTATTGCATTGATTTCAGGCCAGTTTTCTCAGGATTTTTGCCGTATACGGGAGACCATCCGAAACTGTGGGGTGTCGTCTCCTAAAAATTCTTTATAGTTTTGAGCGTAATAAAGTATTTGTCCCGTTTGGCTGATTTAATGTTAATTCCATAAATAAATGACCTTTTTCTCCCGTTATATCCCAGCAATGTGGGGGTCTATTTTTCGTATCAAAAAATCCTGCGCCTCTATACATTTTAATTGCAGGCTGCATTTTTTCTGGAACCGTCTCCAAGAAAATTCTTTCATATCCTTGCTTCTTAACAAAATTTATAAGGCACATTAGAAAAAACTTTCCATATGAAGCGCCTCGATAATTAGAATCAATAT
>Ga0206941_10294_pt1 | contig 11665 bp, 3 predicted proteins | sample Alteio_BWOrgHeat_9_FD_153251 | JGI IMG/M metagenome (GOLD analysis project Ga0206941, IMG submission 153251) | Enriched cells from forest soil in Barre Woods Harvard Forest LTER site, Petersham, Massachusetts, United States -... | ecosystem: Environmental > Terrestrial > Soil > Temperate forest > O...
TGAAGAAGGAACGCGCCCAGAAGGAGGGCATCGTCACCATCGGCGATCTCGCGAACCATCCTGGGCAATACGTGGTCGGCGGCGACATGCAATTCGCCCAGCGCGCCGAGTGGGAGCATGTGTGCCAGAGCTACAAGCTGCAATTCCGCGAGGTCAAGCAGATGACGCCGACGCTGATGTACGGCGCGAGAGACGTTGACGTGATCTGCGCCTACCTGAGCGACGGCCGTTTGACAGAGCAGGGCTTCACGGTGCTCGCCGATCCGAAACGGGCGTTTCCGCCGTATGACGCGATCGTGCTGCTGTCGCGCAAGGGGGCGCAGAACGAGAAACTGCGCGCGGCGTTGACGCCGCTGGTCGATGCGGTCAATCTCGATTTGATGCGCAGCGCGAATTTGCGCGTCGATGTGGACAAGCAATCGCCGCGCACCGCGGCGCGGGAGTTGCTGGCGGCGCTGCCTTGATTGGCAGACGGGACGACGTGCCCGCTCTTCGTTTAGCGCCCGCGTGGCGCCATGCGGGCGCTAAACGAGGACGGGGGATTCTTACTTTCCTGATTTTCAACAACTGCCTACGCCTTGATGATGTCCTTCACCGTCATGCCGCCCGGAATCATCGGCAGCACGTGCTCCTGGTACGGCGTCAGCACGTTCAGCACATAGGGGCCTTTGCTGTCAAGCATTTCTCGTAGGGCGTCGTCGAGCCCGTCTTTCTTGACGATGTTGGCGCTGCCGCATTTGAAGCCCTTGGCGATGGTGACGAAATCGGGGTACGGCTCGTGCTCGAAGCCGGCGCCGAGGTAGGTGTGGCCGCGATTGCTGTTGTGGAAGCGGTCCTCCCACTGCATCACCATGCCGAGGTGCTGGTTGTTGAGCAGCAGCACCTTGACCGGCAGTTTCTCGGTGTAGGCGGTCGCCAACTCCTGAATGTTCATGAGAAAGCTGCCGTCGCCGTCGATGTCGATGACGGTCTTCCGCGGATGTGCGACCTGGGCGCCAAGCGCCGCCGGCAAGCCGAAACCCATCGAGCCGAGGCCGCCGGAGGTGAACCAAGTGCGCGGCGTGTCGAAGTGCCAGTATTGCGCCGTCCACATCTGATGCTGGCCGACACCGGTGGTGACGATGGTGTCGCTCAAGGCCCCGCGCTCGCGCACGATCTCCCAGAGCCGCTGGATCGCGTATTGCGGCACGATGGCGTCGTCGCGGTCGGCGAACTTGATCGGCTCCTCGCCGCGCCACTTGTCGATCTGCTCCATCCAGCCCGAATACTGCGTCACCGGCGGAACGCGCTTCGGGTCCTCGTCGATCATCTTGACCAGCTCGCAAAGGGCGTGGCCGATATCGCCGCAGATCGGCAGCGTCGCGGTTTTGATCTTGTTGATCTCGGACGGATCGATGTCGATGTGGACGATCTTGCCGTGCTTGGCGAACTCGCTGACCTTGCCGGTGACGCGATCGTCGAAGCGGACGCCGAACGCGAGCAGCAGGTCGGCCTCGTTGATGGCGTAATTGGCGTAGACGGTCCCGTGCATGCCGAGCATTTGCAGGCAGAGATAGTGGTCGCTCGGGAAAGCGCCGAGGCCATGCACGGTGAGCGCGACCGGGATGCCGGTCTTCTCCGCGAACGCCTTGAGCAGCGGCCCCGCGCCGGCCATGACGATGCCGCCGCCAGCGTACAGGATCGGCCGCTTGCTTTGGCGGATCAACGCGAAGAGCTGTTCGAGCTGAGCCCGAGTCGCCTTGCGATCGGGTTGATAGCCGGGCAGGTTCATCGGCGCTTCGTAATCGGGGACGATGGCGCGATTCTGCAGGTCCTTCGGGATATCGACGATGACAGGTCCCGGACGTCCCGTCGTCGCGATGTGGAACGCCTCCTTCATCACGCGCGGCAAATCCTCGGTGCGCTGCACGAGATAGTGATGCTTCGTGATCGGCCGGACCACCTCGACGATCGGCGTCTCCTGGAAGGCATCGGTGCCGATGACGTGAGTGCCGACCTGCCCGGTGATGGCGATGATCGGGATCGAATCCATCTTGGCGTCAGCCAGACAGGTGACGAAGTTGGTCGCCCCCGGCCCGCTGGTGGCGATGCAGACGCCGACACGCCCGGTGGCGCGCGCATAGCCCTCCGCCATGAACCCGCCGCCTTGCTCGTGGCGCGGCAGGATCGTGCGCAGTTGCTTCTGAAAGCGCGTGAGGGCCTGATGAATCGGCATCGACGCCCCGCCCGGATAGGCGAAGACCGTATCGACGCCGTGATTGACCAGGCACTGCACGAGGATGTCCGCCCCAGAGAGGGGCTTCGTTTGTTTGGCTGGCATGACGCGAACCTCGGACAAAGAATTCTAGGCGTTTTGAACGCCTTATTCTATCAGGAAGCGTCAATACGTTCCAGGGGTGTGCTGAAATGCTGGGCGACAGGCATGGGAATGCACCGTCAATATTAAGCCCTGCCTCACAATTTGCTCCAGAATGTCCGTTGAGAAGCTTGGGCCCATCCGCAGCTTCCCATCGGCAAACGATCTCCGCGCGCTGGACTTTCGGCAGCTCGTTCGCGGGATAGCCTGTTTTGTCCAAAATCCTGATGATCCATGCGACATGTTCTTCGGAATCGGGCGAAAAAACGCGTCCGACGGATTCCAGGTCCCAGACGCCGGTCATGAAGGTGCTGACTGGAATATCCGCGTGCAAAACCATTTGCCTGGCCGCGGCCGAAAAGGTCGGCTCCTCGTGCATTAGCTCTGTAATCTGCGCGGGTACGAGGTCATCGCCGAGCAGGCGCAGCTTCGCAAAAGTGGTTGCTTTGAGTCGGGGATTCATGTTGTTAATTCCAAGATTGGGCCGGCGGCCTATTGCGGTTCAAAATTGAGGCCCGCGTGGTCCATTAATCCGAGGAGGCAATAAACAATCCACGCCTCCTGATGTTCACCGTCCATGTACCGGTCAAGCCAATTGTTTAGGATAGCGAGATGTCCGTTCAAGCGCATTTTTTCGGCCGTCCGCGTTAGCATCTCCATGTCATCTTCGCTCGCTTTTTCGAGAAAATCGAGCATCTCGCCTTCCGTCTGATATTTGGCATAGGCCCTCGCAGCTTCAGCGAGGTAGGCAATTTCGGTCGGAACATTGTCCCAATTCGGTTTTTTCTGAATTTCGATGTATCGGACGTTCCCACTGGTGAACGGGCTAACTCCCCGCTCGGCAAGCTGTTTGAACAGTACGAACAGCTGGCCAACCTCGCAAGAAAATTCGTGTTCACCTTCGGAAACCGCATCCTTGTTCTTGGAGCAATCACGGACCCACGATGAAATCGGCAAGGAATCGCCCTTGGATTCAATTTCATGGTATGCAGCGGCGAGATCGCTTTTCTGCTCTGCGGTGATCTGGTCGAGGAATTCTTGAATTTCATCTGCGAAATAGTATTTCCCGTATTTGGTTGCTACACTGCGAAGGTATTCGAATCCTGATTGGTTTGCCATTCGGGCCTCCCGTGAATCGTGGAATTTCCGGCTCGAACTGTGATTACTGTTGGCCATTAAATCGCACTTCGATGTAGGTGCGTCGCTCTCTGTACCACCCAAAGGCAGGCGGCGGCAAGTCGGCAAGGCCACCGTTGCTTTCCTCGACGTCGATTAACCCCTCCAGGCCGCGAGCCTCGCTGGCTGTCATTTCGCCCATGTCGGACCAATCACTCACCCTAGTATTAAGGCGTACCCACCGAGCATTTTCCGGCGCGTTGATATTCCAAAACCGCGGGCGGTCGACATACTGCACGTTCAAGAAGGGCCAGCTCAAGGCCAGCGACGTGGAAAAGATCGTTTCCGACGTGAGCAAGATCGTCAAGTAAGCGCTACTTAACGAGAGCACAAGTGCAGCGGCTGCGTCCGGAGCTTCCGGAGGCAGCCGATTTTTTTTTGCGCCGTGGTGCGATTTGTCTCGCCTGGTATAATGAACAAATGATGTCATCGATGAAGGGAGCCAATCATGCACGTGGAGCTCAAATACTGTTCGATGTGAAACTACGAGCCTCAAGCCGTCAGTTTGACGAGCAAGCTTCTGGGCGCGTACAAGCAGCGCATCAGCGACCTGAAACTCGTTCCTGGCAGCGGCGGTTGTTTCGAGCTCACGGTGAACGGGGAGCTGATCTACTCGAAGCTGCAAACGGGGCGCTTTCCTGACGAAAAATCAATGATCGAAGCGGTGGGTCAACGATTGCGCTGAACAGTTGGAACCCGCGCTGGCCACCGGCGTCAGAACCGTGCCAGCCCATCTCTTTCGCTTCTTTGCTAACGGCGATTTTATGCACTTTTTGGTAACTTCAGGTAAAGTAAAGGGCTAAAATCACTTTTTCCGACAAGGCGGACCAAACCAAACGGTCCGTGGGGCGTTATAGTTTTTGAAGGTGGAGTGCCGTTTCCATCAGGGCAAGTTCGTCTCTTTGTGCCAACTTAATGGAACAAGCAGCATGCGGCTCGAAATGAGTTCCATCGGCCCCATTCATCCAAGCGGATAAGGAAGCCCTTCGAAGTCCGGGCGTTTGTCCCGTTTTTTTTCTATTTGCCGTCTCGTCGCCTGACCCGGAAGACTCGTTCGCTCGGTTGTTATTATTTATCCTGATTAGGGTTACGTCTCGGAAAGGTCATCGTTCATGTTTTCGTTCAATCTGCGCCGCTGGTTGAAGTCGTGGTTTACGCGCCGCCGAGGCAAGCCGATCGTAAAGAAGCCGCGCTTACGTCTTTCGCTCGAAGAGCTTGAGACCCGTCTTGCGCCGGCTGTGTACACCTGGACCGGCGCATCCGGGAGTCCCCTTTGGGATGCGAACGTCGCGGGCGTGACCAACTGGTCCACCGGTGGCCCATCCAATGTCATTCCAACGTCGGGGTCGGATCTGCATTTCAATCACAACCTCGGACCCGCGGCCGTCACCAGCACCGACGACATCAATACCCCCGGCTTCACGGTAAACTCCATCCTATTTCAAATTGGCGGGTCGACTGCCTACACGTTGACCACCCAGGCGGGTACGACGCTCACGCTGGTCGGAAATATTTCCGAATCTTCCAGTTCCCCGGCCGGCGACACGATCAGCATGCAGATCGCGATCAACGGCTCCGGGAGCAACAACATCACCGTCAACAGCGGCAGCACGCTGACCTTCACCGGCGGCAACCTGAGCGGGACATCTCAGCTGACGGCGACGGGCGGCGGCACCGTCATCATCAACCAGGCCAACACGTTCGGCGCTGGGGAATCTCCCCACGTCAGCCAGTTCGTGGTTGCCGCGACCACGCTCGTCGAAATGCAGAATAGCGCGGCATTCGGCGCCGCCGCCAACCCTGTCATTGTCGCCAACACCGGCGAAATTCAGGTCTCCAACAACATCACCGCCCCGTATAACATCAACTTGACAGGCTACGGCGACGGCACCGCTGGCGGCGACACCAGCCCACTCATGAGCACGTCGGGCGCCAATACCTGGACCGGCAACATCACCTTCGACGGCTCCAACTCCGCCCAAAACATCTACTTCGTCGTCGGCCCCGACAACCATTCCGTCGCCCCTGGCCAGAGCTTTACCATCGATGGCGTCATCAGCGACAGCGGCAACCCGAACAACCTCACCAAGTGGGGGCAGGGCATGCTCATTCTCAACAACGCCAACCAGTACGGCGGCAGCACCAATATCAACAACGGGACCGTGATCGCCCAAGACGGCCAGGCGTTTGGCCCCACCAACACGCAGAGTGTATCCGTCAATAACAACAGCAACGGGACCGGCACACTGGAACTCAACTTCCTGCGGGCCATGATCACCGGTGTCTCCAACGCGCCCAATCCGACGATTACCACGAACGTCAACTCCCTCACCGCTCTGGGCTTCGCAAACGGGCAGCAAGTCACCATTGCCAACGTCGTCAATGTCGGGGGCGTCGCCTCCAGCGTTAACGGAACCTACGTCATCAGCAACATCACAAACATCGCGGGCGCTTCGACGTTCACCATCACCCTGGCGGTGGCCCCGGGAGTCTACAGCTACGGCGGCGCTGTCACTCCGCCGTACATTGGGGCATCACCGAATATCCTGATGAACACCGCGCTCGCCCCGATCACGGCGGCGAGCTGGAATGCCAACGTCGCCACGATCATCGCCGCCAACACCTTCACCGCCGGTCAGGAAGTGGTGGTCACCGGCATGACGCCGAATGTCTACAACGGCAGCTTCCTCATCACTTCCGCGAATGCCACCAGCTTCACCTATGCGCTTCCCTTGGGGTCCAACCCGGGCAACGGAACGGCGTTCGGCAGCGCCACGGTCGCCCAGACCGCGGCAAATCCCTATGTCGGCTTTGTGATGAACTATCCGCTGATCCTCAACGCCTCGGTCAACGCGTCTCTGCTCAACAACCTCGGCGCCAATGCCTGGGCCGGAACGATCAACCTCGTCGGCAATACGCAAATTAATGTGGCGAATACGGTGGTCTTTGCGGCAAGTTCGCCGGTCAAAACGCAGCTCGACGTCACCGGTGTGATTTCCGGTGGGTCCATATTCAAGAACCTCACAGGCAACTTGATCCTCGAGCCAACCGACGTGCTCAGCCCTGCGAAGGCCAGCGACGCCACCACCTATGGTGTGACGGTCTTGAACGACGGCTCGGCCATCCTGGCCCAGGCCGGGAAGGGCACTTCCAATCTCTACACCCAAGGCACCATCATCAACGGGGGTATCCTCACGCTCGAAGATTCGCAGGGCCTGGGGCCGGGCATCGTGGGCGTCGCTCCGACCGCCACGGTCAACTCGACAAGCGTCTCCCCTGGGGCTTCGCTCCACCTGGTCGCCAACGTCGGGCATACCGATTCAGTCAGCCACAGCACCAACGCGCTGTGGATTTCCAATCCCCTGACCATCAACGGCAACGGGACCGCCGGCGAAGGCGCCCTCGACAGCATCAGCGGCATCAACATCTACCAGCAAAATCCCGCGTACACGCAAGCTGCTCCCGGCAGCCCTTTCAGCGGCGGCGTGCTCGGCGATTTGCCCAAGGACATGATTACGGTAAGCGTGGCGAACACCTCAATCGGCGTGCTCCCGGAACCCGTCGAAACCGCCAGCAATGCCTACCTCACCAACGACTATAGCCTGACGCTCCAGGGGCTCATCGGCAATTCCAATCCAGGCTTCACGGTGACAAACTGGCTCACCAAGGTCGGCGGCGGCAATCTCATCCTCCCCACCGCCAACACCAATTTCTACGGCTCCTGGGTCATCGCTCAGGGCTGGGTCACCGTCGAGAACGAGTGGTCGCTGGGCGGCTTGCAATTCGGTCGGGGGCCCAGTGTCGCGCAAGGGGCCTATTTCAACACCACCGTTGACAGCGGCGCAGCCCTCATGCTCCTCCCCTCCGTTGCGAACTCCAGCATGAAGCTGGATACCAATCTCATCCTTCAGGGGGAGGGAATCACCCATGCCTTCTCGCTCATCGACGACATGGGGGCGGTCGAAAACCTGTCCGGCGTCAACACGCTCAATGGCCAAATCACGCTGGAAGGGCAAGTCGGCATCGGCGTCGAAGAAATCTACCCCGGCATCGTCAGCGATCTGACCTCGAACAACGAAATCACGCAGCCGACCGTCAGCGGGCTGGTCAACAAGCCGACCGTCGCCAACGTCGTCGCCGCGGGCATCACCATCCCCAACACGCTGGCGAAAGCCGGCGTCTCGCAGTACACGCAAGTTGTGGACACCGGATCCACGAGTTTCTCAGGGACAATTACCCCCGCCGCCAACAGTTTCTTCGGCGATACGCTGCAGATCTACTACGGTCCGATCGGAACACCGGGCAGCCACCTGATTTTCTCGGGCACGCTCGGCACCCCTACGGTGGCTTACGCAGGTCCTGCGATCACTTTCAATGACACCGCCGGCATCGGCAACAGCACCGAAATTGAAATCGTCGTCGATGGGGGCAACTCCTCGACCGGCAGCAGCACCTGGAGCTACACCGGGTCCATCACGGTCAACGCGGCCTACCTCGTCGGCGGCATCACCAAGCTCGGCTCGCAGCGCCTCGTCCTCGAAGGCGAGGGGATCTTTCAAGGCGGCGTCGATATCCGCCAGGGGATCCTGCAAGACAACGGCGACACCTCCCTCGGCCAGCCCGAATGGACCGGCCTCGCCGGACAAGACTTCGGCACCACGGTCGAAGCCGGCGCCGCCCTCCTGCTCGCCCCCACGATCGCCACCTTGAACGGCGGGATCAGCGACGGCCTCTCCGTCTGGGCCAATCACCTGACCTTGAACGGCACCGGCAACAGCACCTTCGGCTACTCCCCCCTCACCGTCCTGAGCAACGACGATCTGTGGAGCGGCCCCATCAGCCTGAACAGCGGCCTGTCCCTCACCTACCAGGGCTTCCTGCAAAACACTGCCTTGCCCGCCAACCCCGTCAGCGTCGATTTCTCCGGCCTGGTCGGCACCAATCCCACCATCGATGTCGCCACCACCACCCCCGGCAGCACCACCACCGACGACGTCGAATCCTTCACCTTCGGCGGCACGATCACCGGCGGCAGCTTCGCCATCACCGCCTACGACGGCCTGAACACGACGGGAAACACCAGCGCGGTCAGCAACATTATCACAGGCCTGGCCAGCACGGCTGGCCTCCACATGGGCATGGTGGTTTCCGGCGCCGGCATCCCGGCCGGCACCACGATCACCCAGGTTGGCCCCGGGAACACGATCACCCTCGACCATACTCCCAGCGCCAGCGCCTCGGCCGTCCGCCTGTTCTTCTCCTTCACCACCGCAGCCATCGCCTGGAGCGCGAACCCGTTCACGCTGATCGCGAACATCCAGGCCGCCCTCAAGCTCGATCCGAACGTGACGGGTCCGACCCTGGACCAGGACCTGCTCCTCTCGGTCGTCAGCCCGACCATCAACGTCCTGCCCAATTCGCGCCTGAACGTCATGGGCGCCATTGACGACAACAGCGGCCCCAGCACCGGCGACGGCACCAACCGAGCGCTCCAGACCGGCAGCGACATCTACATCGTCGGCGGCGGCGAGGTCAACTTCAACGGTCCCAACAGCAACACCTATCTCGGCACCACGTATGTCAACCAGGGCTCGCTCACCCTCAGCAACGCGCTGAACGCCGCTCCCCTGGGGTCAACCCCCGCCAACGCCGGCACCCAGTCGCTCATTCTGACCAACCCGGTTGTCGGCCTGACCAACTTCATCCTGAGCTTCAATGGCATCCCGACCGCTTCCATTCCTTACAGCGGCACCGCGGCGGATGCCGTCAACATCCAGAACGCGCTGGGGGGCCTGGCCAGCGTGAATGGCAATGTCAACGTCATCCAGGCCAACCCCGGCGTGTTCCTGGTGACCTTCACGAACGGCCTGGCGGCCACCACCACCGTCATCGTGCCGTCCATTGACACGAGCCCCGCCCACCTGAATGGCGTCGTTGCCGGCACGAACATTGTCGCCGGCATCGAGGGGGGCACCGAAGTCGCCAATAACGCCCAGATCCAGTTGCAAGGCGGCGTTCACGTCAACAATGAACCGCTCGTCATCCAGGGGCAGGGGAGCAATGTTGAGGCGACCGTGCAGACTTTCACCGTCGGCGGCCCTGTGACCCTCATCACGCAGCCGGACCAGTCCCTCGTCGCCTCGGCCGGCGCTTACAGTTTGAACTTCAACGGCGTCGCCACCCCCACCTCGCCCACGCCCGGCAGTCTCACTTATGCCAGCACCACGAACCAGATCCAGGGCGCCTTGCAGAACCTCAGCACCGTCGGCGCCGCCGGGGGCCAGACTACCGTCCTCGAGACCGGCATCAGCGGCGGCCTGACCGATGTGCAGACGATCGCCTTCAACAGCAACTGGGAGGCCGGCGGCGGAAGCTACCAGCTGCAATTCGGCCCCACGGCGACCGATGGGAACGTCTACAAAACCCCGACCATCACGTATACGCCGGGCAACACCTTCGCCAACCAGGCGGCCATGCTGCTGGCCCTGGATTCGCTCGGGAACATCGGCGGCATCAGCCTCAACGGGGTTCAGCAGTTCGGCCACGCCGACGTCAGCGCCGCCTTTGTCAACGGCGGCGAGACTTTTACCGTGACCTTCACGGGCGCGCTGACGGACGTGGCCGGCTTGCCGACGCTGATTTGCGTCAGCCCGTCCCAGACGGCGCCGACGATCACGCACACGCGCTATGGCGCTCCCCCCACGAAGACCTATCGGACCGTCTTCCTCGGCAGCTTCGCCCAGACCAACCAGCCGACGCTCACGGCAACCACCACCGGCGGCACCATTGTCAATCCCCCCAGCACCATCATCCTGGGCGGGTCGGCCAACGCGACGCCGGATCAATGGTTCTCCAACTCCCAGGGCACGGCCCTCTCCGTCACGCAGACCGCTACTGCGGTCGGCAGCACGCTTCTCAGCAACGTCGATAGCACGCGCCTGGCGGTCGGCATGGCGGTCAGCGGCGGCACCATTCCAGCCGGCGCCACGATCACGGCGATCAACAGCGCCACCTCAGTCACACTGAGCGTCATTGCGCCGTTCGCCCCCTTGCCGGAAACGCTCCAGTTCACGGGGAGCACGTCCATCACGAACGCCCAGCCGTATAACGCCGGCCCCGCCAACACGGTCGAGAACCTGGCGGGCTCGGTCACCGACGTCGTCGTCGATCCGACCGATTCGGACGTGATCTACCTGGCCACCGCCGGCGGCGGCGCCTGGAAGACCCAGGACGGCGGCATCAGCTGGACCCCCCTCTTCGATTCCCAGTTCGAGCTGGCCAATCCCGCCGTCATGTTCGGCGGCGCCATTACCCTCGATCCCAACCATGTCGGCTTCATCTACTACGGCACCGGCATTGCCAACGACGCCACCGATTCCTTCGCCGGCACCGGCGTCTACTTCTCCAGCAACAGCGGCGCGACCTGGACCTTGCTGACCGACCCGGTCACGGGCAATCCCCTCGTCGGCACCGCCATCAGCCAGATTATCCTGAATACCAAAAACGGAGCCACGCAAAGCCTGTGGGTCGCCGCCAGCGACGTGTCCGCGAACACCCATGACATCAACGGTGGCTCGGAGGTTGCGATCGGAATCTCGGCGCTCTGGAACGCCAATGTCGCCACCGTCACCACGGCGACAACCAACAATTTCCTGGTCGGTCAGTCGGTGGTGATCTCCAGCGTCGTCTCCGCCGGCACGCCCGACGCCTATAACGGCACCTACACCATCACCTCCGTGTCCGGCAATACCTTCACGTATTCGCTGCCGCTGGCCTCCAATCCGGGCGCCGGCGCAGGTGGGACGGCCAGGGTCCCCCTGGCAGGCGTGTGGTATTACAGCCCGAGCACCGGCTGGACCAACACGACCGCGCAATCGGGGGCCACGTTCCTGCTGAAGGGGACCACCACGGCGGGCAGCCCCACGATCACCATGGCGTCCACCGCCAGCCTGACCGTCGGCATGTACGTCACCGGCGTCGGCGCCGATATCCCCGCCGGGTCCGTCATTACCGCCATTGTCCCGAATACCAGCATCACGATCAGCAACAATGCCACGATTGGCATGGCGAATGAGAATCTGACGTTCACGGCCGGCCTGTTGGTCGGCAAGTTTTCATCGCTCTATTATGACG
>Ga0206941_10295_pt1 | contig 11641 bp, 10 predicted proteins | sample Alteio_BWOrgHeat_9_FD_153251 | JGI IMG/M metagenome (GOLD analysis project Ga0206941, IMG submission 153251) | Enriched cells from forest soil in Barre Woods Harvard Forest LTER site, Petersham, Massachusetts, United States -... | ecosystem: Environmental > Terrestrial > Soil > Temperate forest >...
ATTCGCCTCAGTTTCCGGCAGCGGAGATGGCGTTTTCAAACTGAATCGTCTCATTCTTCATCTCAACGGCTTGCAATATAACCGCCTTGTCAGTCGCCGTGTCTGTTTCAATCGCACCTGGCTGGCTGGCGGGGTCGCTCACAAGCTTGGCGGGAGCGGTAGCGACGATCTTCTTGCTCTCGATGAAACTCACGCTTACATGGCGGAACGAAAAACAAAGAACATAGATGATCAACAATCTTCTCCCCGTTGAGGCATTCCTCGAACTCCGGTTAGCGCTTCAATCGCTTGCATGATGATCATGTTGCGCGCCTTGTTATAGGTGAGAAGCGGCTGGGAAGTATCGAAGGGAATACTGTTAAGGGATTTAAGAGTTCGCCGGATGACACATTCGACAAGTTGGCTGTCCGCGACAAAATACCATGCGAGCATTACAAACTCGTTCAAATGCTCAAGCAATAGGCAACACCATTCGATTTGTCGTGGCTCTTCTAATAGAGCCGTGGATAGAGACGTCATAGTCGTCATAATGGTCTTGCTACCTCGTCCCTGGTAATAAACGTTTGACCATTAGGAACTCCGTCGTTACGCAGCGCGGCGTCCTTGAGAGTGTGGAGATTCCCGTCTAATCTGCGCACCCGGAAGGGAATCACGTAAGCGCACAAACACATCGTTCGTCGTATCCTGCAAACGAGCCTTCGGTACGTGAAATCTACGTGCCGCCTTGGACGCCAGCCGACAAAGGTGATACCGGTTCGAAATGTGGGCAATTGCCCCGAAAACCAAATCAGAACGCATACTCTTTCTCCTGGAACTACCGTTCAATCCGTGTCCTTGCTGAATAGAACTGAGGTGGAGTGGGTTTATTCCCTGATTCCAAGAAAGAGAATGAAATTTATGTTCTTCTGGCACCCCCAACCTTCTGGTTGAGATGGGCTAGCAAACTAAGGTGCAGCAGCAACCAAGTTGAGCATACGGCCATATATCACGCTCAAAGATCAGAATTGTATGCGAAGAGTTTCGCCGTTGCGATTGCATAAGAAGCTCGCAATTGCATGGGTCAGAATGCCTGTTGGAAATAATTCATACTGGAACAACCGCGGCGAAAACCTTGATGGCAAATCCTGTGATGAAGTGCAACCAAAACGCACAAATCGTGCGCGGGGATTGAATACAATCGGCCGCGATTGGTTTCAGAATGGTCGTCTGAGAGAGAACTAATCAAACTGTTCAGCAGACGACGACTCATATTACTTACAAGCTTTGCTGAGACTCCTACATGAATCTATTCGTTCGCTATCTTGATCATCAGAGCTAGCTTGCGAATCTCGTTTGCATCGGCATCACCGATGACTACGAATCGCAATTCCTGCGCATCTAGGGTCTTGGCACTGAAGGAGTTGCGTTTTTCGACTTCGTTTCCAGTTGGCAGTTCGTGTGCAATCTCCGCCGTTTTTTGAAAGATAAGCACAGATATTTCGTGCTTGCGCATGTTGAAGATCAGTTGCGTGCCGGGTTGTTGATGCAGGTAGACGAGGCGTCCGCCGAGGAGCGAAAACTCTGTGCCAGCCAGTTCTGGGATGTTGAAGCTGAAAGGAATTCTGCCTTGAAACCACGGCTTCACGGTATGCCGGTCGGTTGAAACGACATCAACCGGATTCGCGCTGGCAAGAGCCCCTACGTGCAGATCAGCAACCTCGCTGAGCGAGTCCGCGCGACGAGAGTGCTGTATCCAGAGTACGCAAGCGACCACCAGGAAGACTGCTGCTGTAGCCAGTGTTAATACGAAACGGCTCCTCCACCCGCTCTGCTGCGGCTTAGCAATCTGTTGTTGTACCTTCCGGCGAAACTCGGCGCTGGGTGTGAATCGGGCTCGTGCGGCGCGCAGGCTTCGTTTGAGAGCCACCGATTCTGAGACCTCTGCGGCGCAGCGTGGGCATTCGCCAATGTGTTGCTGAAGAGTACTTGCCTGATCCGGCGAAAGTTCGCCATCCAAATACTGAGCAAGCGTTGCAGCATCTTGATCACAGTGCATTCTGAGATCTCCCTGGAGACTTCGCTCTCAATGTTTGGCGGAGCGCATTTTTTGCCCGGTAGATGCGTGACATCACCGTGCCGATTGGCAAGGGAAGTATTTCGCCGATCTCCCGATACGAAAATTCCTCGACTTCGCAGAGCAGGATGATTTCGCGATACTGAGGTGGTAAGCTCTCCAACGCATCCACTACGGTCTGTTGATTCTCCTGTCGCAAGAGTAAAGCCTCGGGTGTGTCCGTGTGTGCCGTTCCCAACTCCACATTCATGTCTTCATCTTCGAGCCACGATGTGTTTCGCGCCATTAGCCCGCTTCGCGAAGTCAGGAACGTATTGCGTAAGATACGAAACATCCATGCCCGGAGGTTCGTGCCTTCCTGAAACGACCTGAATCCTCGCAGCGCCTTCGTATAGGTCTCCTGCACCAGGTCTTCGGCTTCAGAACGGTCGCCAGTCAACCAGTGGGCCAGATTATAAAGTGAGTCGGACAACGGCAGCGCCAGTTGCTTAAAAAACTCAGAGTCCTTTCATTGCGCCTTCGCACGGCCATCGGGCCATCTACTTCATTGAGACAGTTTTCAAAAAGCGGATAATATCTGCGCGCTCATCCGGCTTAACAACGCGGAAGGCCATATAATTATCTGCGATCAGGGAGTCAGGGTTTGTCAGCCACTTATCGAGAGAAACGTCGTCCCAGGTTACAACCGATGATTGCACCGCAGCAGAATACTTGAAACCGGGAACTTTACCCGCCTGTCTGCCGTATACCCCACGAAGCCTTGGCCCTTCCTTATCTTGATCGAGCGAGTGACATCCTGTACAGCGTTTTTCAAAAAGCTGTTTGCCACGATCTGCATTACCTGTGGCATGACTCAGATAGGGGAAAGCCAGCAGCGCAATCAGCATCGCCATGCAGGCGCATAGCCAAAATATCGAATTGCGAGTCAGACGAAGCCTGACAGTCAAATGAACATGTTTCATCTTTCCGAAAACCTGGTATGGTTATGGCTCCTGTTGCACTGCCCCACTTCTGACTCGCTTGCGTTCCGCCCTTGCCCAGTCATAGAGAAGCTGCTGTTCTTGAGTTGATAGCCGCGCCTTCGGATGCAGCACCAGATAGTGGCGTACCGGCATCTCCCCGCTCCGTGCTTCAGAGCCGATCTTTGTGAGCAGATCGATCTGGCTTTCGCGGCTGTATTCTTCCCAGCGTGACAGATTCAAATGATTCCGCGCTTCGAATACGTCGTGTTCTACGAGCCAGGATGCTGGAGCGACCCGGCTGTATAGCGGCCAATGTGTCGCCTCCGTATGGCAGTCTATGCACTTGGTCTCGAGCACCTCACGCACCCTGGGCGGAACATTGGCGTCCATCAGGATCCTCCGATCGGGTTGAGAAATGGCGCGGATGTTTCCCCACGGATGAAGAAAGGAAAGAGGTAGCAATACTACCAACACCAAGCCAGCCAAAATCAAAGCCTTGCCCAAGGTCATACAAGCCCTGACGAAGACGCGGTTGCCGCAGCTTCAGACAGCGTCGAATCCACGACCGCTAACTGATGCCGCTGTGCCACAAAGTGCACTTCCGTGATTCCGAGCACGCCGCGCAGCTTCTCAGCAGGCACCTTCATCGGACCGGGCGAGGGTGCAGCGCCGGGAGCGGGTTGAGGAAAAGCAGTCGACATCGCGGTGTGAAATGTCGCGTTGCCCTCCACCTTTTGCATGACCTGATGAATGTGCCCGTTAAGGACCGTGACGGAGCCGAATCGTTTCAGCAAAGTAAATGCTTGTTCACTGTCCGACGTGCCCCATCCCCAGGTTGGATATACAGCCCAGAGTGGAATATGTGCAAAGAGCACGATTGGCGTACTGTTCTTATGCTGGCTCAAGTCTTTCTTTAACCAGTCAAGTTGCGCCTGGCCGAGCTTCCCCATGCCCTCAAGTTCAACCACGTTTACGAGGCCGATGAAGTGCACTCCCTTGTGATCGAAGCTGTACCATCCATTTCCGGCAGAGCCTTTGCCATATCGCTCAAGGTAAGACTTTCCGTCGTCGACAGACGTATCATGCTCACCTGGAACATAAAATATCTGCCGTTTGGCGGCTGTGAGCACTTGATCCATCGTGTCGAATTCACCGGGTTTGGAAGAGTGCGTTAAATCACCTGTATGGATCAGGAAATCTGGGGAACTGGGAGTGGCAAGTATCTTGTTCACTGCGGCCTGGAGAGTTGCTGTAACATCCGCGTTGGCTGGTTTGTTAAAGCCAATATGGCTATCGCTGATCTGGACGAAACTGAAGTCCTCTTGCTTCTGCTGATGCATACCTGATCCAAAGGCGCGCGACACCGGTACGCCTCCGGCCAGGCTCCATACGAGGCCAGTCCCGGCCCAGGCCATGCATTTAAGAAAACCGCGACGGTCAATGCCATCGAACGGCGAAGAAGATTGGTCAGGGTCAAGAATAAGTCTTTCAGAATGACTCTCTGGATTGTTCTCTTTCATGGTTGATGTTGCTCCTGGAATCAGAGGTTGATATCACCTATGAAAACTGAGGGAGCTACGTTTTATTCCAGACAATTTTGGAAACAAGCAGGTGTCACATCTCTATTTGTTAGGTGCGATCAATTGCATGCGTTTGCGCGAGTAGTGGTTAGAAACAATATCTGGGCGCTGCGGGATTTCTTGGGGACGCTGCAGTTAAGGAGGACATCTCTAACGTTGCTCGCGCAGCAGCTTACACTGGCAACGGAAAATGCTGTGGCAGCCGCGAATGAAACAGTCTCGATCCGCAACTGTCGTCAGAGTGCCTGTTGTTGGCCGAATCAAATCGGTTCCAGCTTACTTCACAGTGACACTCACAGCGGTTGTTGCGGTGGTCGCGCCACTGGTACCCGTCACCGCGACGATATAGTTTCCGGCGGCCGTGCCGGGATTCGCTGTGCCGAGGCTGGTGGGTGCAATGACGCGGCTATTTATTGCGCCGCACCCGGTCACTCCCGCAATGGTAGCGAGCACCAGCAGGCTAAGCCGCGTTTGCCATCTCCAGCGGACAGGCAGCACAGGGAAGAGGAGAGCCGCCATGGTAATGCTGCCGGCGGCGACAAAGAATGGCTGAAGCGGGTTGTGAAACCTCGCAGCAGACGCTGCCGTGGTGTTGACAACGAGTGTCGCCGTCGTCTCTGCATTCACCGAGATTGTCGAGGGCGTGGCAAATGCACAGGTGGGTGGATCAGGAATTGCTGGACTGATCACGGTACATGTGAGTGCCACGTTTCCATTGAAGCCTCCGCTCGGCGTTATCGTAATGGTTGAAGTTTCAGGCACTCCAACCAGAGCGATGCTGACGGCCGTGTTGGTCAGCGTGAAATTCGGCGCGGCAGTAGGTGGCGGAGTTGTAACTGTGTAAGTGCCGACTGCTCCGTTGCTGACGCTGGAAGCGCCGGTCTCATCTACGCCTGCCATCGTAATCTTCTTCTCACCTTCAAACCCGGGAGCGAACGACACGTTGAAATAGACTACAACATAGTTGCCGGAGGTTACCGCGTAGGTGCCTACACCATACACTGTGCATTGACTGTTACTAAGGGGGGTCGTCGATCCTGAGATGATCGGGGAGCTGTAATGAGTGCCGGCATCGTTCACAAGCAGAATCTCAGCCGTGTCGAGGTTATAACGCAACTTACATGCGTTTGCTGCTGAAGTATTGTTGGCTGTACTCTTGATATTGAAAAATACAGATGCTACCTGAGTTGTTTCGTCTGAGTATACTGTCGTGAATATCTGCTCTGAACCACTTCCGGATGAAGGAAAAACAGATAATGGAAGCACACTGGAAGTAACGTTATAATTTCCGACTTGCGGCGGAAGATTTGTATTGTTATCGCCTTCAGGATTTCCAGCTGACAAATAAAGTTGCTTGGCGCCTCTAAACGGTGCGGTAAATTCCACGTAAAACGTGACCGTTACAGTGTTTCCGGAGATATTTGCGGAAGATAAGATGGCGAGCACTGTGCACTGCGAGTTGCTCACCGTTTGAACAGTTCCTGCGATGGCTGTATTGGAGAGGAATGCCCCACCTGCATCCTGTACGAGCTGAATAACACCTGAGCCGATGGTGTAGTTCAGAATGCATGCATTCGCCGACCATCCACTCTTACTATCTGGAGCAACACCGTTCATGATAAAGAGAGAAAGCGACTGCACATCCGTCGCGCTGTTCGGATCCGTATATGTTGCAATAAAGGCCTGCACTGAGCCACTACCGGACGATGGGGAAATAGAAATCGGATTAGCGCTTTGTGCATGCATAGCCCCAGCAACATTTAATCCCATAAATAGAACGGAAAAAACGCGGCTTAATTTGAAAGAAGAGCGGCGCCAGGAGGCGCTTATAAGTACATAGAAACTTTTCATGTAGTGTCCTCCAAGAGTTCACTAGTACAACTCTGTGGCTAAGTCGGAATAGATTCCTGCTCAGCCGGAGTGTGGTCCCTTTAAATGATTGACCTCCATGATTCAGAACTGAACACCGTGGAATTTAGCCGAGGCAAGGGGATTCTTCTTGGAACGGGCATATCAGAACCTTCGAAAATAGGAACCTGCACGACCTCCAGTGAAATCTACCCTCACTCAAGTCGCCTGTTCCTCGCGATCAGATTCCCATAGTCAACGGTTTCACAAGTGCGCTCCTCTACCTCCCAGCCATGGTGACGGATCTTCGATGATCGTGTTCGATCTTGATGCATGTGAAACTTGGTTCTGCCTTCCACTCAGTTCCATCCAACATTTCCCAAGTCACGGTGAATCGGTGTGAGTCATTGACAACATATAGAATGCGATGCGGCCGAGCCAATTGATCTTTATCATTTGTCGATGCCAGCATCAGCTTTGGTCCGTTCCAGCCCTCGGTGACGTAGGCTATTGAAGTGGGATCATCCGCATCTATCATGAGGAATTGACTCTTGTCCCGGTCGTACCCGACAAAATAGTTCCCGTTGAAGCCATCTTGACTCTCGCGAATCTCTGTCCAGGGTCCCGGTAGACGAGGTGTGGCGCTTCCGGTGGCACGATTTTGATTCCCCACTTCTAGATATGCGATCGAAGCGCCTGCTCCGCAATTCCATTGGCCGCCGAAATCAAGCCCCTGCGGAGGATGCAATCTCCGATCCACAGGAACAATCATTTGGGCTCTTGCTCTCGGGAGTACTGCTATCAAGCCTGACAGTCCAACGACGATTGCGAATGCTGTGCGGATCTTCCGCGCTGTTCTCCATTTCAGATCATCTGGCTGTCCTGCCTTCGGATGGGCGCCGCAAAAGACTTTGGCCACGTCGCAGCGTTTGTACTCGCGGTCATGCCTGGCAATGCGTTCAGGCCGCAGGGTGCGCGGCGGTCGGAGATCGGCATACAACACGACCTCATTCATACAGACCACGGACTCCTTTCTGACAACCGCTTTCTTTCATGCTTAATGCCGCTCCTCATGTGCGTGTTGATATCCATCTAGGAAAACTGAGACAAGGGAGATTTATTCCAGGCTCGGTGGAAAAAAGTTGCTGGAAACTTTCTGCCTCGCAATGACCGCTGTCTGCGCATTTAAGAAAACATTTCTGGCCCAATGGGGAATAAATCCAGCGCACTGCAGTTAGCGAGAGTACAGGGCCTCTGACTCTTCCTCGCAGGCGCGGTTGGCCACGTTAGTCAAAGAGCTCGGGATCAGGAGGAACATCGATGTCCCTTCGTAGGAAGGTTATCCTTCATGGGTGCCTATTGGCAGCGGCCATACGACTGGCCATAGGTATTACCGGAATCGGTCAACAATCAGCCAAAGAAGCGTCGGCGGGCTTCAACACTCCCAGCTTCAACAGCGCAGCAAGCATCAGTAATGGAATCGTCGAGCCCCCCGGAGACACGTTTGCTCGGGATCAGAATGTCTATGAGGAAAACGAGGCGGTCAAGGATGGACTTGGACCTGTGTACAACGCCACTTCCTGCGTCACTTGCCATCAGAATCCGAATAGTGGGGCAGCCAGCCAGATCACAGAACTCCGGGTTGGACACAATGATGCAAATGGCAATTTCGTAAACCCGACAATCTTTATTAACGACGGGAAAGACACGATTACCGGCAGATCCATTGTCAACGATCGCGCTATCGGTCCGCAGGCCCAGGAGCGGATACCGGATACAGAAAACATCCGCACTTTGCGAGCTGCCCTCAACACTCTAGGTGATGGATTTGTGGAAGCCATCGACGACAGCACTCTTATTGCGATTGCAGAAAGGCAACCGGAACTGAGCGAAGGAAGAATTCACGGAGAGGTTGTGCAGGCTCCTATTTTCGAAGCTCCGGGACAGACCCGCGTCGGACGCTTCGGCTGGAAGGACCAGCACAGCAGCTTGCTCTCCTTTATTGCAGATGCCTATCTCAACGAGATGGGAATCACGAACCGGCTGCGCCCCACGGAGGTTACTCAAGTTCTTAACACCACCACGGGCATTAACGATCAACCAGATGACCTTGGCTTGGCTGACATCGATCACTTTGCTCAGTTCATACGCGGCACCATGGTTCCGCCTCGTGACGTAACGCTTGCAGCAACTCCGGCTGCTCTCAAGGGTCAGCAGCTTTTCCGCCGGCTGGGTTGCAGCACCTGCCATGTAGAAACCATCATCACGGCGCCCGCCGGAACGGTTATCGATGGTGGTCAGTTTACGGTTCCGGAGGCCCTTGGGGATAAGATCATACATCCCTTCGGAGACTATCTGTTGCATGACATCGGCACTGGCGATGGAATCGTTCAGGTTGGACCGCAGGACACAGCCAACAAATTGCGAACGGCCCCTCTGTGGGGTTTGCGCGATAAGGCTCGTTTCATGCATGACCTGAAGTCTTTGTCCTTGGAGAATGCCATTGAACGGCATAAAGGCGAAGCACGCGAGGCTGAGAGGCGTTTCGATGACCTGAGTCCGGAAGAGCGAGCGGCGCTGATAGCCTTTCTCAATTCTCTGTGATCACGGGCGATGGCAGGTCGGCATCATGGCCGACCTGTCTTCGCAGCCAAGGGTCGATCGTCTCTCTTCGCAGCGAGCTAAACAGAATAAGAAGACATGTTTCGTGTGCGCATGCGTGTTTATGCAACTTGCGGAACACCTTTTGATCCCATAACTACATTTCATATTTTTAAGCTCCTTTTCTAAGTAATTGGTTGTAACCGCCTAATAACCACGAAAGTCTCATCGTCGCATAGCTCCGGATAACTTCATCTTCTCGCTTTCCATTTCCGGAGCCGTGCGACTTAGGAACCAAGGAGTGAAGTAATGAGTAAAACGGATTCACAGCATATTCATGCTCTTAGTGCTGGCTACCGCGGCATTGCCAATGTAAGCCATTGCAGATGACCACGATGTCAATAGCTCTCACGCAGTCTTTGTTATGTCAAACGCAGCAGATCGAAATGAAGTGATCGCCTTTTCGCGGGCCACAGATAGCTCATTGCAGGAGACTCACAGGTTTCCAACTGGGGGTCGGGGAAGTGACGGCAACCATGATCCGCTGGAATCTCAGGGCTCTCTGACTCTCAGCCAGGATCATTCCCTGCTGTTTGCTGTCAACGCAGGAAGTGGAGAGATCTCTGTGTTTCGGGTTTTCGGCTCCACACTTACACTCTCAGACAAAGTTCTATCCGAGGGCAGTCAACCAAACGCAGTTGCCCAACACGGAAATCTCGTTTACGTGGTCAACACCGGCGGGAGCAGCAGCGTCGCAGGGTTTCTCTTGGAAGGAGATCATCTGCGTTTTATCAAGAATTCGCTTGCCTTTCTCAGCACCAATACTTCCGGCGCAGCCTCCATTGCCTTTAGTCCCGACGGCCAGTTCCTCGCTGTAACGGAGCGTCTGACCAACAACATTGACGTATTCAAAGTGCTGGCTGGTGGCCAGCTGTCCCCGATCGTGACCAACCCGAGTGCTGGGCCCGGTGCGTTCGCGGTCAGTTTTGCACCAAGGGCGTTGCGATCGTTTCTGAAACCGGACCAGCGAACGTCACAAACGGGTCAGCTGTTTTCTTCCTATGCGCTTCTTCACAATGGTACGCTCTCGGCGATCAGCACCAGCGTGCCAACCCTCGGTGCAGCAAATTGCTGGAACGCAATCACGCCTGACGGCCGCTTTGTCTACGTCTCTAATGCGGGTTCTTCAACCATCTCGGGATTTGCAGTCTCCGCCACTGGAGTGCTTTCCGCGCTCCCAGGAACGGTTGTAGGCGAGAATCCAAACCGGGGCCGAGAATCTTGACATTGCTGTCAGCGCCGACAGCAAATTCCTCTACACTTTAAATTCTTCAAATGGAACGATCGGCATCTTCGCGATTCAGAAGGATGGGACACTCACTGGTGTGGGCTCAGCCAGCGGTATCGGTCAAAATACTGGATTTAACGGAATCGCAGCGAACTAATAACTTGAACGCCTGTGCATCACAATAACTTTGTAATCCGCAGGCGTTCTCACCTATTGAATCGGATTTTATAACATCGTTAAGACTGCTTTGCGGCTATAAACCAGGTCTTCGTCTGGATTCGCGCTCGGACGTACTTTAATCGCCAACTTTACCGCACGCGGCGAGCGGCGTCGGCTTCCTCCGCCATATTCATAAATGTCTGCAGGAACTCCTTCGATTGGCCGACGAAGAGCCCGTCCGCAATGAAGCTTTTCGCCGTGGCAACAGCGCCCCCAAACTGGTCATCCAATGGCCGGATGACAGAGCAGCGTGGCAAGTCTTTACTAATAAATTCACATGGGACGGGAAAGATCAGGTTGGTCTGAAAAAGGGGGCCGCCTGGCGTGACATTGAAATTCGGAAATGTTAGACCTTTGTCCGTTACAGGGGTTTGCGAGTTATCAAAACTAAAGGGGGGCCCCTGGACAGCGTTGCCCGCAAAATCCACCCATTCGAGAAAGTGAGCGATCTCGTCACCTCCGATGCCGAGCGTAATCTTGAGTACCTCCAGGTCCCTTACCTTTTGGCTCAAACTGGCATAGAGGCTGGATCCGCCCTGCTCGATGTATCCAAAATGAAATGCCGCAGTATTGGCAATCGCCTGAATATGATTTGGATCACTGAAATCAGCATCCGTTCGGGGGATAGCAGGCCGATTGACAATCTTGATCGCTTGCGGGAACGTGGCACCAAAGTCAGGATTTGTAGAACTGCGGTATCGAATATACCAGCTCGTGTCGACGTTCAGGTGCATGAGATTTGTAAGCCGCCCGATGTTCTGGGCCCCTGTTGCAGTGCTGCCCTGCAAGGTGAGGAATTCGTCAAAATTGACTGGTTCCGCGCCACGGGATTCCAGGTAACCATTAAGGAATGTAGCGTGGCTGATCTCGTCAATGGTATTGCTGGTGATGTATTGGGAGCCATCGCCATCCAAAAACTGAAAGGCTAACTGATAATTAGTTTGCGTTCCTTCTGTAACGCCGCCAAGCTCTGCATATTGTTGCCACAAGTCGCTTTCGATAAGCTCGGCAGCAGCTAGAAATCTGAGAATCGCCACGTCTCCTTTCAGCAGACTGGTCTGATTTTCCTGACTCAGGTTCTGTGCAAGGG
>Ga0206941_10298_pt1 | contig 11467 bp, 5 predicted proteins | sample Alteio_BWOrgHeat_9_FD_153251 | JGI IMG/M metagenome (GOLD analysis project Ga0206941, IMG submission 153251) | Enriched cells from forest soil in Barre Woods Harvard Forest LTER site, Petersham, Massachusetts, United States -... | ecosystem: Environmental > Terrestrial > Soil > Temperate forest > O...
AAAGGTGTGGTTCCCGCCGGTACCGAGACCCAGATTCGAGTACCCGGAGCCCCAGTACACTGTGTCCTTCACAATGGTCGCACCAGCGTTAACTGACACGCCGGGTGCGAAGTTCCAAAGCGCATTACCAGTCGCTGCATCCAGGGCTAACATGGTCGGAGCCGTAGCCTTCTGCGACAAGGAACCCGCATACACGACACCATTAGCCACGGACATGGGTGCAATGTCAGGGGCGCCGTTGGGGTCAGCTACCTGCCACAGGATAGCTCCCGTCGCAGGGTCTAGCGCAGCCCAAGAACCCGCGCTGCCGGCGGCGGAGGGGAGGCCGTAATAATTACCGATGGCCACGTAGATGCGTTGCCCATCGGATGCGGAACCCCATTCCATGCCTCCCAACGAGGAGCCTGGGCCTGCCTGCGTTTGCCACAAGGTCGCCCCGGTGTCTGGATCAAGAGCGTAGTAGATGCCGCTCTTTTGACCAACGCCAATAATGGTATGGGGTTTGCCCTTGGAGTCTTTGTAGGTGATCTCATTCGGGGCCGAACCGAAATCGTAGTCGGGGCCGGGATTGGTCGGACACTGTGGCAACCCGTATATGCAATCAACATTCCAGTCGTCGCTCCCGTTCATCGCATAATACTGATTCCAGGTGACCATGCGCCGGGACCACTTTAAAGCGCCGGAAGACATGTCGAGCGCCAGAATCGAGTCAACGTGGTCATCGGGCGAGAGGCAATTTGCCTCAGTATCCGTCAGAATGCAGTCCTGGAAGGTTGCGCCGGGCTTGCTCGATGGAGCGCCTAGCTGGGGATGGCTATAATTGTCGCCGGTGCCCACGTAGACCGTATTGCGAGACGGATCCACCACGGGGTTGCTACCCCATACGCCACCACCGGTGTAACCCGTCGGGACGGTGTATGTCTTCCATTGGATCGCACCTTTGTTTGCACTTACGGCTACCACGCTACCTCTCGCCACTGCGGTCGAAAGGTCCGCTCCAAAGAGTGATGCTCCCTCAGCCTGCGACGCCACGCCCGTGTAAACAACATTGCCCTGCACGGCCGGTGATGTCGTGACGATTGCGTAGGGGTCCTGCGTCTCGAGTTGGGTCATCCAAACCAAGTCGCCCTTATTGGCCTTAATCGCCAGCAGCCATGCGCCTTTCTGCGTTCCGACGTAGATTTTGTCGCCCTGCACGGCGGGGCTCGTACGTGAGACGGTACCCGCGGGCAAGCCGTAATCGGAAAGCTTATGCGACCAGATTACCTGCCCGGTTTTGGTATCTACCGCCCAAATATTTCCGCCCCAGTCCGGGAAGTATGCCACATTGGCTACTACGGCCGCGCGGGCAGAGACGTCACCCCCGGTTGTGACCGTCCATTTCACTGCCAGTCGGCTTACGTTACTGTTTGAGATTGACGATCCATTGTTTGAGGCATTCGTTGTATCTGCCCCGAACATCGACCAGTCTTGAGCCATCAGCGGGGCCGAGGCTAAAGCGGCGAGTACGACGTTGAGGACGAGCATAGACACACTCACAGACCTGCTGATCTTTATCATGGTTCTGATCCCCCTCACGAGGACAAGTTTTTCGGTTGGAAACACCACGGCAGCGCCTTAAGGAAGTACCGCAAAAATCCCGCGGCAGTCGCGCTAGTGAGTAGCACTGTGCCCTACTAAGTGACCAGGAGTAAATAGAGAGAGAGTGAAGTTTATGTGAAGGCAGTGTAAAGAACGCGCAGGGGCTACGTAAAATGCGACTGTGCCAGCTGAGAAGCATCTCGGTGCGACATTATGAGGAGCCAGCCAGGGCTATTTTCACTCATTCCCGCTCAGGCCAGTATGTCATTGCCCGTGGGCAATTAACGAACACGCCTTACGTGTGATACTAAAGGGGTAGCCGCTATTAATCTCTTTTGTGCATGACAGCCGGCCAAGGCTAGAAAAGGCACCTTTCGTTGGACAACATCTTTCGCTTTGCTCGCTTTGAGGCGGATCGAGAATGCTATCAACTGCGGCACGATAGCCGAAAGATCAAACTCGAACGCATTCCCTTAGAACTTCTGTTTCTCCTGCTCGAACATGCCGGGAAACTCGTCCCTCGGGCACAGGCGGCTGCCAGACTGTGGGGCGACGGTGTCTATCTGGATACCGAGCGCAGCATCAACACCGCCATTCTTAAACTCCGGAAGGCTTTGGGAGATGACCCGCACCACCCGCAATTCATTGAAACAATCGTAGGCAAGGGCTACCGATTCATTGCGCCGGTCGTGCGGAAAGGCGAAATCGAGAATCCATTGCTTGAAATTGATGCGCAGTTGCCGAAAGTGGGGAATGGAACAAAAGAGGAGAGCACAGAAATCCGGTTGCGGGACTTTATCGTCGAAGCCACTGGTGGGGTACCTGTCTTAATGTGCAATGTAACGGTGGGCAGCATGGCTCTGGACCGCCTACCGTTGTTTGAGTTGGAGTTCCCAACTGATGTGACTCTGCCTTCGAAATCGGAACATAGATTTCCGCTAGAACTGCATGGAATGCGCGTGACCTTGACTGCCAAAGCGGCCGAGGTACTACACGCTTTTTCTATTTCCGGTCTTCAGCGCGGATTGCTGACGCGAGTAGCGGACTCCCTTTGCTCGAACGAAGAATCTGATGAAAGACCATATCCTGCAAATCGCGAGACCATTCGGTTCTCATCTCCAGAAAAATCCGAGTCCGTGGGTACGCACCAGAGATCATGAAGCGCTGGTTATGATTGGCGTTATGACCATCGTGCATCTCTCTCGTTTTAAGTATGGCAACAAACAATATTTGCGTCATTGAAAAAGCTAGAAAGTTGTCAAGAGACGGACGTCGACGCGACTTATTGAAGAGTAGACTGCGCTTGCTTCTTCTCGGAGCGCTCGTGGTGGTCATCGAGCGATCTCAGCGAAGTCGAAGGGAGTCTTGTGCGAAATCTAGGATATGAGGCCAGTGCTCGTGGTGGGTCAGTCGAACTGTTTTGGTCAAACCGTAGCAGGAAGACCACGGAACGGTGGATCCGCGTTGTTCTATGCCTTATCGGCCTGTCCCCCGTTTCGTTCGTTCGGGCCCAAATGGTTCAACCTCCGGAGCCGGTTGACTCAAGTCCGATCAACGGCGAGATGTATTACCTCATCAATCAGCTTTCCGGACTGCAAATCGACTTGAATAACAACTCGACTACACCCGGTGACAACATCCTCGTCAACGGGAGAAGCTTCACGAATCTTAGCCAGAGATGGGCCCTTTCCAAGGCTCTGAGCGGTAACTGGAAGATCAGCAACCTTCTCAACGGCCTGTGTCTGGACAGCGTTGTGACGCAGGGTATCACATACGCCGTGCAGAACCCATGCGCCATTAATGTGTCGACGCAGGAGTGGTCATTCACTTATGTGAAAAATGGCTACAACGTTGTTAAGAATGTTGACACGAACCTTGTGCTGGACGTGTCCAGCCCAAGTCTTGCTTCCGGAGCGCGCCTGATTGAGTCATCGCTTTCGAGCTCACCAACGCAAAGCCAGTTGTGGCTATTCCGCGCCACGTTCTTCCGCGGGAACGACTCGAGCCTGCAGGAAAAAGCGGAATATGACCGCGTCGTTGCGAACAATCCCTCCTCATATCCCTGGTGGCACGACGCCTACCTCCCCGGCCAGGACATTCTCCAAATCTTCAAGAACAACGGGATGAACATGATTCGCATTCGCCCGGCCTCCATCAACACCACGGTTACATATGGAGCCGTCAGTTTCACGCTCACAACTGGCCCCTATAATCACTACAAATTGACAGCGCCGCCGGCCACCCAGATCATTCCGGCGACGGCCACCGGGAGCCCCGGCAGCGCCGGGGACTACGCGGAGACCGACTGGTCGGGCGTCGATCTGGCGGTGCGAGCGAAGCAGCTTGGCATGTCGGTCAATGTCACGCTGTTCTACGATGGCTGGAACACATCCGACACGCCAGGGAACTGGGCAGGTCAGACTCTCACCCAGTTATCGGGGGTCCCGTCCACTACCGACTGCACCGTTGCCGGGAATTGCCTGATGTACAACTACGTGAAGCAGGAGATGGAACTTTATCGGGCGATGGGTGCCTGGCCCGACGTGGTTTCGCTCGGGAATGAAGTCACCGGCGGCATGTTCAATTCGAGGGGAAGCGCAGGCCTCAGTGGCAACGTGAACTGCAACACCAATAACAACGGAGGTGGAACCTGTTTCATCGCCATACAGAGAGCGGCCATTCAGGCGATTCTCGATGCGGCAGCCGACACGTCGAATCCCGCACTGCTGGGTCCGCCGCTGCCCGCGCCCATCCGCTGCATTCACATCACCGGAGATCGTGATCTGTACACGTACTACAGCGGAGCGACCATAACAAATGCCATCCCTCTCGAAGCCGTGTGCGAGAGCTACTATCCGGGCTGGCACGGACCCACGACACAAGCACATTACAATTGGTTCCACTCAAGCGACCAGCTAATCGCGGAACCTAACTTCGCCAAGGAAGTCACCCAGCTTGGCTTGCCAATCTTCAATATCGAGGACGGCGTCTCGTCCGCCTTGCAATCCCAGTACAGTACCGCGAGTCCTCAGGACGTGTGGTACGGGATTAATCCTCCGGGACCTTCCCCGGCGCTTGCCCGCCAGGCCATGATCGACCTCAACAAGGTGCAGAAGAGCGTGCCTAACAATCTGCACATGGGCATGGAATGGTGGGCCGGCGAAGCATCGCCCATCGTCGGTTTCGGGCTCACCTCGTTGAATAACTATTGGTGGACTGGCGGCGTCAATCTGTTCGACGCGATAACCGTTGCCGGGGACCCCCGAAACAATGTAGCCATGCCCGTAATGCTGGCGATGGGTGGAAAGTTGGATCCAACGCTTTCGTACAAGCTTGTGAGTGCTGCCAACGGGCGCATTCTGGAGGCGACTAACGCATCTAGCGCAGCCGGCTCTGCGCTGCGTACTGGTTTGGATACTGAGATTGCAGGCCTCTACCAACAGTGGCAGATCGTTGCCCAGGCGGGTGACGCTGAACAAAACCTTGCCGTCTACCCCGCTCCGATGGATCACCGCGGCGACGGTTACTTCCAGATCATCAGCTTGAATCAAGCCCAGGGGCTCAACGTGCTGGATTCGCAGAATGGAGCGTCAGGCGGCGCCGTGGTGCAGAATCCGCAAAGCTTCAGTGCCGATGCCCTCATCGGAAACCCGAGCCAGGAGTGGGACATCCAGTCGGCTGGAAACTGCGGCGACACTCCTGCACACTGCACCAATCCTCCCCTGTCAACAACGGGAAACTATTACACGATCATCAATAAAGCCACCGGCATGCTGCTGACCGCGAACGGATCAAGCGCTAATCCGGCGATCGTGTTGCAGCCCCCGGCCACCGCCTCCAACGGCGATTTCACACTTCCGGCCACCCAAGGCCAACTGTGGCAGATCGTTCCTGTCCACATTACCGGAACTGTGCTTTATCCATTCAATGGCTTCCTGTCCCCGGTGGCGAATCCACCCACGGTGAACAAGGAAAATGCCGGCCGGGCGATTCCCATCAATTTCAGCCTGGGTGGCAACCAGGGGCTGGGTGTGATCGTTCGCGGTTATCCAACCGTAACGCAGGTGGACTGCACGACCGAGGCTCCAAGCGGCATTGCGATGGAAGCAGCGATGGCTGGCAACAGCGGTCTGAGCTATGACGCAACGTCCAATACATACACCTTCGTGTGGAAAACCGACAAGAGCATGGCGGGAACCTGCCAGCAATTCACTCTGCTGCTCGTCGACGGCTCGGATCATCTCGCGTATTTTCAATTTAAGTAGGAAGAGGTTGAGTAGGAAGAGAGAATAGTGGTGCCCAGGCAATCTCCTCGCGAAGACACCTGGAGATGGGTGCATCTGGCCCCAGAGGGCTCGGAATTGGGTAGGAAAGAGTCAGCGGTGATCAAGGCCAATCCGGACTGAGCACGTGTTCGACAAGGCGACTTTACGTCCAAGTGGCCTGCATTTCGTAATCAGCGTTCCCTGTTCGACGAGTTGACAGGAACGGGAATCAGGACTTCTGCTGAGCTTCTCTCACACTTGCCTGTGCGTGTCTCATTTGAATAGCAAAGAGATTCGTATTCGGCGTCCGAGATGATAGATATATGCTACGCGCAGTTGATCCAAGTTCTTAAGGTCGCGCTGATCGGTATGACCGGAGAATTTTCGGGCGATTCGTTGATGTTCGGAGCAGTTTGAGGGGAATGCCGCATCAGACAAGCCCGGAAGTGAAGGTGAGGCTCGAGCCGGCCAGCCTGCGCCGCGAGACTACTCGCAGCGCAGAGCGACCATGGGGTCGATGGCCGTGGCGCGGCGGGCGGGGATGAGGCAGGCCAGCGCAGCGACGGCAATAAGAACCAGCGACACCGCCAGCATCATCCACGGATCACGCGTGCCGCTCTCGATCCAGCGGGCGATCAACCGGTTCAAAACCAGGCTCAGCGCCAGTCCCACAGCGATTCCGATTCCTACGCTGGTTCCGGCTGATAGGGCGACAAGGCTCAGCACATCCCGGCGACGCGCTCCGAGTGCGACGCGCACGCCGAGCTCGCTTGTCCGTTGCAGGACGGTGTACGAGACAACACTGTAAAGCCCTACCGCGGCCAGGGTCAGCCCCAGAAAGGCGAAGGCTCCGAAGAGCATGGAAATGAGCCGCGCGCGCTGAAATTCAGGCTCGCGTTGGATCCAGCCTTGAAGGTCGTGGACATCGTTGAATATCTGCTGATCGGGATCGAGAGAAGCGATCTGCTGGCGGATGCTGTGGAGCAGGGTGAGCGGCTCGCCATGGGTGCGAACCAGGACCTGCGTAAAGGGAGGCATCACGAACGTGTAAGGTGCGTAGACCGCCGGCGCCACCGGCTTGTTCAGCCCGTCATTCAGAGAATCGCCTACGACGCCGATGATCTGGAGCCATCCCGTGATTCCATTTGCGCTTAACAGCATGGGAGGGAGAGTGGCGAATCGGGGAGCGCGCAGGGAATGCCCCACCGCATCTGCGCCCGCGAGATAATGACGCACGAACGCCTGATTCACCAGGACCAATTGAGCGCCGCGCGCTATTTCGCTCTGGTCCCATACGCGGCCGCTGACGAACGGAATTCGCAGGGTGGAGAAGTACTCCGGGCCGACGAATTCCACATGAGCCTCCTGCGCCTGCGCCGCCGGCTTGCCGAGAATCTCAACGGGAAGCGTCCATCCGCTGTCGGGCGGAGTAGCGTTGCTGGAGATTGTGGCAGAAAGGACCCCGGGGGTTGCCGCGACCTTGTCCCGAACGTCGGTGAAGAAGCGGGCACGATCCGCCCAGGTCGTGTGCGCGTTCTCACGAATGGGAATCACGACGGACATTGCGTGCTGCGGTTCATACCCGAGCGGGACGGTGTTCATGCGAATAAAGCTCTGAATAGCCGCGCCGGCCGCGGTCATCAGCAGGAGTGTCAGAGCGATCTGGCCGGCAATGAGGGCAGTGTGCATGCGCCTTCCTTTCACACTGCCTGTGAGGCGGCGCGTGCCGGACTGCATGACCTGGCTGATCTCCGGCTTCGACGATTCGAGCGCGGGGAATAGACCGAAGATGACCCCGCTGAGGACTGCCAGGCCCACGCTGAAAATCAGGACCGGCAGGTTGATGTGGAAGTCAGCTTCGTAGGGATAGGAGTGGTCGGGAAGCCTCGGGATTACGAACCCGATCATCCGATAGGCAACAAACACACCCGTCCCCGCCCCGACCAGAGACAAGAGCAACGATTCGGTCAGGAGTTGGCGCACGATGCGGAATCCGGTCGCGCCCACGGCGGAGCGGATAGCAAACTCATGTTGCCGGGCGGTGCCGCGCGCGAGGAGAAGAATCGAGACGTTGCTGCAGCCGATGGCGAGCAGCAGCGCGACAGCCCCGAAGAGCAGGTACATCGTCTTCTTGAGATCGCGGGTGTAGGTGTCCGCCAACCCGCGCACACTGATCTTGAATTGCTTTGGGAAGACATTCGGAGTCTCCTTGTCGAACTCTTGATACAGGGGTCGGAATTCGGCGGCAGCAGCCTCGAAACTGACACCCGGCTTTAACTTGATCTCCGGACCGTACCGATGAGTCTGGTCAGACTCCATTTTTAGAGGGATGTAGACATCTCCATCCCTCCACGTGAAGCGCACCGGCATCACGCCGAGGATCGTGTAGGTCTTATGGTTGAGCTGGATGGTTTTCCCCACAACAGCGGGGTCGCCGCGGTAATGCCGCTGCCAGAACTTGTAGCTCAATACGGCTACAGGCTGAGGATCCTGGCCATCGGGCACATCGGTCGGCATAATATACCGGCCCAGGATCGGTCGTAGCCCGAGAAACTGGAAGTGAGATCCCGTCATCTCGTCCACAACCACGTCGTCGGGTACGTCAGTGCCGGTGACCGTCTGGTTCGTATAGTTGGAGGCAACCACATCCTCGACAGCGTGGGTTTGCCGCAGTTGGAGAATTTGCGACCCGGTCAGGCCCCAGGTTCCTTCATGGCCGGCGTTGTCCGTGATCCAGACATCGCAGATCCGCTCGATCCCGGCATACGGCCACGGGTGGAGGACTGCATGATACAGGATGCTGTAAACGGCGACTGTGGCGCCGATGCCAAGCGTGAGTGAAAGGACTGCTGTGAGGGAGAAGCCCGGGTTGCGGATGATCTGCCGGAAGGCAAATCGGAGATCCTGGAGCACAACTTGCATCAGCGCCTCCTGTTACCTGGGGAAGGGGAAGCCAGCCAGATGTCGAGAGTGAGCACTTCGGCTGCCAGTCTTTGGCCCGGCTCAAACTATGTCCATTGGACGTGCCTGGCGGAAAAACGCTCGGCCCCAGAGCATGAACCTTCCGCTATTGCCCCTAGAAGACCGAGCAAAGATGGAAATCCTCTTAGCCAAGCGTGGCGCTGCCTGCACGGGTCGGTACTGCCTCCAAAACCTTTTTCACCTGAAATGGGATTGAACTCATCTGCCTGAACGGCCATGCACTTCTACACATTCCTGAGTTGGCGACGAGCTGTTCAGCTCGCCGCGGTGGCTCGTCTCGGACGTGTTTGTTCACTGGTGGGGGCGACCGCTGGGCGGGCACACGGTGAGATTGGTTCTGACTGGCTGGCTGGCCCGGAGTCGGCGGCCAATAGATCGATCCTCTGCGACGGGGTGCCCTCGAGTGCAACACTCGCCTGCACTTCCGATCAGTTCATCTCAGGACTTGATCCGGTGAAGAGAAGTCGCCACGACCGGTCCAGGCAGACCCAACGCTGTGCCGCGAACCAGCTGGTTGGAGTGTCAGGAATATGCAGTAACATGTGTCCGCGCTCACAGAACAGCTCGGTCCCCCGCCAAGTAAGCAAGGTTCTCGATGACTGTCCAACCTCGGCCGGATTTACCATAAGCCTGAGACGGACCGGGCAACGCCGCTGTTGATCGCGAAAAGCCCAGCGCAGTCCGAATAGGCAAAGAACAAAGGAAGAAGCGAACTGGGTATAAGCTGAAAAGTTCGATGAGGGCTGCACAATGGAACAATCGAGGTCGAGGGACGCAAAATAGACAAATGACAACACCAAAGACATCTTGGCCATCAGGAATGCCCAACACACCAGCCTCTTCAGCTTTGAAGGCTTCTGAGAATCCCTGCTGTAATCTCCCAACGCCATGGAGGTGATGCCGGGCAATGCAAGGAAGGCGAGTACAACCCCAAATAAAGGGATCGCCCAACGCGGACCCATCTGAAAATAACCGTATGGCGTCAGATGCCCAACAACAAATCCGGCTCCATCGCCTCTGATTTCGTCATTGGGCTGCAAGAGCCATGCGTTGACCTTGCCCGGAAAATTCTGCGAACTAGCGACCGCTACTCCCGCGACCCGACCGTCGAGGAGACCAACGCGTAGTTCGGTACCTGCTATATCTGGGTTGCCGCCGAATTCTGTCATCCATGTTTCGTCACTCAGAACGATTCTCGGTAATTTATCAGGAGCATTCCCAGCCTTCAGTGCAAAGCGAACCGGTAAATGGAGCTGGGTGAATAAATCGGAATTGGCGAGTGCTACTGTCCACCGAGTTCCGGAAGCGGCGCCGCTCGATACTATCTTCTGCGTGATCCGATAGTATGAAAAGCCGTCGAAATATCGCTGCATGCTTCCCAACGACTTTGGGACCTGCTCCTCGACAGCTGCAGCCGGATCATGAGTGCCGGAGGCTATTCGCAGATCCAACAACCGCTGCGGATGGATGCGAATCTTTGACAGATCGCGTTCCGTGCGGACGCCGGGTGACATCACCGCGATGCCCCAGCTTGCGATAAGCAAAGCAATTAATGCGAGCAGACACAGCGAAGCCGATCCACGAATCTCGGCGAGGGGCGAGTGCTTTTGCCACAATCGTTTTCGCAGGCAAAATGCATCCCGGTACGCTCCCAGACAAAACGCTGTGGCTTCTTGTATTGGCCTGGGAGAAGCGCCGCTCTCGGTCGAACATTCCCGCAGCACATACCAGAGTTCGGTGCGCCACTCCTGCGACCATTCCGCGCGTATCCGCGCGGGGACCAAAAGCGACGCGCATCTCAACAAGCCGAGATGTGCAAAGCGGGCAGCGATCTCTAGCGGAGGAATCATACTGACTTCGCCTCCGCAGATGGGATCAGCCGTTGTATCAGCGGATAGCGCTTCCGCGAAGTCTCCAAAACATCCCTTCCGACCGCTGTCAACTGGTAGTACTTCCTGGGTGGGCGGTGTTCCCGATCAGCGATCGCCTGCCGTTCCCATCGCGAGCGTATCAGTTTGTCGTCCTCTTCCATGCGCCTCATGGCTGGATACACGGTGCCGCTGGGGAGCCCGGTCATATCCATGATGGAAAATCCATAAACAAACCCGGCGTCAATCGCCTGAAGAATGAGCGCTGTGACGTGAGTAACCCGAAGCTCCGTAGCCATGGCCCATTGTACCTATGTAGAGGTCTACTTGACAATTTGTCATGTCGAGGACTACATAGCTACTATGCTGCGACTTCCGGAGATGGCAATGAGAATAGTTGTGCTGGGCGTACTGGTCCTCGGATCCTGGTCTTTCACCGTGCAAACTGCACATGCAGGCAGTGCCCGCGAGCACAAGGGGAGTGAAGCTCCCCTCCTGTACAAGGAAGAATTCATCTCTGTCGAGGAGAACGTGAAGCTGGAGGTGCTTGACTGGGGTGGGACCGGGCGCCCCGTGATTCTGTTAGCCGGTCTGGGGTATGATGCGCACGAATGGGATTCGTTTGCGCCCAAACTGGTTCCGCAATATCACGTCTATGCGGTTACTCGCCGCGGTTTTGGGGCCTCAAGCGCCCCGAAACCCGATAACACAGATTACTCTGCAGATCGATTGGGGGACGATGTGCTGGCGGTGATGGATGCGCTCAAGCTC
>Ga0206941_10302_pt1 | contig 11332 bp, 9 predicted proteins | sample Alteio_BWOrgHeat_9_FD_153251 | JGI IMG/M metagenome (GOLD analysis project Ga0206941, IMG submission 153251) | Enriched cells from forest soil in Barre Woods Harvard Forest LTER site, Petersham, Massachusetts, United States -... | ecosystem: Environmental > Terrestrial > Soil > Temperate forest > O...
ACAATCCGCCACAAAATACAATCACCAAGGAAGACATCCTATGAAACTCAGTATCAAACGCGAAACGCTGTTAGAACCTCTCCAAATGGTCATTGGCGTAGTAGAACGCCGTCAGACGCTACCCATCCTGGCAAATGTGCTGCTGACTGTGCAGGGAACGCAACTATCAGTCACCGCAACCGATATGGAAATTGAACTGGTTGCAAATATTCTGCTGGAAAACGAGACAAAACCAACTCAACTGACTGTTTCAGGTCGCAAATTATTAGATATCGTCCGTACACTCCCCGAAAACGCTATCATCGATATGCAGCAGGATAAAGAGCGCGTAATCGTACGATCCGGTGGCAGCCGTTTTACGCTCACCACCTTGCCGGTAACGAGCTTTCCTAAGTTTGAAGTAGCCGCTGATGCGCCTGCGTTGACGCTTGTTCTTACGCAACAAGATCTCGCGACAGTGCTGCAACGCTCTCATTTTGCAATGGCACAACAAGATGTGCGTTATTACTTGAATGGCATGTTGCTGGATGTGAAAAACAACCGTGCCTGCGCTGTGGCGACTGATGGCCATCGCTTTGCGCTCAATAGTACGGCGATGAACACGGAAGATAAGTCTGGGCAGGTGATATTGCCACGCAAAGGTGTGCTGGAATTGATGCGTTTACTCAAACAGGATGATTCTGAGATATCCGTCACCATCGGGGAAAACTACCTGCGAGTACACAATACTGCCTTTACATTTACCTCCAGATTGATCGATGGACGCTTTCCTGATTACGAACGTGTGCTGCCCACAGAACAGGGCAATAGTATCACCTTAAATCGGGACGCCTTTAAAAATGCACTGCTGCGTGCGTCTATTTTATCGAATGAGAAATTGCGTACGGTGCGGTTGCAGGCACGTTCGGGTTTTCTGCATATTGGGGCGAATAACCCTGAGCATGAAGAATCGGAGGAGATTTTATCTATTGATTATGCAGGCGAAGAGCTGGATATTGCGTTTAACGTGAGTTATTTGTTGGATGTGCTGAATACCACGACCAGCGAAGATATCCAATTGCGGTTCATCGATACCAATACCCGGCTGTTTATGCAGGAGCCTAATAACCAAAACAGCATGTTTTTAATTATGCCTTTGCAAATTTAACGATACTCGGGTAATAATACGCGACTTTTAATTCTTGGAGCATAAACACCATGGCCGTACAAAAAGACAAACCCAGCCGCTCACGCCGCGGCATGCGACGCTCACATGATGCATTGACAGCTGCGCCACTTTCAGTTGATCCTACGACGGGCGAAACTCACCGCCGTCATCACGTTACCAGTAAAGGTTATTACCGTGGTCAGCAGGTGGTTGTCGTAAAAACCCCTAAACATGATGACCATGAAGGGCACGATCACGAGTAAGACCAGGAATATCATGACTAAGGCATGTACCGTCGCCATAGACGCAATGGGCGGAGACTTCGGACCCCAAGTCACTGTCCCCGCCGCGTTAAAAGCATTAGCAGATTATCCACAACTTAAACTGATTCTAGTCGGTGATTTTGCGTCGCTGGAAAAAATCTTAAGCCTGCATCATGCGCATCCCAGTGAACGCTTAAGCCTGCATCATGCCTCGCAACAAGTCTCGATGGATGAGCTCCCCTCTCAAGCCCTACGCCTCAAAAAAGATTCCTCATTACGCGTCGCAATCAATCTAGTCAAAGCCGGTTCCGCACAGGCTTGCGTCAGCGCGGGGAATACAGGCGCATTGATGGCCACCGCACGATTTGTATTGAAAACCCTGCCCGGTATAGACCGTCCTGCAATTATCACGGCTTTTCCCACGATTATTGAAGGCAAACGCGTACATATGTTGGATTTAGGCGCAAATGTGGATTCCTGTGCCGATCATCTTTATCAATTTGCCATCATGGGTTCGTTGCTAGTCTCTGCCACTGAAGGCATTGTCGCCCCCAAGGTCGCGTTACTCAATATCGGTCAGGAAGAAATCAAAGGCAACGATCAGGTGAAGCAAACCGCGCAATTATTGTCGGATAGCAAAGCCGTGCATTATGCGGGTTATATCGAAGCAGATCAGATTTTTGCAGGGAAAGTGGATGTGATTGTGTGTGACGGCTTTGTGGGAAATGTCGCGCTGAAATCCATGGAGGGTGTATCCAAACTGATTGCGCGCATCACCAAAGAAACGTTCAAACAAAATTGGTTGTTTATGTTACTGGGTCTATTGGCCTACCCTGTCATTCGCCGTGTGAGAAAACGCATTGATCCTTCACGTTATAACGGCGCGAGCTTGCTGGGATTGCAAGGTATTGTCGTTAAGAGCCATGGCAGCGCCAACGTATTGGCTTTTACCCGCGCGATTCAACAAGCCATCGTGGAAGTCGAGCATGATATTTCGCAGAAAATCAAAGAAGAAATTGGCGTATTGCTAGAAGATCAACAATAGACAAGATTGGCACAAACACGAAGCTTTTAGGCTAGTTTGGTGTGAAAAAATTTTTAAAAAGCGGAACATAGCTAACTATTTGAGCAGTTTTACAAATTTTTTCCCGCCGAAATAGCCAAAAGATGTGTGTTTTTATCCATGAGGCTCATAGACAAGTGAGGATCAATCATGACATATGCACGCATAATAGGCACAGGCAGTTACCTCCCTGAACGCACGCTCACCAATGCCGACCTGGAAAAAATGGTCGACACCAATGACCAATGGATACTGGAGCGTACGGGCATTTCTGAACGCCACTTGATGGCTCCAGAAGAAACCACCTCCACCATGGCAGAAATCGCTGCCCGCCGTGCAATAGAAGCTGCTGGCCTACAACCCAATGACATTGAACTGATCATTATTGGCACAGCTACACCTGATCGATTTTTCCCCAGCACAGCAGCCATTCTTCAAGGTCGCTTAGGCATCACTAATCACTGCCCCGCATTTGATGTCGCAGGCGCGTGTGCGGGGTTTATTTACGCCATGAGCATTGCGAATTTATATATCAAAAGTGGCGCAGTCAAAACAGCATTGGTCTTAGGTGCAGAATCTCTCACTCGCTTAGTTGATTGGACTGATCGCACTACCTGTATTTTATTTTCTGATGGCGCAGCAGGTGTCGTGCTGCAGGCAGACGATAAACCCGGCATATTATCTACACATATCCACACTGACGGCGCACATAAAGATTTATTGTATGCCCCTAATCATATCGGCGATTTAAAAAATGATCCACCGCTCATCAAAATGAAAGGGAACGAAGTATTTAAAATTGCAGTGACCAGGCTCAATGAGATCGTGGATGAAACGTTACAAAAAAATAACCTGGAAAAATCTGATATTGACTGGTTAATTCCGCATCAAGCGAATGTACGGATTATACAAGCTGCGGCGAAAAAGCTAGATTTACCGATGGAGCGTGTGGTGATGACGGTAAAAAACCAGGGCAATACCTCTGCGGCTTCTATTCCCTTAGCGCTGGATATTTCAGTACGAGACGGACGGGTTAAACGAGGAGAGTTGTTGTTGATGGAGGCGTTTGGCGCGGGGTTTACTTGGGGCTCGGCATTAGTCAGGTATTAAATTATAGTAACTATTCACAGATGTGACGCCAGTAGGGTGGGTTAGGTTCTTTTACCGTAACCCACCAAACCCAAAAATAAAAAAATACAAAGAGCATGACACGGTGCCGGGAGCGCGGACGGCTCGAAACGCAATGATTGCGAAGCAATCAAGGTTTTCCCTGGGAGCGCGGGCAAGCTGCCCGCGCTCCCAGGGAACAGCGCCAACATGAAGGCAGCAGAGCTAAATCATTCGCTTCTATCTACTTCCTCTGAATTCAAAACCTTTCATCCCTTAGCTGGGTTTACTTACTGGCTAAGCAGAGGGGGTGAGCTTGTACAAGGCCGAATAAAGCACAGGAGGAGAGACGACGACGAGCCATCGGCCGTTATCATGATGCATATAAATTCTTAAGTTGACGCCATTAACAGCTCAGCACCCTCTTTCCTCAGCATTTATGCAAATGGTGCTCTCCCAGGCGCCCCCCCATTCTCACCAAAACTACACATTTTCCAAAATCTATCGCGAGCTCTAGCAAAACAACCACGTGGGGCAGGCTCTTCCTGTGGAAGTAGTTCCTCATTTGGGTGTGCAAGGAGTACTTCATTGGGAAGCTCTCTTCTTCCACCAAAAAGCCTACATCTGCACCTCTGTGAGGGCACAACTCCAAGTGCTTCATTATTTCCTTCGCGTCGCAAGGGTGTAGCTTCACTCAAGGGTCCGGCGCCTCCATTAGCTTGTCGACGTGACTGTAAACGAGAATATATGATGCCTACAACACTAAGAAGCGTGATGCCACCCGCGATGGCTATCGTGACTATTGCCTCTACAGACAATGCTGGAGATGGAGAAGGTGTAAGCGGAGGAGCAGGACAAAAGGGGGAAATTGGGAGCTCATTTAAAAATTGCCCAATATATGTAATTCCACGATACGATACAGGAGCACCAGGGGTACGCCGTTCAGGAGCACCTCCCAACATGACACAAAAAGCTCGAGTAGCTACTGAAGATAAGGAAATACCTAAATAGTCTAAACTCCCAGAGTTTCTGCCTACTGCTGAAAAATTCATCAGTTTCAATTGCGGGCCCGTCTCACCAACGAGTGTTAGCAGCCCATAAATCTGTCCATAAAGGTTCCAACCAGGAGCACTCACAAATGTACAAGAGCCATCTGTACTAAAAGTTTGGCCTGCCAACCCCATAGGCTCTGAGCCTGTAATTCGAAGTGTAGGGTTAGTACGTATATTTTCCCCACCTAGTCTTGCAAACAATGTGCCTGCAAAGGGTATTCCTCTCACCCAATCCCACGGAGCACCTACCAACACATAAGGAGATTTACCACCATCTAACTTCGCTACGGTAACAGCGCGTCCAAATTCACTATTAGTAGACGGATCATTATTGAGCCTTAAAATTAATGGGTTAGAAGAATTTGCTAAGAGAACGGGATTCTCGGATGCAAGTCCATTCAACCCTATGATGTACGCCATCCCAGCCCCTCCAGAGATACCTCTACCACCATAATTAGGCGCGCCCACAACCAAAGCAGGCTCTCCTTCTCCAAACACACAGTCTGCTAAATGAACTGAATGGCCTAGCTGATCACCGGGAACACCGATGAGTGTCCGATGGGGTAAAGATAATTGATCTAAACGAATAGTCGTCCCATTAGTAGGGATTTGATCAACGTGCAAAACATAAGCTCTTCCTTCTATCGTTGACACGGAGGTTCTTCCTGGATCCCCAATTGCTAACAAGTTGCCATTAAAACTAAGGCTTCCGGGAGTACGACCTACGGGAGCCTCAACGGTAAAACCCTCGATGACATTCCCGATTTGAGCAGTGGTGATATTCTTGCCTCTGAGATCCCCCAGGAGCCCATATACGCTTCCACCAGCAGGAGAAACATTTAAGGATGCAGGCGCACTAACCGCCAAATATGGCACACCACCAACTTCCCCCACGGCTACGAAAGTACCAAAATAGGCATGAGAAATATTGTGCGTAATGACAGTTGCGCTACCACTTTGCAACATCTGTGCTATATCAACGCGACTAAAGTTTGCATTGAAAGGTAGCTCTTTGTTATTCACCACATAGACTGCGCCAGCACCTGGGCTTGCTTCTGTACCTTGGCATGGTGCGCCCAAAAAATATGTCAAGCTGCCATCGCGCTCTTGCCTCGTCGCAACTGACATGCCTAAACAATCGCCGATCTGTCCTCTCACTGCTATCAAAGCATCGAAATTCACATCAGTTCTGTTCAAAGATGAAAAATTAGGAGTAAGAGTGCTTTCTGGGGGGTTTTCTCTTGTTTTAACAAGAGTGGGGCTTTGTTCTAAAGTACGTAAATTTCGCATCGCTGTATTCCTCGTTTATAAATTAGCAAAAAATAACTTAGATGAGAGAAAAGAAAATAATGGAAGGAGAGGGCGGAATTAGTTTTTACTGTTTGCAATTTTGACCTAATCTTCATCAGTCATCTCAAAGCTTGAAATGCACTATATAAAAGCCAAAATCATTTGTAAAGTACTGAAAAATTAAGGAAAAATTAAATACCGTTTTACCTCGTAACCATTCCAGGGCAAACGCATTTTAAATGCCGTATCAGCGCTACTACTAAATATAAGGCCGAATCAACCCTTCTACCCCCTTCCAAGTAACAGATACCCCAATACATAACGTCAAAAAAGCGGACAATCGCGTGACTACCTGCGTACCTGCTGTACCAAAAAAATTCGTCAATCTTCGCGCATAGCGATAACAAATAAATACGGTGATTGCACTCAACGCAATACCCACAACCACACCTGCTTGCGCAAATGCGGTGGCAGTCAACGTAGGATGCAATTCATGCGCACCTAGCGTGAGCGTCACTGTCATAGATCCTGGGCCTGCCGTAATCGGCATCGTCAGCGGGAAAAAAGCCATATCTTTGATATTTTTATTACTGATTTCATCCGCAGCTGTATCGCTATTTTCTGAAGGCGTCGTCGCTTGATTCAGTAAATTCCACCCAATATGCGCCATTACCAATCCACCACCGACTTGCACAATGGGAATAGAAATCCCAAAAAAACGCAAAATCCATGCGCCGATTAATAGAACAGCTACGAGTAAAATAAATGTATTGACGGCAACTTGACGTGCCAGTTTATTGACTATAGGCGCAGGTGCACCTTGTGTGAGCGCAAGAAAAATCACCGAAAACCCCAGAGGATTTAATACGGGAAATAATGCCGCGAAGCTGAAAGGAATAGTAAGTAGAAATTCGTTCATAGTATGCTGCTAAGGTTGGTACAAACGCGCAGATTTTAGGCTAGTTTGGTGAGAAACACTTTTTTAAAAAGCGGAACATAGATAACTATTGGATTCAGGACATCCATGTCCTTCACCCTGAAGGGCCGCTTCGCTGTCTAAAACGTCTTTCCTGACGTTTTATGAACATTTTTAAATAAAGGCTTCCTCAACAGTTACCGCCAAAATAGCCAAAAGATGCGTGTTTCCATCAGGAGGGCTGAACTGTCACCGTTCATGGCCAGCAATCCTTTATATTACCCAATCCGGAGATATTTTTTTCTCCAGACTGATTTATGCTTAACGTACCACACATTTTATCTTCGGCTTGTTTGCCCAATGGGATGGCACTTAATCCATACGCATTTTCTGTCGCGCCATTAATATCCAAACGATAATATTCACTTTGCACAGGATGATTTGCTTCTAAATCAGCTAACGTGGCACCCACATAGGTATGATGTATCGCGTGATATCGCTCTAACGCAGATGCAATATCCATCAATGCTACCGCTGCCTGTGCGCGATGCGTTTTTATCACATAATATTGATACACAGGTACACTGATCGCAATCAATGTCCCCACGATGGCTAACGTAATTAATAGTTCCAGTAAAGTAAAACCGCATTGTTTGTCATTGCGTGTTATCTCTTTCATATCATCCCCCTACCCTAGGAATTTCAACACGCAATTCTTTAGGCAGTGCGAACAAAATCGTTTCCTGCTTGCCTGTTAATTCCTCTACACTTTCTCCTCCCAACTCCTGCAGTCTGGCAATGATTTGTTGCACTAATACTTCTGGTGTAGAAGCACTTGCGGTGACACCTACGATCGCAACTTTTTCAAACCACGCAGCGTCTAACATACTGGCATCATCGATCATATACGTTGGGCAACCTAAAGAGGCTGCTAATTCTTTTAATCGATTTGAATTCGAACTCGTCACAGAACCAACCACGATCACTACATCAGATTTTTCAGCCAATACTTTCACCGATTCCTGACGATTTTGTGTGGCGTAACAAATATCTTCTCGCTTGGGGCCATGAATTTTTGGGAAACGCAAACGCAATGCATCGACAATACGTGTAGTGTCATCCACCGATAAAGTTGTTTGGGTGACGTAGGCTAGTTTCTCTGGATTTTTAACCACCAGCTTTTCAACGCCCGCCACATCTTCTACCAGATAAATACCGCCTTGCGTCGTATTGTGGTATTGCCCCATTGTGCCTTCTACTTCAGGGTGTCCTTTGTGGCCAATCAAGATGCATTCCTGCGCAATGCGGCTGTAACGCGCGACTTCCATATGTACTTTAGTCACCAGCGGACATGTCGCATCAAATATATGTAGCGATCGCGCTTTAGCTTGTGCACGCACATCTTGAGACACACCATGCGCGCTGAAAATAACTGTGGCACCTTCGGGAATATCTGAAATTTCGTCGGTAAATACAGCACCGCGCGCACGCAGCCCATCTACTACAAACCGGTTATGCACCACTTCGTGTCGCACGTAAACTGGTGCACCCAATACCTTGAGGGCACGTTCAACAATTTCGACTGCGCGGTCAACGCCTGCGCAAAAACCACGGGGATTAGCAAGGAGGATTTTCATGCGGGGAAGTGTATGCGAAGCAGCTATAGAAATAAACTTTATTTTATAGCTATCCAACTGTTCCTCCCTTAGTCGTCATTTATTGTTGCCCAGGTATTTTTTCTTTAGCTGTCATTGCGAGAAAGGAGCGTTTTTTGCGACTGACGAAGCAATCCAGAAAAAACTAAAAGCCAAATTCAAAAAATTTTCTTTTGCTTTGTTAGTTAATAACTTTTCTGGATTGCCGCGAAGTCCGCAAAAAACGCGTCCTTCTCGCAATGACAGCCGAGGGAAGAAACTTGGACAGTGACGATCACTCGCTATTCATGCCAAATTTTCTTGTGCTTTATACGTTCAGTTGTAATGCTAACTTTATGCGTACTTCCCATTTCTACTTTAATAGCGCCGCTATCCGCTGTATCTAATAAATAGGCATTTATCTGTTGATAACGCGCAACCACTAATTTATTTGGAAACTGAAAACGATTTTTATAGCCTGTAGAAAAAATCACGTGGGTTGGATTAACCGCGTTAACAAATTCAACTGTAGAAGAAGTTAAACTGCCATGATGCGGCGCGATTAAAATAGTTGATGACAATAATTCAGGTGAATGTTTCACCAAATAAGCTTCTGCAGATTTCTCAATATCTCCCGTCAATAAAATGGCGCGTTGCTTTGTTTCAACGCGCAAAATACAGGAACTGTTATTGCCCTGATTGCGCATATTTTCTGGTGGATACAACATGCGGAAAGTGACGCCATCCCATTCCCAACTTTGCCCTGCCTGACAAACATTTGTTTTATATTGAATAAAACGTTCAGGCGAACTGGTGAATATTTGCGTGACAGGTATTTTTTTCAACAAAGAAAATGCACCACCGCTGTGATCGCTGTCTCCATGACTGACCACCAATGCATCTACTTTTTTAATATTTTCTGCCTGCAAAAAAGGCAATATCACACGCGTGGCAGCATCATCATGTTTTCCCATTGGTGGTCCCGTATCAAAAATCAACGTGTGATGTTGCGTTTGGATTACCACAGCCAAACCCTGACCTACATCTAATACATGCATGTTTAATGCGCCAAATTCTAGGGCCTGAGTTTTAAAAAATAGCAAAGGTGTGAAAAAAAACAATCCTACAAAACGTGTAGGAAAACCACGCGGCGCGATTAACCACAACACACCGATTAAAGCCGCTGCAAAAACCCAGAAGCTGGGCATGGTTTGATAAAAAATCGCGCCAGGCAACTGAGCAAACCAGCCTAGTATCAACCAGATCAAAGATAATACTTCAGCAGCAAGCCATAATGTCCAATGCGCAAGCCAGGGAAAAATCACTGCAAACAATGCACCGAGCAAACTCAATGGCAACACTAAAAAACCGACTGCAGGTATCGCAATAAAATTAGCTGCTAATGAGATGATTGAAGTTTGTTGAAATAAAATCAAAGAGAAGGGAATTAGAAAAAGCGTGATGACCCATTGCACCTGGCCATATTTCCACCACAATCCTGCAGGTTTTACGCGTTGGCTCACGCCATAAATAATGGCGAAGACTGCCATAAACGATAACCATAAACTCACCGATAATGTACCAAACGGATCCAACAATACGACTAACAGTAGTGCCAACACAAATGCGTTCCAGGGATTTAATAAACGTCGCAGAAATACACTGCCCATAAACACAAACAACATAATTAAGGCACGTTGCGTGGGCAATGAAAATCCTGCTAACGCGCTGTAAATCACAGCAGTGATCAATCCAGCCATCGCAGCAGCTTGTGGTGCAGGCACACTTAAGCTTAATTTTTTCGCACGACGCCATAAAAAATTTATGAGCGCATAAATAAATCCTGAAATAAATACAATATGCATGCCAGAAATTGACATCAAATGATTGGTACCTGTCGCACGCATGACCTGCCATTGATCTTGAGAGATACCATTTTGTGCGCCCATCACCAGCGCAATAATTAACCCCGCTGTTTTTTCTTCCTTTAAATGCGCCTGCATTTTTTGCTGTAAATATTGGCGGATTTTATCTATCTGATAGCCATACGTTGTGGTACCTAAAAATGTTGCCGTGGTGGGATTTGTGACATAACCAGTCGCACGAACACCTTGAGAAAATAATAATTTTTCATAATCAAAGCTGCCTGGGTTTAACAAACCATGTGGACGTTTTAAACGCACATTAAATTGCCAGCGATCGCCAATATTAAGTGCCGGTGTGCCTTTGTAGTGATACCAAGATAGTTTTATTTTTGCCTGCTGCTTTTCATGATTGAGCGAATCCAGCACAAATTGAAACTGCGCAAAATCGTCTTCTATCTTTGGTAACGAAGCAATCGTGCCTGTGGCAGTGATTGTTTTTGTTTCTAAGTTTTCTGGTAATTGCCATTGCAATAATTGTTCAGCGCGAAACAAAACAAATACACAACCTAGTAAAATAAAAAATAGGCATTTAGCTATTTGGCGAATAAGCGGTTGAGAGATAAATTTCCATAACAATGTTATTAAAATAAAAGCGGATAAAAATAAAACAAACGATGGGATAGTCGAAAATAATGGCAGTGTTAACACACCGGATATAAACGCCAACGCAGGAAGATACATGTGATCACTATTTTTGAGAAAAAGAGTGTCACTATGCTCAGATGAGAAAAATACGTCAATACGGTAGGGTTAACCACTCGCATAAATTTCATGCGAATGGTGCGCCGGTGAAATAAAACTATTATTTAATTGATACCTGACGGACGGACTTTGCCATCTTCAGTAACTGAGGCAGCTACTGCATGACGAGGAGCATCTTTAACGGATAGAGCTCTTCGATGAGGAGCGTCACCCAAGAATCTACTAGCGCGTTC
>Ga0206941_10305_pt1 | contig 11277 bp, 10 predicted proteins | sample Alteio_BWOrgHeat_9_FD_153251 | JGI IMG/M metagenome (GOLD analysis project Ga0206941, IMG submission 153251) | Enriched cells from forest soil in Barre Woods Harvard Forest LTER site, Petersham, Massachusetts, United States -... | ecosystem: Environmental > Terrestrial > Soil > Temperate forest >...
TATGGGGTCAGATCTCGACATCCCCCATCACGATGGGGGATGTCGAGATCTGACCCCATAACACACGTATATTATAAGAAAAGTGCCTCTAACTCCACTCGTGGCATACGTACCAGGATGTGATAACGGCCTTGCTCGTCAACTCGTTCAGAAATAACCGCTTCTTTGGCATAAAGCGTTGCGCGAATTTTAGCCTGCTGCGGTAGCAAGATTACTTCTTGCTCAATCATATAGTGGCCGATGGCTTCGCCAATCGCTTTTTGCAATTCGGGCATACCCAAATTCTTGGTGGCGGAAATATAAACTCGCTTCAATTTGCCGTGCTCATCTCTATCTATATGCGGCGTGATTGAAGCAAACAAATCAATTTTATTGTACACATACAATCGTGGCACTTCGTGCGCACCAATACTTTTGAGTACTTGCTCCACTTGCTCTATATGCAAGTCTTTGTTGTCATCATTTGCATCAATAACATGCAATAATAAATCAGCAGACGCGACTTCTTCTAATGTCGCGTGAAACGCTTCGACTAAATCATGTGGTAGATGACGAATAAAACCTACCGTGTCTGCAAGAATAAGCGGGCCGGTTTCAGGATTATCATAACGTCGCAAAGTGGGATCTAATGTGGCAAATAATTTATTAGCAGTGTAAACACTTGCGCCGGTTAGACGATTAAATAAAGTGGATTTGCCCGCATTTGTATAACCGACAAACGCAACTGTTGGCACAACTGCGCGTTTACGTGCACGCCGACCTAACTCGCGCTGCTTACGTAAACGTTCTAAGCGCGCGGAAATAACTTTAATACGATTACGAATTAATCGCTTATCCGCTTCTAACTGTGTTTCACCAGGACCACCGCGCAAACCTATCCCACCACGTTGACGCTCAAGGTGAGTCCACGCGCGAACTAAACGGGTTGATTGATGCTTTAAGAATGCTAATTCAACTTGCAACTTACCTTCAAAACTACGTGCACGCTGCGCAAAAATATCAAGTATTAAACCAGTACGGTCTAACACACGACAATTAATGAGTCGCTCTAAGTTACGTTCTTGCGCGGGTGAAAGCACATGATTAAAGAGAACCAAACGCGCATTCGTTGCAGCAACTGCATCGCGGATTTCTTCTGCCTTACCTGAACCCACAAAATACTTGGATTCAGGCGCGCTTCTCGTGGCAGTAACAACTGCCGCCACTTCAGCGCCAGCGGAAGTTGCGAGTTCTTTAAACTCATCCAAATCTTCTGCTATTTTCCCCTCGGGAAAATAGACATGAACTAACACCACGCGCTCTTTGTTTTCAGTGCGCGTCATGATTTATTCAGATTTGTTACCATGAGGTTTGCCACCATTACCGTTACCATTTCCGGCAGTACCCGTGCTTTGAAAGCCAGTGGTATTGTATTCGAACACGGAGGTTACGTTACGTGCGGGTACAATGGTTGAAATGGCATGTTTATACACCATTTGGCTGACCGTATTTTTCAACAACACTACAAATTGATCAAATGACTCAATCATTCCCTGTAATTTAATACCATTCACTAGATAGATCGATACTGGAACTTTTTCTTTTCTCAGTGAATTGAGGAAAGGATCTTGTAAAGAAGGTCCTTTTGTCATGTTTTTATTCTCCCATACCTATTGTTTTTTAAAGCCGTCATGAAACGCAACTGAGCATAACGAATATACAATCCACACGCAAGGATGAGTTGTTTTTATTCCCGAAAAATAGGTAAGTTATTGATCGTTCTTGCAAAACTGGTCATTTACTAATCTTTGAACAATCGTTATGCTATTATCATTATTAATGGTGAATCAAATGACTGAAAAACAAGCTCCCTCATTAACCAAGACATGCAGCATCTGTGGAGAGTTAAAACCGCTCTCTGCTTTTCTGCAAATGTCCGAAACCAAGGGCGCCGAATATGGCAGTGTGTGTTCAGACTGTCGTAAGAAAGGTGCAGATAAGCCGCGCGTGCCAGAAAGTGATGAGACCACGCAAAGTAGCAGCGGCAGAGTAATCGATAGCAAAACCAAATTACAAATGGATACTGATAAGCGTGAGCTTGTCGAGCAAACCGAATTAGAAAACTATGAAGAGCGTGAATTAACTGAGACGGAAAAGAAACTAGAAAATACTAAGATTGAAAACAAAATGACGCAGGAAAAACAAGCGCGTCAAACTTTTCTTAACCGCTCTGTGTTATCGGGAAAAAAACCAACGGCAGCAGGTGAATCACGCTGGCGTGTTGATCAAGCTACTCAGCAGGGTAATGTAGAAGCGACGCAAAAACTGGATAAAGCTGCGAAAGATGAATTAAATGAAAAAGGGCTTGATCAGGGTTCTGTGGATGATTTACGTTTCGGTGAAAAATTGAAACATGGAGTGGGATTTAAACAAGGCGCAGCATTTAATGAGTTTGCTAAGCGACTTGGTAAACATTCTGGCTTTATGCATAAAGCGACGGATCAAAAACCTGATGCGGCTGCTCCTACGATTAGTGAAGAGATGGAGAATAAGTGGGGCCCGGGGAAGAAGCGGTAGTAGCTTCTACTTGCTGGATTGCTTCGTCGCAAAGGGCGCTCCTCGCAATGACGGGGCTCGCAATGACGACGGTGGATGAGGGCCCATTGGTGTTGGTGGATGGCAGTGTGGGCATAGCATCCATTAATGACTTGGTGGTACTTTCGACAAGATCGCGTTGACGCAACAAAGCGCTGCAAGAGTGTTCATCGCCACCCATAAATTTATATGCGCGTTCGGGATATAAAACGTCACCTACTTCACCATATCCAACATCAACTGCTGCAATGGCTTTATAAGAATCATGGCCTGTGCGCGCACCAAATAGGCTTGCGATACGTCCAATGAGCATTAGAATGAGATAAGTGGGTATTTTAAATCCTGTGGCAAATAAATTACTACCTAAATGAATTAGTTTTTCAGCTGCAACTATCAGACGGGATAAATCTTTTAATATTTTCTTACCCAATGCCTCGCCAGCGCGTCGCATGGGGATAGTTGATGACGTTAATGCACTAGAAATAAATGAGGCTATCAATACAAAAACAGCGGGAATATAACCGAGTGGAATAGTTATTAACTGATGCGCGATAGAATAAGTATACACTGGAAAAAATAATTTCTTTAAAGCGTTTGCTTGAATAGGATCATTCTTAAATATTCTATCAATGTGTTGCACATGAATATGTTTTACGCCTTGGCTTAATTTAGACAACGTTTGATGATACTTTGCCAACCAATGCACATAATCAATTTTTTCTTTTAACGCTTGCTGTTCCGGTGTTAACGCTTTAATGGTTAATGCTAACTCTTTATTATCCACCTTAAACTTCACTGGCTTACCTGGGTTTTGCTCAGCTTGTTGAAAAGCATGTGTTAATAAAACGGCAAGTTTACCGCCAACAATTAATTCATAAATATCTTTATTTGTTCCCGCATCTTCTTGCAATACGGGAACGGTGAGAATGGCGATTTGCCCTGCAGCCTTAGCAACGCCAATACCTGCTGCAATACCAACCGGATTTTCAAGTATGATATTAAGGGTTTTAACAGCGCCACTTTGCGGACCATGCTCGAGAAAATCCACCAAACCCCAACACCATTGCGCCACCATACTTGCGCCCGCAGTGACTGAACTTGCGCCACCTGATGCCAGTGATAAGCAAAAATTTTCTATCCATTTTTCAACTGCCGCTCCCAAAAATGAAAACATTTTGGGGAACAGCATACTGCCACCAATAAATCCATATCCCGCACCAAATGCTAATGCACCCGCTGGATTTTTGGCAAAATTGTGAGTGAAAAAACTGAAAAAGGTGTAACCCCCTTCAACTGCAATAGTCACCGGATCATTTTTATCAAACCGTTGGTGATAAGGCGCTTCTGCCAAAATAGCTGTGGCAGGATAACGATTTAAATTTTTAATTGAATAAGGCTGAAAGGTATCTCGCTCTCCTTCTGGCTTAGCTGCGCGAATTAAATCATTTACTTCTTGCAGGTACAGTGAAAAATCGAGCTCAATTTCATCTATCTGCGTTTGTGCTAATGCTTTTGCTTCTTCTAAAGAAGGTAAGGTTTTTTTTGCAGCTTGATAATCATAATAAATATCACTCGGCAGCTTATTTACCAACATGTAGATAAACTCTCTAAAGCCCATAAAAATATTAACGCCTGCATGTGCTAAAGATTTAAAAAAATAATACGGCTTAAACCACAAAGGATCATTCGCACGCGCACCGGTATAATTACCACCCTTACCAAAAATTAATTTTCTAATCTTTACATACCAAGGGTCATTCACATGATATGTTTTAGTAAGAGAACTTTTACGCAGCACGTGTGCTGTCGGCCTGAAAATATAATTGCCGTGAGCATTTTTTTCAGGCCAAGGATTTTCATCGTAAGATTGCGTGCGAACTAACACGCTTTGTATCGCACCCCACAATACCATGCCAATTTTTTTTAGGAAGGTAGTAAGATTAACGCTAGACCGCCAATTTGGTGTCACAGTAACCGTTAACTTACGAAAGCTTGTAGTGGAATTTTTATGAATTTCCTCAACCTTTAACAATTCTGATTTAACATGCGCTAAAAGAGCCGCCTCATCTTCAATAGATAATTTATTGCCATTTCTTTCTAGAGTGCTTTTTAACAATTGAAATTGAGATTTAACTTCATTTTCTGCGTCAATTTTTGCAGGTTTATAGCCTTCAACATGCAACTCAGGTTCGTCATTCTGATTGTAAATAACCTTATCCCAGCCTTCGATACGGCAAATTGCGCCAATAATTTCTTTTTCTCGCTCTGGCGACAAATGATCAAGATTATAATGATAAACACGCTCTTCGTTATCATCGCCAACCTCACCCATATAATTGCCGTGATGTTCTGGTCGCATTAGATTCGCTGGATGGGGCTTGAAATCATCTATTTCCTTACGTGCGTTTTCAATACAATCATTGAGTACGCCGCGTGTTAGTGCAAAGCTTTTTCTTCTATCATAAGTAATATCCTGGTTAATACCTTGAAGTTCATACAACATCCATTTCGCTTCATTTCTTGCAAATATCATTACCGAATCAGTGCCGCCCGCACTGCTAAACCTTGCTAAATTATTTTTTGACGAAGAAATAACTTTATTCAGATACGCATTCGCGCGCTCAATACTTTCTTCAATATCACCGCGAAGTTGATCTGCTATTTCTTCCCCTACGGTTTTCACATCTATCGCATTACTAATTTTTCTTATTTGTTCAATATAGCCATAAAATATACGAGCGTAATCATTTTGCAATGTAGCAAAATTATTTTGATTAACAAGGGATTCGATTTCCTGCAATGCTTCAAGCCGATCATCATAATGATCTAACAATGCATTTTTGGTGCGACGGGTGTTACTTGCTAAACCCTTTAAAATGCGCTCATTATCAATAACACGATCATGACCCAGCGCGCCAATTACCTTTCCCGTCATTGATTCCGTAACAGCAATACCCCAGCCTACCCCTTTCCTTAATTTTTCTCTATTCGATCGCCACGCTAAACTGAAAGGTTGTTTGTTTTTCTCGATGAAATAGATGCAGTGCTTTGCACCGATTTTATTACTACCGGAAACAGGGGTTCGAATAAATATATTTTCGCGCGAAGATTTTTTAACAAAAGGAATAGAGGAAACAACTGGCAAATGTAATTCATTATTTGCTGAATCAGATTGCAGCCAAGCGTTAAACATCCTCTCATTGAACTCTTCTAGCATGGCTTTATTGTGTTTGCCAAAATGTTTCTTCATAGCACCTCGCCTTTCCAATGAAGGTTATAGTAAGCGATGAATCTTAAGGCAGCATTAATCTTGTTTTTTAGTCAGCGCGCCGCTTTCTGAAATGTTATATTCGTGATCATTATGCGTAAATAGTACTAATTTATTGATAAGAATAGATCCTTCACGCACCTTAACGAGTGGCGCGCCTATGGCATCTTTCGTTACCTCAACATTCGCTAGGCTAATTATATCCGTCGGTTTAATAGCAACGGTTAAATAAGCATGTTGTGTTTTATTGGTTTTGGAGCGGATGTAGGATTCGATCATCGACTTGTCGGAATAAATAGGCCGATTAACACTATATTCATATAACACGCCTACCGTTATCATTTTTTGCCAGGTTGGAAATAGCACACCTTGGGAATTATACAAATACACATACACTAAAATTTCATCAGCAGTTTTCTTTTCCGCTTTTTTAACCGCTTGTTCTGTTGTTTTAATTTTTTCTTCTAATTGTCCGCAAAGCGCTTGCAAACGATCGCGGATAAAACGAAATTTATCGCCGACTTTATATTTATCGCGTAACAATTTATCTTGCTCAATTGCTGACTGTAGCAACGTCAATAATTTCTGTTCGCGTTCTTTATCTGATTCTGCCATTGCTATCATCCAAGCATTTTTTCAATTTGCTCAGCCACATGGTCAAGATGTTCTGACGTGTCTACTAAATATTGCACTGAGTTGTTTGGTGAACCGCTTTTATCGCCAGGCGCTGCATTTTGCAAACCGGTTCCTAACGCAGCTGCTTGCTTGCTAATATCATGAATAGCCGTTCTCACTGTCGCCGCCCAAATTTTCAATTCGCTCATAATGCTTCCTATCCCTGAATACGCAAGGCTCATTGATTTTTTATCTCAGCAACTGGCTGACTATCTTCCCTGTCTGAGTAACTTAGATGTTGATTTTCTTCAATTTGATGCGCTCGGTGTTGCATATAAGCATTACGCATAAACACATATCTATCTACCGAGGCTTCTTCCAATACATCTTGGAATTTTAATATCTGTGCACGACGATCGACAATACTCAATCCATAAACTTGATAACGCGTCGATTGAGGATAAATATAGGGATAAATAGAAAATGCGAAATAATCAACCGGAATACCAATACCATCACGTGGTGTACTCGGACCAAAAAATGGTAGCACCAAATAATTAGATTTTTCATAACCCCAGGAGGCGAGTGTTAAGCCAAAATCATTTGAGTAATACTTTAAATTTATGCGTGTGGCAACGTCAAACAAACCACCCACACCGACGGTGGTATTAATAATGATGCGCCAAGAATCGTTCGCTGCTTGATAAAAATTAAATTGCAACAAGTCATTCGCCAAGGTTGGTAGTGTGCCAATATTATTATAAAAGTTATGTACACCTTGATTCAGTGGTTTTGGCATAATGGCGTTATAAAATCTTGCGATAGGTTTCATAATGAATTGATCGATTTTATCGTTGAAGGTAAATATTGCACGGTTCAACCCTTCATAAGGATCTTTAGCATCGGCGGATTGTGCGGCATCATCGGTTCCGGTGGTATCACTTACCTTATCCGCGTAGGATTCATGCGAGGTAGCAGGCGTGTTAATAGTAACTGGAGCAGGCGCAGATGTTGCTATTGCTGTTGAGCAAAAACCAATCAATAATGCAAACAAAAATCCTTGTGGTCTTCTTATCATTCAAATACAACCTTAGGTGAAACTAAAACACTAGTTTAACTGTAGCGACGCCAGATAACAAATGGTACCTTATTTGCATGAAACACAAACCTTTAACACTGATTATCCTAGATGGTTTTGGCTATCGCGAAAATCCTGAAGCGAATGCAATTGCTGCCGCCAACAAACCCAATTGGGATAAACTTTGGCAAGATAATCCGCATGCGCTTATCTCTGGTTCTGGCAAATGCGTTGGTCTGCCGGATGGGCAGATGGGAAATTCTGAGGTGGGTCATCTGAATATGGGTGCCGGTCGCATCGTGCATCAAGATTTAACGCGCGTGGATTCGGCGATTGAGGATGGGAGTTTTTTTAGGAATGAGGTGTTGTTGGGGGCGCTGCGACCCCAACAAGCGCTGCATATCATCGGATTGCTTTCCCCCGGTGGCGTGCATAGCCAAGAACGACATATCCACGCTATGTTAAAAATGGCGGCGGAGCAAAAAATAGCAAATGTATATCTACACCCTTTCCTCGATGGCCGTGACACACCCCCGCAAAGTGCTATGTCATCCCTCCGAACATTAGATGCGCTATGCCAACAATTAAAGTGTGGCAAGATTGCCTCTATCATTGGTCGCTATTATGCGATGGATCGAGATAAACGTTGGGATCGCATCGAGCAAGCTTACAATTTACTCTCTCTTGGCGAAGCAGAATATAAAGCGACCAGTGCAGAGCAAGCGTTGCAGCTCGCATACGATCGTGGTGAATCAGATGAATTTGTTAAAGCGACACTAATCAATAACCCCGGCGAGCCGCTTGGCACCATCAACGATGGTGATGTGGTTATTTTTATGAATTTTCGTGCCGACCGTGCGCGAGAGTTAACGCAATCGTTCATTCAAGATAACTTTTCAGGATTTGTGCGCAATAAAATTCCCAAATTAACTAATTTTGTTTGCTTGAGCGAGTATGACACGCGCTTCAACCTCCAGGTTGCGTTCCCAGCTGAACCACTCACACATATTTTTGCTGAATTGATCAGCCAAGCCGGCCTGCATCAATTGCGTATTGCTGAAACAGAAAAATATGCACATGTAACATTTTTCTTCAATGGTGGCGTAGAAGCACCCTATCCAAATGAAGATCGCGTGCTCATTCCCTCGCCCAAAGTCGCCACTTATGATTTACGTCCCGAAATGAGCGCATTCGAACTCACGGATCGTCTTATTCAGGAAATTGAAAAAAATCAATACGATGTCATTATTTGCAATTTTGCTAACCCCGATATGGTTGGCCATTCGGGTAATTTCGCTGCGACAGTCAAAGCAATTGAGACCATCGACATTTGTTTAGGAAAAATAAAAAAGGCATTAGATAAGGCCGGCGGCGAGCTGATAATCACCGCAGATCACGGTAATGCCGAGCAAATGTTTGATCCTCAAACAAATCAAGCACATACAGCCCACACCACCGATCCGGTACCCTTTATCTTTAGCGGTAGAGCGGCCAAAATCGTCAAAAATGATTGTAAATTATCCGACATTGCCCCCACCATGCTGTACCTACTTGGCCTAGAAAAACCCCTAGAAATGACCGGCACTTCTATCGTGTCATTACTATAATACGCTGCTAGCCGTTTCAAGCGGTGCTATACTTAAGGTAAGCAAACCAGGGATGAGCTTACACTATGACGATAAAAACTTTTACATTAAGCTTTTTTGCAGCAGTCGCTCTATCTACTCTATCGATTGCACCAGTGTCTTTTGCAGCTTCACTTACCCCTAACACATTACCTACACCAGCCTTACCAGCTGCTGCGCCTTCACCGGCTGCTGCACCTGTGACAGGTGCTCCCGCTGCGGCCGCAAAAGCCGTGGGCGATAGCAATGGCCAAGTTAATGACGAAGATATTAATCGATTCACCAATACCATCGTATTAATTAAAGATTTCTACGTACAGCCAACAGAAGACAAAGACTTGTTAGACAATGCTATCCGCGGCATGGTTAGCGGGTTAGATCCACATTCAGAATATTTAGACAAAGAAGCTTATAAAACGTTACTCATGACCACGAGCGGCGAATTTGGTGGCGTGGGCATTGAAATTACACCAGAGTTTGGTATTTTAAAAGTTGTCTCCCCTATTGATGATACGCCAGCTGCGAAAGCAGGCATTAAAGCGGGTGACTATGTAGTTGCTATCAACGGCGCATTAGTCAGTGAAATGCAATTGCAAGATGCGGTTGATAAAATGCGCGGTAAAGCGGGCACACAAGTGGTACTTACAGTATTGCGCAAAGGCGAAAAAATACCGCTCACCTTTAAGTTAAATCGCGAAATTATTCACATTGCGAGCGTTAAGAGTAAAATGCTCGATAATAATTTTGGCTACATTCGCATTACACAATTCCAAGAACCAACCGCGAAATTAATGCATGACGCTATTTTACAATTGAAAGCGCAAAATAACGGTAAACTTTCCGGCATCATTTTAGATTTACGTAACAATCCAGGTGGTTTACTCGAAACTGCCGTACAAGTCGTCAATAACTTTTTAAATAGCAAAGATCTAAATAAAAAGTACAACGATTTAATTGTCTATACCGAAGGCAGATTGCCAGAAGCGCAATACAATGCGAAAGCAACCGGTACTGATATTTTAAATGGCGCGCCCATGGTTATCTTGATTAACGGCGGCTCTGCTTCTGCTTCTGAAATTGTTGCAGGCGCATTACAAGATTATCGTCGTGCGTTAATTGTTGGCACACCAAGCTTCGGTAAAGGCTCTGTGCAAACAGTTATTCCTTTAGACAAAACTCACGCACTTAAATTAACGACTGCACTGTATCGCACCCCATCAGGCCGAATCATACAAAATGTAGGGATTATTCCTGATGTGCGCATTGAAGATATGCAACTTGTTAAAAATGCTACCGATGAAGATCTTTCAATGATTGAGCCTATCAAAGAATATCAACTTAAGAATCATTTAAAGGGTGCTGATTCAGTAACCAGCAATCCAGATGTTCTCAACAATAATGATATCGCGATGGCTAGAACTGACTTCCAATTATTCGAAGCGCTCAAAATATTGCGCACGATGTATATGCTTGATCAAAAGAATCAATTGATCATTACGCCGACCCCACCACCACAACAAACCGCCGCTAAGAATTAAGTTTTTTTAGCTCGCCTAATGGCGAGGATAGCGGCGATATTAGTGAATAAGTAATAAAAGACGGTAAGCATAATTATCGTTGGCAAAATTAACGGCGTGGTAGAAAGCCAATCATGGCGCAACACTAACACGCTGATCTGTGGGTTCTCTGGATTTACCCAACATTGATAACTACTATTTAAATTAAATTGCGCCACCAATTCTTCTTGCTCTGCTTGATTGGCTGAATAAGCCATATCCAGACCATTGCCCGACACCCACTGGGTGTAAGCTCGATTCTGATAAATATAATTAATTAAAAAATGCGCTCGATAGCGAGGAACAATATGCCCTTTTTGATCGAGGAATTTATTAACGATCAAGCAGGTTGTTTCGGTAAAATCTTCTTTAACGCGCTTATCAGGATAAATATTAAAATAATAGACGTAGTTGAAATACATGAAACAGATGATTAAAGCGATTATTTGGAACACTAAAAGCACTGGTCGATTTTTTGAAAAATTATATAGCCATTCCCTTGTTTGCACTGCTTATCCCCAAATTTTTATTGAATCCCCGCGCGAGCGGGGATTCAATCTT
>Ga0206941_10307_pt1 | contig 11154 bp, 10 predicted proteins | sample Alteio_BWOrgHeat_9_FD_153251 | JGI IMG/M metagenome (GOLD analysis project Ga0206941, IMG submission 153251) | Enriched cells from forest soil in Barre Woods Harvard Forest LTER site, Petersham, Massachusetts, United States -... | ecosystem: Environmental > Terrestrial > Soil > Temperate forest >...
ACCATCACGAGTGTCGAGTGGATGCCCACGCTGGCCAGCATTGCCGACAGCAGCGTTGCCTTGTCCTTGCAGTCGCCGTATCGCCCTTTAAAAATTTCCGACGCCTGGTGGGGCTGAAACCCTCCCACACCCATTTCGATCACGAAGTATCGGATCTGCTTCTGCAAGAACGTCGCAATCGCGTCGGCCTTGTCGTAGAAGTCCGTCTTGCCGGCTGTCAGCTCTACTGCTTTGGCTGCGATCTCGGGCGAAGGCGCCAGTCGGCCCTTGGCGAGTTGGTCATACCATAACCCGATTCCCTGCCACGTACCGTCCTGCGGCTCGGCCAGCCCCGGCCCCGTATAGTGCACGGTCATGCGTCCTGCCAGAGACCCCGGGGAAGGATGCATCGGCACATTCTCCAGGTCGATCGCCGGCTGGTCGTTCATCTCCCACCGGTAGCTGTGGTTCTCGAGATCGGCACCCTCAACCTTCTGGTGATTTGACCACGTAGTTGTGTAGGAATATCCAGCAGGCAACACCAGTGTGAACACTTGCTTCACAGCCGGAATCGCGCCCTGAAAAGACCAGTTGGTCTCCGCCAGGTAAGGCCTCTCCCGCTTTTCGAACTCATAGGCCACAACGCCGCCAGGATCACGTCCCGGCGGTTCAGCTATCTTGGCCTTTTCGTCCACGTATAGCATCCCCGCATCGCCAGGCGGGCTGAATTCCGAGATCTCGTTGTCCTTCATCGCGTACTCATGCCCCGCCGGGTCAATGCTCCACACGTGCATGGAGAGCACCTTGGAATCCTTGTCGAACCACACCGCCGGCTCACCATACTCCCGGCCCTGCGGCCGCAGGATTTTCACCACCATGCGTTCGTGCGTAACCGCCTGTCCATCAGGGGCCACTGTATAGGTCGTTTCATCCAGCAACACCACGGCTCGCGTCGATTCGGGATAATGCGGCAACGCCGTTGCCGACGCCGTTTTTACCCAGTCAGGAACGTGATCCGCACCCCACGCTGGTCCAACTGCCATATAACCCAGAACACCCAGCAGCCCCACTACCCGCAGCCCATACCCCACCATGCGCCCTCCATGCCTGCGACTGCTCTTGTTCTCCACAGTCGAACTGCTCAACTCAAATAAACACGTGCGCTTCATCATTAGCTGGCCCGAACCTTTACTTAGCACCCCGTAACCCAAATACGCAGACGCATGCGCCTTCGCCCTCGAGCCAGAAGTGGATTGAATTCTTGCTGTTTTTATACGTCCGCTGGCCCCCACTGCGCAAGGGGAGAAATATCCGCGCCGCTACCTCACTCCCCGCCTCGGCACGCCTACCCAAATGTTCTTCGGGGAGGGTTACCGAACCTTCATCGGCCGGACCTGGGTACTCTCACCGGAAACATCATCGCTCACTCCATCTGGCGTTCGTAAATACTGCCGCTGCCGGCATTGAAAGCGACCGCAGCCATGAGGCCAGGTTCGCATAGTCGGTCGCCACCGCAGCGTCCGCCGCATAATCCATCACCGTCATCCCCTCGGCCAGCGCCTCTGAAACAGCTTGCGATCGCCGGATAACGAACGGCAGCAACCTGTCACCCAGTTGCCTCCGCATTACCTCGCGAACATCCAGGTGCAGTCGCTGCGACGAGTCAAATTGGTTTAACAGGAAGTACGGCTGCACCTGCCGCCCCTGGCCGTCCATCACGCCCTCGAAAAATTTCTCCACCGTCCCCAAGCTGATTACCGAATTCATGTCCGGCGCCACCGGCACAATCACCACGGAGTTCAACTGTGCCAACCGCTTCGCCAGCCATACTGCGCTGGGCGCCAGATCCAGCACCAGGCGCTGCAAGCCGCTGCAGTTGTCTGCCAACTCATCAATCACCAACTCCTGCGCTGCCGGATCACTCGGGTGTGAAGGAACGTCATAGTTCACAAGGTAGATCGGAGCATCCGCGCTTCCTGGCGGCGGAGAGAACGTACGTACCACCCCCGGCCGCAGTTCTTTCGCGCCAAAATAATAGTGCAGCAAACCATGCGAAGTCGTATCGGTCAGCAGCACTCGTTCGCCAGAAGCTGAAAGCGCCCGCCCCAGAGTCGCCACCAGGCTCGTCTTGCCCGTCCCGCCTGCCATCGAAAGCACAGTCACCATTGGCACCCGCATCTCCCGGCTCCGAGCCGGCTTTGGCGCCGTTTCTTGCGCCGGGTCGAACACTCCCTTAAGCGCATACCACTTGGAGGCCTGCCGCTCGCGAGAGTGTTCCAGCATGTCCCCCGCCTGCGATCCGGGCCGCCGCAGCGGATCGGCCTCGTGCTCCATCGCATACCAATTCTCGACATTCGCCGCATCCACGGCCATCTCACGTGCTGGGTGCTGCATTTGCACGTGATACGCCAGCCGTGACGACGAATAGTCACGGTACTTGTCCCCTCGGATGTTCGCCAACGAATATAGACTCGCTACGTCCTCGGTTGACTCTGCCAGGGTTTGCGCGTCGATGCTCTCTGGCTCTCCGTTCACTCTGGCGTTTTCCTCTGGATATAGCGATGGAACTAGCTGAGTTACCAAGGCTGCCTCAACAAAACCGAAAGTTGCAGACACACTGATTCTTTAGGGTGAGGCTATCGGGCAGTACAACCCAAGTCAATGCAACGTCGGTAACCCCCAAATGAAAACCATTGGTACATATTGTTCGGCATCTGTCTTGATTCCACAGTCCTCTTTCATCCGCTCTGCTACCATGAAAGACAGAGCGAGCGGGTAGCTCAGTTGGTAGAGCATCGCCCTTTTAAGGCGTTGGTCCTGGGTTCGAGCCCCAGCCCGCTCACCACTTCCCCCACCCCCAGAATTTCATTAATCAACTAGATACATGGGTAATCCCGCGCCCACGGCGTCCCCTGCTTTCAGTCTCTCGGCTTATCCGGCGCATCCATCCGCGCATAAAAGTCCCGCAGAAACCCCTCGCCGTACTCCTCCAGCAGCTCTCTCACTCGTTCCGCGCTGTCTGACTTCACAATCAGTCCGGCATGGTGGTGCTTCTTCAGCCGGTAGACCACCTCCGGGGCGTTGTAACCACTCAGCTCGGGCTCCTCCTGCCGGGCCAAGCAGATCACGCTCCCTGCATATTCTTCGCGAAGCTCCGGCAAGTGGTACTTCTTGCCGCGCATCGACGCCACTTCAATTCGTGCCCACTCTACCCAAGGATTCACGCCGCTAGCGAACTCCGCTACCTCTGCGATGAACGCCCCACCCACGCGCGCCGCCGTCTCCAAAAAATAAAACTGGCCATCCGCGTTCGCGCGAATGAACTCGCTATGCGTCACGCCACTCGTCATACCCAGCGCCTTTAGCGTCTTCTCGTGGATTGCCCGCAGCTCTCGCGCCTCTTTCCCCTCGCGCTCCAACGTTCGAGTCGTAAACACTCCGCCCTGATGCATGGTCTGCATTGGCGGAGCGCCATACTTATGCGCTCCAGCCCACAGCACCTTGCCCTCCCACGTGATTCCCTCCACGTGATAAATCTCTCCGGGCACAAACCGCTCCACCAGATGGTTGCTGGCCTCATCGCCCAGCTTCTCCAGCAGCGGCCATACGTCGTCTGGCTTCTCAATCTTCTGGATCCCAATCGCTGACGCGCTCCACCGCGGCTTCAGCAGCCACGGTCCTTCCGTCGAGCTGAGCAACTGCCACAGCACATCATGGTTCGCCACGCCGCAAAAATCCGGCACCGCCACGCCGCCATTCCGCGCTCCACCGCGCATCGCCAGCTTGTCGCGAAAATATCTCGTCCGTGTCTCGCCCATCCCCGCCAGACGCAAATGCTCGCGTACCAGCGCCGCCGTCTCCAGGTCGAACTCATCCAGTGCAACCACCCGTAGAAAGTTTTTATGCTTGAACAATCGCGATACATGCGGCAAAACCTGTTGCGCCGTCAGGTCTTCCGGCATGGTGTGGATGTCCGCCAGCGCCTCCCATGGCCAGTCTGCGCCGCGTAGCTTGTCCACCGTCAGCAGCTCTACGCGGCACCCCAGCCGCGCCGCCTCGCGCAGAAACGCCTGCCCCTTTTCATAGGTGCTGATGCAAAGCAGTGCCGGCCGCTCATCTCCCATGGAATACTCCGCCCTTCTGCTGGCTCTTTGCTGCCAATTGGTCGCCCAGGCTACTCAGCTTATACGGCCGCACCCGACGCGCATGCCCAACAGTGTCGCACCCCTTCCGCGCTCATGCCTTTCTCCGCGTACCTCCGCGCCCGCTACCTTCTTCGTGTTTGCCTTTGTTATTGCCGTTGCCTTTGCTTTTTTCCACTGTCTACTCTCCGCGGGGTCCCCTGCGTGCGTTCTTGGTACGCTGGGGTGGTCTCTACTGTCTACCCTTATGCTTTCTGCCGTACAAATCGTCCGTCTGCACGATCAGGCCACGGTCTTCTGGCACGACCCCTCCGCTCCGCGCCCAACCGCCGCTACGCGCTTCGAGCAGCTCGTGCTTGACCAGCATCGGGCCAACTTCGATCTCTGGCATCGCGAAGATGCCGCCCGCGACCCTATGTCCGGTGATCCGGCCATCGCCGACTGCAAGCGCGCCATCGACAAGCTCAACCAGCTCCGCAATGACCTCACCGAGCGCCTCGACCGCGATCTCCTCGAATCTCTACCTGCTTTCAACCCCTCCCTGCCGCTGCATTCTGAGACGCCGGGCCTGATGATCGACCGACTCTCCATCCTCGCGCTCAAGATCTTCCATACCGCAGAAGAAACCAACCGCGAGTCCGCCACGTCCGAGCATCGCAAATGGAACAGCGAGCGTCTCACTATCCTCAACGAACAGCGCGACGACCTCGCTGGCTGCCTTACCACACTCTGGTCAGACATCCTTGCCGGCCGCCGCCGCTTCAAGCTCTACCGCCAGCTCAAGATGTACAACGACCCTGCTCTCAACCCCGTCCTCTACACTGTCTCTTCTGACACAGACCCTAAGCCCTAGGCCCTGTACCCTAAACCCTCGTAGTTGACCCACAACCGCCTCGCCTCGTATAACCTCGAAGCAAGTCCTCCCTGAGAAACCGAATGGCCATCAAAACCGCACTCTCGACAAAATCTTCCGGCGTCAACAAGGTCGCGCGCAAACCCCGCACGCTGCTCGGCGATACCTCAGCCGCTGACGCCGCCGCGCGCAAGTCCACGCTCACCCACTATGAGAGCGCTCTCAAGCTCATGCAAGCCGGCAAGTATGAGAAGGCGCATCTCGCCTTTAATGCCATGCTCGCTACCGCGCCTCACGATCTCGCCGACCGCATCCGTATGTATATCTCTGCCTGCGTCGCGCAGATTGACAAGGGCTCCACCAAATTCGAGACCCATGAAGAGCGCTACGACTACGCCATCTCTCTACTCAACGAGGGCCACTATGAGGATGCCCGCAAACACTTCCAGGAAATCCTGCTTAAGGAAAAGACTGCCGACTATGCCTTCTACGGCCTCGCTCTTCTCTCCAGCATGACTGGCGAAACGTCCAAGTGCATCGAACACCTCACGGAAGCCATCCGCCTCAACGCGCAGAACCGCTTCCAGGCCCGTCTCGATTCTGACTTTGACGGAGTCGCCGAAGACCCTCGCTTCACTGAACTTCTCTACCCCGAAGCCTGACGCTCTATAAACTGTCAGAGCCGATGCCCACCATCCCCACTCCCCGCCAGCTCCGAGTCGTCGCCATCGGTGGAGGCACTGGTCTTTCTACCCTTCTCCGCGGGCTCAAGCGTTACGTTCTCGCTCCCAGCTCTTCTCCCAACTTTCAATCCGGCACCCGGCCCACGGTCTCAGCCCAGCCCGATTTCCCCTGTCTCATCCGTCGCCTCTCGGCCATCGTTACCGTTACCGACGATGGCGGCTCCTCCGGTCGCCTTCGTGAGGAGCTCAACATGCTCCCGCCTGGCGACGTCCGCAACTGCATGGTCGCGCTCTCTGAGGACGAGCATCTGCTCTCCCAGCTCTTTCAGTACCGCTTCTCCCAGGGAGACCTACAGGGCCACAACTTCGGCAATCTCTTCGTCGCCGCTCTCTCCGGCATCACCGGAGACTTCGCTCAAGCCGTGCAGCTCTCCTCGCAGATTCTCGCCATCCGCGGCAGCATCTTTCCTTCCACCACTGCCAACGCCACGCTCACCGCGCGTATGGAGGATGGCTCGCTCGTTGAGGGCGAAACCAACATCACCGCCAGCCACAAGACCATCGCCGAACTCATGCTCTCCCCCGCTGACGCCGCTCCGCTTCCGGAAACGCTCGAAGCTATCGCCACTGCCGACCTCATCACTCTTGGCCCTGGCTCCCTTTACACCTCGCTGATTACGAATCTCCTCGTCCGCGGAATTCCTGAATCCCTCGCCGCCTCCAGTGCCACGCGCGTCTTCATCTGCAACCTCATGACCCAGGCCAACGAGTCGCTCGGCCTCTCTGCCAGCCAGCACATCGAAAAAATCTTCGACCACGCCGGCCACAAGATCTTCGACTACGCGCTGGTCAACACTGCGCCCATCCTCCCCGCCACTCTCGCCCAATACGCCCGTGAGGATCAGCTTCCGATCGAGGCCGACCTCGACCGCATCCGCGCTCTTGGTGTCGAACCCATCATCGGGAGCTTCGTCCACGAAGGCGAAGTCCTCCGCCACGACTACGACCACGCCGCCCAGGCCGCGCTCCACCTCGCCCTCAGCCGCTAGTTTCTACATCATTGCTCGACTCCATTTACCCTCTTCCCATGCAGACTCCCACCCTTGAAGGCCCCGGCGTCCGCCTCGAACCTCTTAGCCTCGAGCATCTGCCTGCGCTAGAAGCCATCGCCTTCGATCCCCACATCTGGAAATTCATGACCCGCAACGTGCGAACACCAGCCGACCTCCGCGCCTGGCTCGACGATGCGCTCGCCGCCGTGGCTGCCGGCCATACGCTTGCCTGGGCGACGATCAAAAAAGCTACTCCCACCGAACCCGAAAAACTTGTCGGCAGCACCCGCTTCCTCGATCTCGACCTCCACAACCGCACCGTCGAGGTCGGCCACACCTGGCTCAACGATGCCTGCCGCGGCACTCGCATCAACACTGAAGCCAAGCTCCTCCAACTCACTTACGCTTTTGAGACGCTCGACCTCGTCCGCGTCGCCCTCAAAACCCACGCCAACAATCACCGGTCACAGTCAGCCATCAAGTCCATTGGCGCAACCTATGAAGGCACCTTCCGCAGCCACATCCTCATGCCAGATGGATCCCACCGCGACAGCGCGTGGTTTTCCATCATCCGCCCTGAGTGGCCTGAGGTCAAAGACCTACTCAACCGCCGCCTCAACGCCCCATTCTAGTTTTATTAGGACGCAAAACTCTTCGAGTTCTGACGTCAGCATCACCCACCAAGCGCCGATCGCGAACCCAAGCATGATCACCCCGATGATGGCGGCCTCACTCCCATCACCATATTGGGATGCATGCGCTGCGCCCCAGATAATCCACCCCACCAACACCAATGCAAGCACGCCGACAACCCATGCGCAATACCACGCCCACTTGCGCCGCCGCCCAAATCCGTAAGCTTCTATACCAATCACCAAGCTAATCAAGACAAGAACGCAAATCGCGACGATATGCCCCTTCGTCAGTAGGAACATCGGCAAGCACAATAAAAACAATGCCGCGAAAAACCAGAGGCACGTAGAAACATACGAAACTCGCACAGTACTCATAGCTAAATCGCCGCCGCCCGAATCGCCACCAAATCCTTCCCCTCGTCGGTCACCGTCCGCTTCAACTGTCCGCACGCCGCGTAAATATCCCGGCCCCTCGGCCTGCGGATATACGTCGCAATCCCACCTTCAATCAGCATCTTCTGAAACACAGCGACATCTTCTGGCGTCGGTTGCACATAATCGATTCCCGGCCCCGGGTTCCAAACGATCAAATTCACCTTCGCGCGCATGCCTTGTAACAGCCCCAGCACCTCGCGCGCATGTTCGGGCTGATCGTTCACTCCGCCCAGCAGCACGTATTCAAACGTCACCCACTCCCGCGTTCGCAACGGAATCTTCACCACCGCTTCCAGCAGTTCGGCAATATTCCACTTACGCGTGATCGGCATAATGCGTTCGCGCACACTGTCGTTGCTTGCATTTAAACTCAACGCCAGCTTCGGCCGCAGCCGCTCCCCCGCGAACGCCAAAATCCCCGGCAGAATTCCGCTCGTCGACACCGTCATGCGCGACTCTGGAATCCCCATCGCCTCCACTAGCAGCCGTACGCTCTTCATGAAATTCTCGTAGTTCAAAAACGGCTCGCCCATACCCATGAAAACCAGGTTGATCCGGTCTTTGCCGATTTGGATATGGTGCCGGTTCAGCACCGCAGCTACCTGCCCTGCAATTTCACCCGCCGTCAGGTTTCTGCGAATCCCCAGCTTCGCCGTCAGGCAGAACTGGCAGTTCACCGCACACCCCACCTGGCTTGAAATGCAAATCGTCGCTCGCCGAAATCCCTTCTCCGCCAGCGTCCCAAAATTCGACCGCGCTCGCCCATTCCCGCGACGGTCCCAGAAGCTTTCCGCCTTCACAGCTTCATCCGCACCGACAACCTCGCTTGCCTCTTCCTCCGCAGCCTCGCTTCCATCGCCGCGTTCGCCGCCATCCCCATCCGGCATCCACACCGTCTCCACGGTTTCGCCGTCGGCCATGCGCATCAGGTAGCGTTCCGTGCCATCCACGCTCACCGCTGTCTGCACCATCTCCGGCAGCGCCACCCGGAACCCGTCGCTTATCAAGCGCGATCGCAGCGCCTGGGACAATGTCGTCATGTCTTCCACGCTTTGCACGCGCTGCTTATACAAAGCTTCGGAGACCTGCCGTGCGCGGTACGGCTTCTCTCCCAGCGTCTCCATCAACGCTACGAGCTCGGCTAGCTCCATCCCAAACAGCGCTTTATTGTCGATGTCCTGCACCCAACCAGTTTACGCGGCTGTCATCTTCGCCACGCGGCGCTTCGCTTCCGCTACGCCAGCTTCCACACCTTCCGATGCATACAGCCGTCCCGCCTCACTCCATGCTGCACAAGCTTCGGCGAATTCTCTCGCTGCCTCTGCCGCCAGTGCCTGCACACGCAGCGCGTTGGCCAGCTCCAGCCCACCCACTCCGCGCTCGCGATACACCTGCATCACCTGTGCAATTGCCGCTCGCCCTTCGGTCACCTGTCCGTTCTTGACCCAGATCTCCGCGGCATGTCGCCGCGCATGTCCGCCTCGAAGCTCATCGTCCTCTTCACGTGCCGCTCGCTCGTAAAATTCGGCGGCATCCTTCAGCCGTCCTTCTCGCTGAGCCGTTTTAGCCTCGATCAGCCACTGCTCCACGTCTGCCATCACAATCCTCACCATCAAGGTATAGTTCCATCTGGAGTCTCAGGAGGCCCGTTTGACCCTCAGCAGCGCAATCATGACCGGCGAAAAGCTCATGCGTCTGAGTCTCGCCCCGCTGACTGCAGCTAACACCCTGGCCCACCTCGCTGGCCTGCACGTAAGGCCTGTCGCTGTCCCTTGCCTCTTCACCCTCATCTTCCACCATCCATGCCCCGGCTGCGGCATGACCCGCGCCTTTGACTTCCTCTGGACAGGCCAGTTTCGCCAAGCCCTTGCCATGAATAAGCTCTCCCCTATCGTTTTTCTTCTCCTTTGGTGGATTTTTTATTTGCAACTTGTTGAATTACGTGGTCATATGGGGCTACTGTTCCGTCGTAATTTGCTGAGATCCGGGTCCTCTGGTGACGGGGCTACGACTACTTGTTCTTAGGAGAATCATGGCAGAATTCGGCGCTACTGAAATTTCGCAACTTACCTCCGGCCTCAACGACCAACAAAAAGCGGCCTTCCAGACCCAGTACGACGCGGTCAAGAAGGATCCCCAGATGATCTTCCTGATATCCATCTTTGCGGGTGGCATTGACCGTTTCCTCCTCGGAGACACCAAGATGGCCATCATCAAGATTTGCACTGCAGGCGGCTGCGGCTACCTCTACATCACAGATATCATCTCCGCGAAGGCCCGCACTGCTGCCTACAACAGGGCCAAGGCAGAAGCGATCATCGCTACCCTCTAACCTCAGGCCCCACCTCGGACTGAGACGCATCTGGCTCCACGCCTCCACTTCGGAGGCGTGGAGCTTTTTGCTGTCCGCTCGCTCCGGGGACACCGCATGAAACAATATCCTTTATGTCAGTAATGCTGGCGGAAAACGCCACTCTCACCACACCTCACTCCCGCGACATCCGCGCCACAACCCTCTCCAACGGCCTCCTCGTCCTCACAGAGCGCATGCATCATCTTCGCTCCGTCTCCATGGACCGGACGGAAACCGGGATGCTGCTGGATGAGTCTCTCGCCGTCAACGGCATCTCACACTTCCTCGAGCACATGCTCTTCAAGGGCACTACCACCCGCAGCGCCCAACAATTCGCCCGTGAAGTCGACTCCATCGGCGGTAACCTCGACGCCTTCACCGGCAAGGAAACCATCTGCTTCAACATCAAGGTCCTCGACGAAAACATCGCGCCCGCGCTCGACCTGCTCGCAGACCTCGTCCTGCACCCCACCTTCGCGCCGGATGATATCGCACGCGAGCAGGGCGTCATTCTCGAAGAAATCAAGATGGACGAAGACAACCCCGACTATCTGGTGCACGAGCTCTTCACGCAGAACTTCTGGCCTAACGATGCTCTCGGCCGCCCCATCCTTGGCACCGCGCAAACCGTATCCAGCTTTAATCGCCAGACCGTCTTTGACGAATACGCACGTCGCTTCACACCGCCCAACATGGTCTTCACCGCTGCCGGCAATATCGAGCACGATACCTTTGTTGCGCAGGTTGAAGTTGCGTTCAGTTCGCTCTCCGCGGGTTCCTCGCATCGCATAGCGCACCATACGGCTCCAGAAGCGCATCCGCATATCACGCTCAAGAGCAAGAAGTCGCTGGAACAGGTGCAGTTCTGCCTCGCTGTTCCTGCGCTTCCCGTCAGCTCACCCACGCGTTACGCCGGCTACCTGCTCAACAGCATCCTCGGCGGAGGCATGAGCAGCCGCCTCTTCCAATCCATCCGCGAGGAGCGCGGCCTCGCCTACTCCATCTATTCCGAGCTCAATCCC
>Ga0206941_10300_pt1 | contig 11068 bp, 13 predicted proteins | sample Alteio_BWOrgHeat_9_FD_153251 | JGI IMG/M metagenome (GOLD analysis project Ga0206941, IMG submission 153251) | Enriched cells from forest soil in Barre Woods Harvard Forest LTER site, Petersham, Massachusetts, United States -... | ecosystem: Environmental > Terrestrial > Soil > Temperate forest >...
ATGGTAAATATGGTAAATATGTTCTTAACGTACCAAAGGGTCACTATGCGCTTGCCTATTCTGGCAATTCTCCTAAAATCTACGATGAAGGCTGTCATGTTATTATCGATGCAAACTTTCATCGCGCATTAGACAATGCGAAAAGACCCATCGTAATCAATCATAACGAACCCCATATTCAACACGGCACTATTAACATTTTACGTGTTCCAACCAATAAATTTGCAAAAATAAAAATTGGTTCGGACTCTTATGTGTTACAAGGACGTCCAGAACCCTATGTATTTGACAATTCACTTTTTGAATTGACCAAAAAAAACAATGATACGTGGTATTATGAACAAACAGAACAATACATCCGTCATGGTATCGTACATATTCTGCGTATTCCTCAAGGTAAATTTGCTAAAATATGGTTTGGACAAGAGCCATTAATATTGCCAGCACGTACAGAGCCATATGTTGTGATGGATGCGCAATTTAACTTAGTAACAGACAAAAAAGATAATTTTTTGTTTGATATATCAGAACAATATATTGAACACGGTAACAAACATATTCTTCGTATTCCACAAGGTAAATATGCAAAAATTTGGGTCGGTAATAAGCCTTACATACTTATGGCGCAAGAAGATCCCATCTTTATTGATGATCCACTTTTTAAATTAGAAACAGGCAGCCAAGGTGAATTTTTGTTTGACCAAACTGATGCTGTTATTAGCCATGGAACGCAACATATCATTCGCGTTCCGCAAGGTAAGTATGCAAAAGTTTGGGTAGGCAATGAACCACATATCCTTATGTCGCAAGATTTTCCATTTTATATCGACAACCCTGTTTTTAAATTAGAACCTAACAAAACAGGCGGATTTTTGTTTGACCAAACTGATCCTTATATTTCCCATGGTACCCATAATATTTTACGCGTGCCCGATGGACAAATAGCTAAAGTTTGGAATGGGCCGCAAGCCTTATTGCTGGAGAAAGGCGAATATTATTTCAAAGATCCCAAGTTTCGACTAGTTCCCAACGAATACGGCGGCTCATTCTTTGATGCAACCGACAAGTTGATTACACATGGCACCCAGAAACGTGTTATTCCGCAAACCGGGGAAGTGGGCATCTCTTATAAAAATGGTAAGCTTGATATTTTAAGACCCCAAGATAGTGGTAAACCTTATCTTATCGATTCGGCTACGCACAAAGTAACGGGCTTTTTAACCACTGCAACTGAAACACTTGTCTACCCAAGTGAAGCAACCAAAGCGCAGCGAAAAAAGGAAAACAAAAATTTAACGCCAGATGAAATAAATTATGAAGTCTTCACCACTAAAGACTCCTTAAAAGTCGGCGTTCAATTATTAATTGCTTTCAGCATTGTTGATCCTGAAAAAGCGTTAACTAACTTAATTGATTTTGAAGGAATTTTAAAACATATTGAAAATCTTGCCGTTACTGATATGGGTAACACTATTCGAAACCATACATCGCAAGAATTTTTAAGTTTTAATCGATCAAATGCTTCCAATAAATCAAAGGACGGTGAAAATGCTGCGGTATCGAACAAAGCTGCAAATTATCAAGTTGAAGTAATAGAATCTCTTACCAAAGATTTATTAGAATTTGGCATTAAGCTAGTTCGACTTAGTGTTGAAACACCTAAAATTCTTGATCATGATATAGAGACCCAAATGCAGCAAGTTTCTATCAGTTCTGCGCAGGCAAATGCAAAAGAAGGTACCATGGATCAAAACTTTCGCATTGCTCAGCGTCAATCTGAACAAGAAGCTGAACAAAAGCGTATTGCACTAAGTCAGCAAAACGAACAGCTTATTTCTGAAGCGCAAGCAAGAGTAAAAGCAGCTGAGTTAGATAAACAAGCTAAGATTATGCAGGCAGAAGGTGATAAAGCGGCTGCACAACTCAAAGCAGAAGCAGAAGCTAAAACGATTGAGGTAAAAGCGGAAGCTGAAGCTAAGGCAATTGGAGTTAAAGCAGAAGCAAATCGACAAGCCATGACTATACAAGGTGATGCGTATAATCATAGCCCTGCGTTAGCTGAACTTGAAATTGCTAAAGTGAAAGCAGGAATGCTTGCAGGCGCCAAGAATGTGAATGTTACCTCGCAAGAGTTTACAAACATGCTCGGACGCAACCCACTGTCTATGTTCGGCACCAACGTTGGTCCTCAAGTTGTTATTGATGCTAACCAAAACGATGACGTTGTTGTTAAAAAACATAGTCACATAAGCAATAAACCGCAGCAATAGCTTGTTAACAAACCATCACCCCGTCATTCTGACGGGGTGATAATTTCGCACCTAATATTCTTATGTTCCAAATAAAATATCTTTTTCCATTAAAATAGATCGCACTGTTTCTAGCGTCATCATTAATGTCATCGGTTGTAAAGGTGATTGAACAAAACCGCGAGATAGATAAAATTGTTTCGCCTGCTCAGATAATACATGAATTAAAATAGCGACCACACCAGTATCAGTGGCAACATTGACAGAGCGCAAGAGCGCATCACGTAATAATGCACTACCTAAGCCTTGATTATGATAATTCTTATCAATCGCCAATCTACCCAACAATAATACCGGCAATGGATCAGGCATATTTCTTTTCATTGATTTAGGAGCCAGTTCATGGCTAATTGCTCCCGCAGATAATGTGTAATAGCCAATTACTTTGTTATGGTTGGATATAACAAAACAACGAGATGCGCCGGATATTTGATTCTTAATCGCCCTTCTTTTTAGCCACTCATCAAGCGATGGCTCATTACAATCAAAATCATTAACTTCATGTTCATCTGATATTGGTGCGGGTAATGTAATATGCAGCAATGTTATTTATCCCATGGTGCTTTTGTTTTTAATAAACGACGCAACTTATCTGTTGCTGGCAATGGATTATCAAGCAAGGATTGAATTTTTTTATAGGTGACAGTGTCTACACTAAAAAATGCTTGGTCGAGCAAAACATCTTCAGCTTTGTTGCAAGCAGCTTCAAGCATAAAGTCAGATCTGCTACGACCTAATCTTTCCGCGGCTTGATCAATCAAGTTACGTTGATGCGTTTTAGCACGTATATTTATCGATATAGATGCCCTAAATTGTGGATGAGCCATAAATATGACCTCTTAATGTATATACATATAGTATACAACATTGTGTAGAAATCCTCTACACAATATTGCTGGGTAAACCATTGTACATTCAATAGGTTACGATGGCATCAATTTTAATTCTAGAAAGTTAATGCTTTTTGTAGCTTCGCCTGGTTAACTTCCGAATCAGATGGTTGCATGCTTTGTACGTCTGGGGTGGTGGTAGTATGATTGGGATTACAAGCAGAAATTCCCAGCGCAATTAATACAACTAAACCCTTTAAGCAGTTATTCCCGTTATTCATGACTCTTCCTTGAATTAAGACAGATTAGATAATTCAAAATATAACTCAAGTTGTTTGCGCTGTCCAACGTGGGTATAGTAGATTCAATCTTTAAGGAGTTTACACATGGATGTGAGACAGACGACTAACCCCTCTTTTGCAACATTAATATCACGAACAGAAAATAAGTTATTTGATAGGGAATTAAATTTGGCCGCAGCCAGCTGTGGTCTTGCATTAGAAAGTTTAAAGAATATGAATAACCATACTGCTAAAGATTATCGTACCGTTGCTAATCTGTATCGTAGAATTGCAGTTAAACATTTTAATAATAATCACGACAAACTTGCTGTTGAAAATTACGAAAAAGCAATTCAGTCTATCATTAGCATTGAGAAATTTACAAATTTAATTGATGAAGATTATCGAAATCTTGCCAGATCTTTTATCGATTTATCAGATGCACTACTGCATATGTTTAACCACGAATCTGCTGCAACCGCCTTTGCTAACGCTACTAAAGCGTTTGATTTAATAAAATCAAAAACAACTGATGAATTAAAGGCATCCGCAGCGAATGATAACTATGTATCATTTAGAAATTTATATGAAAAAGATTTATGCGAAGAAGGCTATCTAAAATCCAGAAAATTTAATAATAATGAGAAAATTCTTTATCAACAGCACGAGCAACAGCAAGTAGAAAAAATGCTTGATAACATGTTTGTCTCACCTGAAGTAAAAGATGAAAAAAATCTCTACGACATGATGGAAGGCTTAACCTTTACTTCTCATTCGTTTTTTTCACCTTCCAATACTCATAAAGAAGTATCAGATGATAGTTACCGTGATATGGGCAGGCAATTATTGCAACTAGCAAAAAATCAATATTCACAGCAATTAGCTGATGATGCTATTAAAACCTTAGAGCAGGCGAAGAGTGCTTTTCAGCAAGTGCAAAATAAAAATGAGTCTGACAAGCATGAGATTGATGGCATTGATAGAAATATTGAGCAGTTACGACAGGAACAATCAGCGCTTAATAGACTAAGATACTATTAAAATCCTGCTGAGTAATTTTGTTACGTTGGCCTGATAATTTCGAACTTGGCAACTTCAACGCTATAACAAATTGCTCTGCCAATATAATGCATGCCGATTTTTTCTAGCACGTGACGAGATTTGTCGTTTTGCGGATTGATAATGCCTATTAATTTAGATACGGGTAAATGCTTAAATCCCCAACTTATAAATGCTTGAGCTAACTCTGTTGCATAACCTTTTTTCCAAAATTTCTTATGCATCATGTAACCCACCTCTATATCAGGTTGATTATCATTTAGCTCCAAATAAATCAAACCTGCTCTACCTACATATTCACCGGTTGTTTTTTCAAAAATATCACCGATACTAAATCCGTGTTTTTCGTGATGGCGAATCGTTTTTTCCAAACTTTGGCGTGTCTCATCAAAGGTTTTAACCCCTTTACCAATAAATTGCATAATTTCAGGATTGGAAAACAACCCATACCAATTATCCAAACTATTTGGTGTAGCAGCTTTAACAATTAGTCTTTCGGTTTCTATTATACTCAACGATAAACTCCTACCAAGAATAAACTGGAATATCCACTTCTGCTTTAGATGATTTTGCTCGATCAGTGAGGGAAGATACTGAACTACAGCTTGATATACAAGTAATCATAATAAGCATTAAGATGAACTCACGGAATTTTAACATTATCATTACCTCATCTATTGGCTAAGTATTATTTAAGAAACTTACCCGGATACGCCAAACCAAAACCTTGAAAATGCACATCCATTGAACCAATACATTGTTTTAATGTTAAGTAATCCATTTTAGCGCCATTAATTGCTTTAGCGACGAAGCAAGCGCTCGCCAATTCGCTATAAGACATTGGCAAATCAATATAACCGCCCATGTATTCATACGTATTTGGTCCAGGATTTTTCGAATACTGCGATTCAGTGACAGCATTACCAAACATCATTTGCGGGCCAAATGGGTAATTAAATAATTCACATGAATTTAATATAACTGTTGTGCCTCTATACTTATTGATAAACTCATCTTGTTCGAAAAACGAATAATCCACAATGGTTTCATTACCAACAATCATTTCAGAATTCGAGCCATGACCAATACTATAAAATCCTTTTAAATTAGGACATGAAAACCAATTTTTATAAGTTTGCGCATCTGCAGATTCACTTAAAATTGTCATGGTTTTATATTTCTTTTTTGCCGCGGCAGATACAGTTGCAATTGCTTTATCAACCTCACCTACACCAGGATAAGCAGAAATAACGACAAACTGAATAGTGTTGTCTGGACAAACTGCAGGTTGCTCTTCTGAATTAGATTGCTGCTGATCATCGCCTAAATACGGCTCCATTAGATTGGTTAGTTTGCCATTCGCATCCAAATTCACGCGAATTTTCGTTGCTTTCCAATATTTACCAGAAAGCAGATAAATCACATAATGGTCTTTATATTGATAGGCAATAACTTTATAAAGAGTTGGGTCTTTGACCTGTGCTGTTTTGATAACATCGCTCACTGCCAACGGCAACCGGCTGGCATTCAACTTCGCTCCATTAACTGCTGATTTAACAATTACCTGCGTAGCCGCAAAAGCGTTCAACCCAAGTATTGCTGAACCCGTTATTAGCCCTATTCTGAGCAAGGTTTTGATAGCCATTGGTGTTTAATCTCGCCAATAAAACAGCTAATATAGCGAGCCCGGCTGATTATTACAATCCGAACTTTATTTTTTTAGTCCTATTTGGACGCTTCTTTAGCTCCTCACATACTATTTTATCACTTGCCAGATAAACCAAAAATAAATAGAATCGCCAAACCTCGCCATAACCCGCTCCTTTTTACCCCCCGCCCTCAAATCCTTAATTTTATTTATGCATTTAAAAAATAATAGCAGGAACTACGCCAATGACGTATAATAATAAATCCATGGTTTTTATTGAAACAGAAATGTTTTCAAGCTTAGTTAATAAATATCTGAGCGATAATGAATATAATGAATTACAAAATTTTTTAATGCGCCATCCCGATGCTGGAAAAATCATGCGTGGCGGAGGCGGAATAAGAAAAATGAGATGGGCAAGAAATGGCGTCGGTAAATCTGGTGGGATACGTGCCATTTATTACTGGGCAAAATCGAAGGATGAAATTTACATGTTAGCCATATATGCTAAATCTGAAAAAGAGAATATTGACAATAAAACACTAACTAAAATCGTCAAATTATTAGGGGACATTAAATGAATAAAAAGCGTAATCTTGCTGAAGAAATTTTAGCTGGAATTAATGACATTAAAGCGTGGAAACAAGGAAAAAAGAAACTTAGAGTGACTCAAGTTTTACTGCCAACAGCAAGTGATGTTGCAAAAATCCGTCATAAACTACATCTTGATCAGGAAGAATTTGCAGAATTTATGGGGGTCAGCATCAAAACCTTACAGAATTGGGAACAGCAAAGACGCGAACCACAAGGACCAGCTCGCAGCCTATTAAGAGTGGCCGAAAAAGCACCGGAAGCAATTTTAAAGGCTCTCCCAAGAAAGACCACCCATTCCAAACGCTATGCATTTAGCGCTAAATCTTCATCAAAAAAGAAAATTATATCTAAGAAGCCACGCTAAAAGACTGCTGACGAGAGGAGTCGAACCTCCGACCTACTGATTACGAATCAGTTGCTCTACCAACTGAGCTACGTCAGCCTTTGGGGAAAATCAGCGAAAGTATAATAAAAATCATGGGATAGAGCTAGGGGTTATTGCACCTTCATCGGGTTTCTTGTATAAAGGCCGCTCCTTTCGGCTTATCTTTCTCTTTCTTGCTCGCTCTTGAGTGTTCAATTTTAATTCACCATCTGTAAAAAATACCCGTTCTCGCAATGTAGCCCGTACACGCCCTAGGTAATATATAGCTGGATACGGGAGCAATGGTAGCGATTACGGCTCCCCGTACACACAAAACGTGTACGGGCTACATCCAAATTAGGAGATCAACCATGCCCAAACAACCCGGCTTTTCGTTAATCGAACTGATGATCGTGGTCGCGATCATTGGCATATTAGCAATGATGGCGCTGCCGTCTTACCAAAATTACACGCGTAAAGCACGATTTGCAGAAGTCATTAGCATGACGGAAACTTATAAAATCGCCATTGCGCTAGCCCTGCAAGAAGGTATTCCAGCAGATGAATTATATAACAACAACCACGGCATTCCTGCACCACCCAACCCCACACGTAACGTTGCTAATATCGAAGTGGAAAACGGTATTATTACCGCAACAGCAACCGCGCTCGCAAACAATGCGACTTATATTCTAAAACCAAACACGGATGGTAGTAGTTGGGCAATCAATGGCTCTTGCATCAAATTGGGATATTGTCATGTCTAAATTATTAGAAGCCTTAATCACACAAAATATTATTAATGAAAATATCGCACAAGATATTATATCTAAAACACAACAACAAAAAACATCTGTCACCGCCTATCTAGTTAAACATAATTTAATTTCTAGCCGTGATTTGCTCGAGCGCATCGCAAAATATTTTTCATTAGCCATCGCTGACTTACAGCATTACAAATATCAAGATACGGCGCCCGTCTTGCTATCGCATGATCTTATTCATCGTTACCGGGTTTTACCACTCAGAACTGATACGCAATCATTGACGCTGTGTGTTGCCGACCCCACTCAAGAGCAAATATTTTCCACATTGCGCTTTCACACAGGAAAACACATAAGATTAATGCTCATTGATGAAACTACTCTGGATAATATTCTTAATACTTATTGCAAACCGCAAATGCTGCTCGCACGTTTTTTAGCGGAAGAAAATCAGCCTTACCAAACTGAACGCGCCGAACAAAATGATGAGCCGATTATCGAATATGTCGACCATCTCATTAATAGCGCGATTGAAAAACAAGTGTCCGATATTCATGTTGAACCTTACGCGCAACATTGTCGTATTCGTTTCCGACGTGATGGTTTACTTTACGAAGCTGCCACTTTACCATCGCATGCAGCGACGCGCGTTAACACGCGCTTAAAAATTATGGCTAATTTAAACATTGCGGAAAAACGTCTACCGCAAGATGGTCGCATTCCGTGGCGTCGTGAGAGTAACACCGATATTCGCATTAATAGCTGCCCTACTTTACACGGCGAAAAAATTGTATTGCGCTTACTAAACACGAATGAAATGCAATTGGATATAGAAGCCTTAGGCTTGCAAATTAATCAACTCAAACAACTTCGCAATGCTTACACAAAACCACAAGGATTAATTTTAGTAACCGGCCCAACCGGTAGCGGTAAAAGCATGACTTTATATTCCATTTTACGTGAGTTAAATCAAACCGAAAAAAATATTTCTTCTGTTGAAGACCCCGTTGAAATTGAATTACATGGTATCAACCAAATTCACATTAATCATCAAATTGGTCTTTCCTTTCCGGTTGCTTTGCGCATGCTATTAAGACAAGACCCAGATATTTTAATGATTGGTGAAATTAGGGATTTAGAAACGGCGACTATTGCCATTCAAGCGGCACAAACGGGGCATTTAGTACTATCTACTTTACACTGCAATAGTGCAGCGGAAGCGATTCAACGCTTACAATCCATGGGTGTAGAGCATTATCAGTTAAATGATTCGCTAACATTAACTATTTCACAGCGCCTTATTCGCAAACTTTGCCCGCACTGCAAACAATTAACTAACGATCAACATACTTATAAAGCTACTGGCTGCGAACATTGCCATCACGGTTACCGTGGTCGCACGGGCGTGTTCGCTTTTTCAGAATCATTATGGGATGCAGCGCAACAAAAAGTACGAGATGGCATTACTTCACTTGCTGAAATACAACGCGTCACCATGGAATGTGCTTGAGAATGTATTTGAAAATTCGCTTGCAGCGCGAGTCAGCTATTTTTTTTCGACAATTCGCAACCTTCATTGCAGCAGGAATTCCCATTATCAATGCTTGCGATATGTTATTAGCTGCTAAACACAAACCCCCTACACAATCGCTGCTTCAACATATCAAGCGGGATTTGCTCGCAGGCAAACCACTTTCCGCCAGCTTGCAACGTTATCCAAATTTTACCGATCATTTATTATCGCAACTCATCTACATCAGTGAATGCACCGGAAAATTAGATAATATGCTATTAACTATTGCCGATCATTTAGAAAAAGCTGTCGCTTTTCGCGAGCAAGTACGCCGCGCATTATTTTATCCCAGCATTGTTGCAATAACTGGCCTCATCATTACCTTAATCATGCTTATTTTTATCGTGCCGCGTTTTGAAATATTATTTCAGGATCTTCACGGTACGCTGCCATTCATTACGAGAGTGCTATTTGCGCTTTCCGCCTGTTTGCGGCAATCCTATTGGTTCGCGATACCCCTTATTGCTGCCGCGACCTACATTACACGCCACAAAAAATGGCATCTCCTACAACAGCTGCCAATGATTAAATCCCACCTAAGCGAAGCTCGACTAGCCCGCTTTACTCGCAACCTAGCCATTACGCTTCAAGCCGGCATCCCCATCTCAAACGCCTTAACGATCGCCTCCCATTCCAACAATAACCCTCCGTTCACTCATAACGTACGACAATTAAGTCGCCGGGTACGAAGCGGCACCTCGCTACATCACGCCCTACAAGTATCACCCATCTTCCCACCTTTATTAATTCAACTATGCAAAACAGGCGAAGACACGGGTCAACTAGACCTCATGTTGTTTAAAGCCGCCGAGATAATGGAGGCTGATATTGAACGACGTTTGCATCGGTTTGGTCAGTTACTAGAGCCCTTGATTATGGTCATACTTGGTGTTCTAATCGGTGGATTAGTCGCAGGGATGTACTTACCCATTTTCAAATTAGGAAGCATTATTTAATCATGGACATAGTGAACTTAGTTGCAGCATCACCTGAATTATTTCTTCTCCTTGTTGGCCTCTTATCCGTCTTCATCGGCAGCTTCTTAAATGTTGTTATTTATCGCCTCCCGCAAATGATGGAGCGTAATTGGAGCGAAGAATGCCGCATCTACTTAGGCTTAAAACCGCACACCGAAACTGACAAATTAACGCTCTGCCTGCCATTCTCACATTGCCCGCGCTGCAAACATGTTATTCGACCGTGGCACAACATCCCCATCCTTAGCTACCTTTGGCTACGCGGCAAATGCGCTTACTGCAAAACGCATATCTCCATTCGCTACCCGCTGGTCGAGGCTATCACCTGCATTATGTCGGTTTACGTGGCTTGGCGCTTTGGCTTTAACTGGCAAACGTTAGGCGCTTTATTCTTTACTTGGATTATCATCGCATTAACGTTTATCGACTTAGATCATCACTTATTGCCAGACCAACTCACCCTCGTTTTACTCTGGCTAGGATTACTCTTTAGTCTATTTAGATTATTCTGCACACCGGAAGATGCCATTATTGGCGCGATTGCCGGTTATGCAATCTTTGCCTTCACCCAACTTTCCTTTGAGTGGGCAACGGGTAAAAATGGCATGGGGCAAGGGGATGTTAAATTCCTTGCCGCTATTGGTGCCGTCCTCGGCTGGCGCTTATTAC